>JGI24022J15233_10001626_pt1 | contig 19311 bp, 15 predicted proteins | sample Ectturendosymbi2_FD_15233 | JGI IMG/M metagenome (IMG submission 15233) | reverse complement strand
TTTGTACCATTGCTCAAAAATAACTCACAGTTCATACCAGAAACTTCATTCGATGAAGTAGCGAATATGACGGTTTTCAAGAAAATGAGGCTATTTGTCCTTATGACAAGATCGTCTGGTTCTACAGCGAGTCTAATATCTGAAACAAAAAATGTAGCTGTAGCTCATAGGAAAGTGGAACTGACGTTGCGTATTTCAAAGCGCAGTGCCAAAATAAGCCTCACTTGTGTAATAGTAGTTAATTCTGAATTCGTTGACACAGCTTGAAGTGCTGAACTGTACCTTGACTGAGTGATCGTAAAACGAATTTTTCAGATCATTGTTTCCGCAGTAAGTGAACGTGGAACTACTGCTGTTGACAAGCATATTTCCAGCAGTACAACTGCAAAATATGCGTATAAGCCATAAGCATGCGTTCCGGGTTAAACAATTTTCTTGGAAAAATTAATATTTTTAGGTAAGCAGTAAGCATTGATGAGAGGTAAGTTGCTTGCTGAAATTATCATCTGCGTGTAAGCAGTTTATTTAGACTTGATTCGGAGTCAAAATCAAACAAAAGTTGCATTAATGCGTTTTCTTTGCCACAAAATAGCAAATAAAAAAAACTGTTCGTGTAGACCTCAAAAAGTGTAACTGATTTTCCGTTTTGTTTCAGAAAATTTTTCTTGGCTCCAATATTGACGTCAGCCCAAAACAAATTAGGCACGCAACTTGCTTTGGCCTCTGACAATTGGGTGTTAACACCCAATTCTAGTTTCGATTTTTATTCTTTTGAATTCTTCTCGTTTAGATTTTTTAACACTAATTTTTTTGTAAATATAAACCAGAAGACTTTTCCACATCTTGCAGGGTTTGAACAGCTCTCTAGCTCAATCGGCTGGCGAGTTATGGTGGTGCAAAGTGACGCAAGAAAAGTGGCTCAAANAGCAAGTACGAATATATCGTACGCCGGCGCCGAAGGTGCTTTTGTTCCAAAAAAATTATGTTTTCAAACGTTCAATTCGACGACACCCGCTACTTTCTCAGTCCTGATTTTTTTACTTTGACCTGAACTTTCAGACCCCAGTCTCGCACGCTTATGCGAACTGTACAGTTTGCTGTTATTCAGCGTAAACATTAAGCAAGGCTTAATGAAAATCATAACATGAGATAAAGTAAGTCGCAACCAGCATTGTGACAAAGATATGCTCTTTGCTAACAAGCAATGTGTTAGTTAACCATTTCAATTTTTAGTGATTCAATTCTAATCTGGTTGAAAAATTGGGTAATTAGAAGGATACTTTTTGGAAAGACCAGCTCGTGTGGATATCTTATGTGCACCACACCACGTTTCTTACACCTTTTGAGCAAAGAAATTTGTTTAATATTACGATCCAAGAGTGAACGTATATAACTTTAATGCTAGCCCACAAAAACAAATTACAGTACAAATGCAAGTTTTGAATATTTAGTTTTCAACGTTGTTGGTGGCTACAGCTGTAACAAAAGTAAAAGTTTTTCTGTAGTGATAAGGCTCCAGAGCAAATGTTGTTAAACCAAACAAACACACTTCCACAGCATGACGTCATTTTTGTGAAAAATTACCCACGTAAGACAATGCCCACCTTATATTAAAACGTTTAACAGCAAGAAAGAGAAACCGAAATGGAATTTGTGGAAAATTCCATGTGAGAGAAGAAGGCTGAGACTGATTTAGGCACGAACTTTCCAGTGGGAAACGCATTTCACCTGAAGGATACGTCACCGTCATAGATTGAGATGAAGCTGAAAGAAGAAATCAATTAAACGAGCTTGTTAAATAATTGCAGGCTAGTCAAACTGACATAGTTTTGGTGCAACCTTGCACATACCAATTGAGCAAATATTTCCAGAATAACTTTGTTGTCATCCGATGGTATTTTTAAATATGCAATAAAGCTCACATTTGGTTTTGTGCAGGGCTTCATGTAAATTTTGCAGACTTGAAACGATGATATTATTTTATCCTTTGATAGTTCTGCTTTTCATGAGCTTGCTTAGTTTTGGAGCAAAAATTAATGAACTTGATGTGCGAACGCAGCTTGTCACAGCACTCGATCTGGTCAAAACGGTCCGTTATTATCTGGCCCAGTNTAGCCAAAGCTTTACTTACAAACATGCCTTGCCATCTGAATGTCTTCCAACGCAGCAGATGATTGAAACGAAGTACATNAAGAAAAAAGTCACAAGGAGGCAGCTTGTAATGCAACAACTAATGAACAAAGGCAGGTAACCCGTAATGTAATACCTGATAAAACTTTATCAAGCTAAGACTCTAAACGTTGGTCTTTGAGATCCACATAAAGTTTGTGAAAGATTTTAAAACATCAACAGATAAACTCAAATAATTAGTCGTATTCTGATCAGGATTAAGAACTTACGAAGGTGTATTAGCAATTGCCCGCCAATCTCCAAGGACAGAAAATTTCGATTTTGCCTGGTGCTGTTTGCATTACATGAAACTTCAGCTGCGCAGAATAAGACATTTTGAACAACGGAGCAAGATCGTTTTATAGACAGGGTCCAAATAAATTTTACGCGAATCAAAGCCTAAGTAAGCTTAAGAGCAATTTTCTAAATGTTTAGCCAATCTTTCCCAAAATGAATACTACTCACAAGCTAACCAACAGTGCCGAAGAGAGTTGCAGAACAGGGTCAAGAGTTTTTGGCTGAAAACCCACACGTACCGCTAAAACTTCAAGAGTGTCTGCAGAAACCACCCAAACCTAGACACACACTGTGTCTTTCTGAAAGCAGTAACGCGAAAGTAAGTTTCTTTACACCGAAAGCAGCGTGAGCCAGACAAATTTTTTCTAATCCACCACCTTGCAGAATGAAAATCAGTTGAAAAAGAAGGGAACACACTTCCAAACTCTGTCTGCAAAACAGCAAAGGCTGTAAACATCCATCATTGCTGCTAGCTGTTGATTGGATTACTCTAAATATCGTGACAGAGTAACACGATAGCAATAAAATTTTTTTCGAGCCAAAATGAAGAATTACAATGAATGAATTTGAAAAATGGGCAGATTTATTAAACACGTTTTAAACATAAAACGTCATACTTTTAGGCTGACAGGTATGGAAATACTCTTTCGTAGTTCACAATTTAAGATGGCCTTGTCAACCTAAAGTAAGTCATATAAATATGATCATTGCGTATCTCTCAATTCTATACCAGAGCGCCAGTAACCACCTGCTCACAATTCAACCATGGCTGTTAAACACCTTGCTAAATAACATTCCTTGCAACAGTGAAAAACGTTTGCGCAGAAAACATTTACTGAAAACAAAAGTTATTGCTGTGTAGTTACGTGTTTGCTTACACAATACACTTAAGTACGAATTAAATTTGTCTATGTGGTTTGATTTGTCTTTACTTTTGGCATTTTTCGATCAAATACACTTTTGTAAAACCGACGTTTTATCTCCTATTGAAAGCTTGATTCCTATTTCCACATTCATCTACAAGAAAACATGCATCGCGTTGCTTAATTTTGCATGTGGATTAGCTTCATGTTGATGCTGGTTTCTGGAATTGGTGTGGTTTCCGCTTGAATAGAAAAGTTTAAGAATTTGTAAGGTGAAACTTATCAAACTTGTAGTTAAGATTTTGCTAAACGTTTAAGGATTACACAACAACCAAATCTATTAATTTTAATATTTCAAAAGTGTGTGTACTTGAGCGATGACGCTGCTGTAATATCAAGCCAAGTATTCGAAACTATCACAGAATCTTCATGCAAACATTCTGTAGAGCACTTTGTGGATTTTTTCAGCTTCAGACATTTTTATTCATTAACTAAACATTTTTAAATGCATTGGAACGTGATAGGTGCGAATTTACCAACTGCACTTGGATCTCAGTATAGCCGAGAAATCTTTCAGGAACTAAAAAATGTACTGTAATTTAAAAAATGAACCAATGACATTACAGTGGTCATTGCTATTTGTGGTTCGTGAAAATGCGTGGTAGGAAAAGGTAACAGTTTGTGAATTAAAAATCACCATTCAAACAATGGTTTGTGCAGGATTTTTCAGAACATCATTAACTCCAATTTTCTATCTGCTGAGCAATGAGACATTAGTACAATTTCGGAGTTGATTTCATCAAAAAATTCAAGCGAAACAGAAACCGAGAATATATTGGAAGCAATTCAGTTTGTTGTTTAGGTGTATATTTGGACCAAACGTCACCTTATTTCATGTTAGAGCATTCTGTATCGACGATTGGAGGTAAAAGATAGTTTTCACGTTGACCGACCATATACCTGTATCCAGGGCCGGCTTTAGTAAGCGCAGGGCCCGATTGGAAGCACTTTTGCGAGACCCCCATTCAGGGATATCTAGGAGTTCTAGATATCCCTGCCCTCATTCAATAGCGTGTGCAGAAAATTTTGAGGGGGGCATCCAGTCAAAATAATAGAAATTGCTAATGTGAAAGAGCAAGGCTCTAGAACGAGGTCTAGTCTTTCTAGAGCATGTCCCCTTGTTTCACCTTTCCAACAGAGACTTCAACGGACAATGCCGCAACACCCAATAAATCCATAAGTTACTACACTCAAATATACCTCCAGAGAGGAGGTACTGGGTGTAGCGCGAGTGCCCATTCATACAGAGTTAAAAAGTTTGCAGTAGTAGTACAACATTATATTTTCGATACCGAGCATATTAGCCATGGACAATATACCGCTTCACCATTCGGTATAGTACTTTTGGAGTGGAACTTAGAAAACCGCGTCCCATCACTCGCGTTTATGGGGAAAACTTCTTTTGTGATTGTGGGTAGTTCTTTTTTGGCTAAATAGTTGCTAACATTCCCACCAATGACACCTGCCCACGAAGGAGAGCCGTTTGAATCGAATGGTTCCGGCAACTTTTTTATTTTCGTCCTTTCAGCTTCCGACAACGTGGGAAGCCAGCTTCCTTCGTTGTCAAACTCAACAATTTCGAAATGACTTATCTCACTTCCTATACAAAAAGTTGCACTTCGACTATATACATAACATCATCACGCCGGCTTTCCACGTTGTCGCCATCTTCACTATAACGTGGCTCTTCTAGAGCTTTTTGTGAGTTAGTTCCGTTAAAATCTTGTCCAACGCACTTTTCCCTTTTTCTGGTTTGATCTTTTGCCAGCGTTAGCCCTCATTTGACTGCCACTTAACATTTTCGGCCTATGCCTCTTGGTCTTTCACTCATGATATTCATCTTAGCTGCAGAAAAAATATGTATATTTTTACACAAACAACCCAAATTCGATTGTTAAAACCAAAAAACAAAACACCAGTAGAAAACCTGCCTATCACTGTATAAATTACTCTTGTATAAGGGTTACAGTGAAAACCCCAATCAATAAAGCACCGATTAGAGCAAAACCCTACTATTAGAGCAGGTTTTGAATATCCCAGAGAAGGAAAGACATTTTTTCTCTGTTAACTCGAAAGAAATATATAAAATAATTGCAAATTTCCCAATAACTATGAACCACTTTTCAAAAATTTTTAAGCACAGAAAGTATTTCAGTAGCCTTCAAAACTTCCACAAAAGTCGTCCCACCTATGCATCTTTTCAGTCTTTTTGCAACTTCCAATTTGTTAGACTATATCTCAGAAATTACGACGTCAATATGTGTGACAATGAAACTATAACATTGGTTTCGGCAGTACTTTATTTATAATGCAAATCTCATCACAAGAACATGAGGTTTATTTCGCTTAAAAATAATTGTCACTTCCTTTTCCTCGAAGGAGGTGGCCCTAACTCTTCTTTTAATTTGCAAAAGGCGTAACTGTTAATATTCGCTAAAGAAATTTTCTATTACTTTTTAAGGAACAGTTAGTTTTTGCACACCTGTAATTGTCTTAAGTCAGCGTAATTAAAACTAGGTTTAATTCAAATGTTTTCGCCGATCTCAGGTTGCCTCATCAGATTTCTAAGATAGTGAAATTGAATAAGACTGACCAAGCAGTACACATTCGCAATTACGAACTAAAGTTAACCTTCAGAGAACAAGCACCAGTACTGTTCCTGTTGACACAGCAAGTACTGTAACTGTTTGACTATCGAATCGTACCTTGCAGCAACTATTGAAACTTAACCTCTCAAATACGAAATGTTTGTAACTGAAACAGAAAACAGCTTCAAAACTTAACCTCTCTGCCTTAACTATAGCTGCTACTGAAAAAACGAGGCTACACATTCCCGAAAAACAATAACCATTTTTATGATTGAAAAAGAATTAAGATGTTTGAGGGCAGGTAAAAAACTTATTTATTTTCGTTGGAAACGGGCCCCACGTTTTGATAATACTTTGCGCCCCGCACCTACAAGCAGCTTTAATTGAAAGTGTAAGTTTGCGTAAGTTCTCGTATAGGTGTAGCGCGGGGCCCCCTTCGGCGCGGGGCCAGATTGGAAGCAATCGGTCTAATCGGTCTAACCGGCTAAAGGCCGGCACTGCCTGCATCGCTTCAAGAATCTTCACAATTATTATCACATAAATTTGTCTCTTAGTTAAAAGTTTCCTAAAGGATTCCTCTTTGCCAAAAGATGCTTTGCTTTAAAAGCGTGCTTGCGAGATCACCGTACCAAGCTTGCGAAATCGACCGAAGTGCATTACAAATTGCTCACGCTTTTTACTTTGATAGATTGTTCGGAAACCTACCTGCGTGGATACAAAAATAATGGTATCTATCTTCTTTGGCTCCAGCAAGGGTACCGATTCGGACTGTTTTACTGTGACATGGACACTATGAGTGAACTGACCAACAAGCGAGGGTGGGCTGTTTTTCAAAAGAGATTTAATGGTGTTGTGAATTTTGATCGAAAGTGGAACGAATACTCAAAAGGGTTTGGAACTCTGAATGGAGAACACTGGGCTGGTTTGGAAAATATTTTTTCAATGACAAGACAACTGTATTCGGTTAGCAAATTCAAGCAAATACCACCGCCGCGTCTAAGAATTGATTTTGAAGATTGGGACGGACTACAGTTATACACAGAAATAGACGAATTTGTTGTTAAAGGAGCTGAAGATCAATACCGAATTTCTGTTCTCGGCTCTGCATACGGGTCTGCCACATATATAGAATCAAACAGAGCGTCAATGACTAGTGGTAATGTTTTCAGTACCGTTGACAATGATAACACGTATCGGAAATGCCCGACGAGGCATAACGGAGGCTGGTGGTTTCCTCGTGAGTGCGGTGCGTCAAACTTAAATGGTCACTATTCTAAACGTTATTCGTACATGGATTTTCATCACATGTTCTGGCATGCCTGGCCGTTAATAATGGGAAGACGCACTGCGCTGCGGCGTGTTTCCATGAAGATTCAGTATTAAACATAAAAAATCAACGGTCATGGCATGCATATTTTGTAGAGTAATAGCTAATAAGGTTGTTAGACGAATATTAATGAGGGGAAACCAATCAACGTAGAAGACGCAGATGACTAAAATTGCAAAATTGGTCTTGATTCGGTTGTTGATAACATCTTATTCACACTTTCCACTTTAAATTTTGAAATAAATTCATACAACGACTATTGTGTATCATAAACTTGTTTAGCATTCGTCGTCAATTGTTTTTCGTTTTTGATTACAGCGAAAATACTGCCACACCACGACAGTTAAAAGAATGTAACTAGCAGCATACATATAACATGAAAAAGACTTGCATATATGTAGGACTTGGGTAAACTTTCAACATGATTCAGTGGCGTAGCCAGCCCAAAATTTTTGGGGGCAAAACTTTTGACTTTTCTGGCAAGCAACACTATTTTGCAAGCAGATAAGTTCGTTCTTCGCTGGCGATTATTTTTATTATTTAGCCAACGTTTCGTCCACCTATTCACGTAGGATTCTTCAGGGCGATGTTTTTAACCACATAAAATGCAATTTACCAACAAAAAAAAACAATGAGAAGTGTGACGTACAAAAACAAAAACGCATTCCGACCAACCGACCATCACGCTACAGGAAATTAATGTCAGTATGCGACAGTGAACGTGGAAGATAAGAAGTGTAAAATGAAAGTGCCGGGAGGTGACAATGTATAACAACGCAATAAAACAGCGTAAAACCTGCACAGAAAAATGCACAAACGTTACTATGTGACGTAAAGCAGTAAATAGTGTGAATGTATGAGGTAAATAGTGATCAATAATGGGATAAACTGAGCGTTGAGCTAGCAAATCAACAAGCACTAAAGCGGGCAAAAAGATGACAAACTCAAGGAAGTCAAGTAAAGGATACATTTCACTCATGTTTTAAGACACTATGATAATAGCTGGAAAGTTTGCGCTTTTATCAGTCATAGTGTAAGTTTTGTGATTATACAAGGATTCTAAACAAACACGCTTATGGTAGCTATTTACGTGATCCAAAACATGGACGCATCCCTATGATATTCTTTCACTCTCGTGCTCAGGCTTCACTTCGCTTGTCCAATGTATTTGTTTTCATATTCCCTACATGGAATTTCATACACGTCGACATTTGCTGGCGGGCAGTGTCGGATTTACGCATGGGCCAAATAGACCATGGCCTAGGGCCCCGCGCTTCTGCGGGCGCAACTCTTTCTATAACGACTTAATATTAACTAAAAATTTGCGAAACTGCGCAGAGGCATAACTTCACAATTTATCGTGAAACAAGAGGAAATGCAAATGTCTACTCTAGACTCTTATCAAGGCAGTAACAACACAGTACTGTGCATCTGGGCGTGAGAGAGATGCAGACCGTCTATATGAAAGCGGTTACACAAAAAGAATGAAAATGAAAAAAACGGTACTTAGTTGATGTTCAATTTTCCACTGACAAAAAGCTCGCAACAACGCACCAGACGCTGCAAAACTCCGATGAAAAGCAATATTGTCAGTATTGGATCCTGCGTTTGGTTGTTTTTATAAGATTTACCACAAACAGAGATTGCTTGTTGAAGCTCTATATGTCAGTTAAATCAGCTAGAACAGTTTCTCGTGAGCTTTACTTGGAAAAAAGTGTCTACATTGGGCTTACTTCATATGGTTAACTCAGGGTGTTGCGACAATACTTTGCTGCTGTGCAAAACTTGTTTTCATGCTGTTTAACATCGGCCTGTGGCATAGATCAGGGGTCTCCAAACTACAGCCCGCGGGTCAAATGCGGCCCGCGAAACCATTTCCTCCGGCCCGCGAAGCCATTTTGTCAGTGATGAAAAATGATATATTTACGAAAAATTGGTTGACTTGTTAGAATGCGACCTATCCCGAAACAATCACATTAAGTAAGATGTCCGGTCCTCGAACTATTGTTTAATAACATACGTCTGACAAAGACGTTTGGCGGCCCCTGGCATAGATAGAGGATTAAAACACTAGATTTTGTATTGCTTGGAAAATGACAACTTCAAAAGGGCATAAATAAGCCCTGTGTCCACTGAATGGATTGTGCTTGTTTCGTTCATAAAATATGTGGTTATTATTACTATCAAAAAGGAGTTTACGTACAGATAATCAGATCGACAGCTGGACGATATTTTCGAGGGTGGCAACACGGTCCCGCATGGAAATGTATATATCCGAAAAAAAATCCTCATAAAAACGCTAGAAATCACGGAAATTTAACGAAGATAATTTCTGAACTACACGAAAGAGCTATAAATTCCTAGAAAATATTACAATTCCATTTATTTTTTAGAAGAATGTAGGAAAGGGTTTGATTTCTGTTGAAGATCTAACGCAATTGTAGAACCAAAGTCGGCACAACAAAAGATAGAGTTTTGGGGTGGCACTACACATAAGAGAGGCATACTTTCACGCTTTTCAAAGAAAAAGCCAAATAGGACACACTTGTGTGGGGCCCCAAAAACTAAGATGGCCTAGGGCCCCGCGCTCCCTAAATCCGTCCCTGCTGGCGGGTACGATATCTTTTCCTAAAGATAAGACTGTGCTTGGTTTAATTGCAGGTTTGAAGATAGTTCGTTTACGATGTTTCTCCAGAAGTCGTTTCAAAGACCCTCCCAAGTCAGTTGTGTACGGTAACATAACTTTAGACATAAAGTAATGAAATCCGTTGTGTTTTTGTTGTTGTTGTTTTTGAATCATCCATTTGGGGTAACAATTCAACATGAGACCCTGTTTCACGCACTTCATTCCGTTGTTCAGGTCCTCGGCCATGGAGAAGTTTTTTAGTCCGTTCGAAAAAAGTGTTAACCACTGATTGTTTTTGTTGTATAGAATATTCTGATCTAAAGTTGAGGTATCTATCTAAATGGGTTGGCTTCCGATAGACAGTTGAAAAAGTGGCGATTTGATGAGCGTTTGATCAGTAACTCCGAAAACGGAAGACATCTTCTTTTTCTTGTTCCATAATGAGTTGGATGAAGCTCTCTATTGTGTCCACATGGGTGAAAAACTCGCACAACTTGGATTTCTTAATGATCACAAAATTGTCTGTGTCATCTACTTATCTTTTCCACAAACGTGGAGGGTCTACAAAGGTTTCCAAAGCGCGTTTTTCGACGTCTTCCATGACTAGGTTTGTAACTGCTGATAAAACGGGAGAACCAATCGCTGTACCAAAAACTTGTTTGTAGTGTTTTCCACGAAAAGTAAAATTTATTGAACTTAAATAAATTTCAAGTTCTTTAATTAGGTCGGTAGTTGACAAAATTGTACGTTAACTTAGTTCGGCATTGGATTGCAGATGTTGCTTAAATATGTTTAATGCCAATTGAATTGAGACTTCTGTGAATAAAGATACAACATTGAATAAGACCATTACTTCGTCAGTTTGGAGTAATTCTTGAGCAATAAAGGAAGCAAAGTCTGAAAAGTTTCTTATGTGATGTTTTGATTTTCCAATAAGCGGTTTCAGTAGTGAGGATAATTCTTTAGCTAACCCGTAGGTAGGTGAGCCTGTGAAAAAACTATTGGTCGTAGGGGAATGTTGTTTTCTTTTTGTAATTTTGTTAGTCCGTACAGCTGGGGTATTGTGGCATCTGAGGTTTTTAGTCTAAAGCTTTCTTCTTTTTTTTGTGATCATTTTGCTTTCGAGCAAGTTGCTAACAAATTTATTGACATCTTGGGGTGAGGATGCGGTTGGGTTGGTTTTAAGATGTTTCTAAGTTTCTTGATCATCCAGCATTTGGTTAATATTGTGGTCATTGCCACTCTTTGTCTAAGACTGTGGTGATGTTACCTTTGTCAGCCTTGATGGTTATTATACTTGGATCTTTCTTTAACTTTTGCAATGCCATGTGTTCTTTTTACGCCAAAACTAATCTACTTCGCTTGTTGTTTCGTACGGTTAAAACCACTTTGTCGCGAATTACGTCAGTCTCGCTGGGAATATGTCTCGTAATCCGTCTCCAACTGAGGCAACGATATCTTTTACTGGTACATCTTTAGGGGCAACAGCAAAATTTTGGGCCGATACTGATGCTTTTCATGTTTCATTGATGATAACCGATGCCGATATCGATATTTTTGCATGATTCAAACCACAGTTAAAAGACATTACAGTGCATTTTTTCTTGATGCAGGCCGCATAAACAAGTGGAATACACAAGTTACAAATGAAAAAGCAGATTATTTAAGCAATATGAACGGCAAGAAATAAAAAGCAACAGTATTTCGTTTGGGACACCACTTCTGAAAGCACAAAATGACAAGATATGCAAAATATTTGTGGGGGCCATGGTCTTTTTGGCTCCCCCTATGACATGATTACAAGTTCCTGTTTTAAGAAGTATTAAAAAAGTTTTACAAATGCAGCCAAAACTTTCCAGCCTTCTTTTCACCAAGCTAATAAACCTGGATACGAAACGAGGAGTCGAATCGCCCAGAACGCATGCATTGAAATTTTAAACCCATGCCAATAACAAATCCTTCAGTCCGGAAACGTGAAAAACTTGGAACCGAAATTTGAACAAGTTGCGTTGCATCCAAGAATAAAAATATTATAAAAACTGTTTTTTCATATTTCATATGGAAGTCATAACGTGCGTGGGCCACCTGTGCATCATATAAAGGAAAATCTTGCTGGTCACCCTTTGATGAAGAAATGTCTCAACAGAAGGGTAATTATTTCCAGAATAAAAAAGTTGGCAGGCTAGGTAGCAAGCTTTTTCAGACTTTTTTAGAACGCAATTTGATATAGCTCCGTTTCACCATTCGAAACATTTCAACAGAAACCAGTGAGCTGAAGTTGCAAACTTTTCACAAGAAGTAATATGCAATCGATAAAGAGCAGCTGCCCTGGGTATTGTTTTAATACAAGTTGCTTTTCATCCAGGTTTAGTTCGAGACGGATAGACTGGCATTTTGCAAGATACCCCCAGTAAAGCAGCTGTTTCTGGCGATTGACGTTTGAAGATAAAAGTGTAACTTTGGATTGTTTCATAGAAAAAGTAACATTCTACAATTTACACGTGGTTAGCTCCATTTTACCTGTTGGAAGAAGAGACATAAGTCCTCCAACAAAATACACGAGCCGGTGTAACATTCCGCTGGTGTCTCACTGCAAAAAAACGGTTGCGCTGTGATTAAAAAATTTGTGTACATGTTGCTGCGATTCATTAACACATATGCGCGTTACAACCAGGTAAGAACAAGACAGAAACATTGCGTTCAGCAAAGGCAGAAATTTAAGTCGAGCAGAGTGTTTCGCTTATCATTTGAATTAATTTTTTATACACTACCTACTTTGACAGTCAAATCAAAATTAAATCCTATTGTAGTACAAAAAATCAGTGCTTTGTACTGCAGTTACTACGTTTTCTCTACAATCGACGATAGTTTAGATTTTTAGTTCGGTTATGACAGCGTAATAGTCATGGCGTATGGGTTTAATATAAAGTCCGCCGGAGTGTTTTCTTTAATACTAATGCTTTAAGCGTGTGTTTGAAACTGCAGAAGTCTTGCTTTAGTTTCATCATTTCACCTGTAAGTTTTGGCTTGCGATTACATGATTGAAAATGTGTACTTGACGCGAAATCGATTTCCTAGTAAAATGCTTTGTGAGCAGATTCGGCTGTGTTGCCCTTGTGGTACTTCGAAACTAGAATGTTGATAAGTGCGGTGAGAATCCTCGCAGAGTTATGAAAGCACATCATGGCAGGAAGATTCCTCGAACACTCTGCATCGCTTAGATCGATTTTGGTATATTTTACCCTGACTATGACAATCTATAACATTGATGACCCAGATATGCCTTAAAAAGTATTCCAGTGTAAATTTAACGCAATGGCAATCGACGTCGCTAAATCAGTTGCCAAGGCCTTTTCCACATGCGAACGATATTATTTAAGGCACCGACTAACAAACAATCTCTGCATGTCTCACCTAATTTATGATCCGTGTTTGGCACATGGTTAGCTGATGAAATAAATAAAGTTTTTAAAGTCTCGCAAAGTTAAATTATATACGAGTGTTTTGTCAGCTTTGTAACTTTGGCAGTTTATGGCTCGTTTTATTTCAACGTAACGCAACCTACTTAAAACATCAGTTTTTTTTCAAATGCGCAAAAGATGGTTAAAGTAGATACAAAGAAGTTGAACCTCTTAGCAATGTTTGTTGAGAAAAAATGTCGCACATAGTGCTACAGGGTGGTCCAAAAAGATGTATCAATTTTTGATAAAGTATCATTTTGTATGAAAGGAATACTTGGCAAACTTTTTTCATAGGTCTGACCTACAGACATGTAAGTTTTGTGTTGTATAAGTTTTTTCCTCGTACATCAATATTTTGCGAGTACAGTTCAATATTTTACAATATGCTCGATCCAAGCTCCTTGGGGCTGATTGACTGTGGTTACTCGCATTTTAGGTTTATAATGACCCTGTCCATCATCTCATGGGGAATTTTTATCTCCGTTCGGATGTTATTCTTGCGCACATCAATAGTTTGGGGAATGTTGGTATAGATCCTGTATTTTAGGTATTCCCACAGAAAATAATCCAAAGGGGTTAGGTCTGGAGAATAATTTTTTCCAGGATGAATTTTCCTCTCATTTGTCCAATGCATTGCTCTGTGTTCAGGCTACCGGGCGTCCGTCAGGATCCTCAAACCAGTATGGCCCGATAATGGCATTACGATCGAACGCGCACCAAACAGTCCATTTCTCCACACTAAATAGACGATAATGATGCTCATGAGGCTGAGCCTGAACTCAAAACCGCATCTTCTGTTTGTTCACGTGACCACTACAGTGGAAATTTGCCTCGTCACTGAAAAAAAATAACGTTCAAGAAACCAGGATGTTCTTCGATTCGCTGACTGATGGTTTGCCCAATGGCAAGTCTCTTATTTTTGTCTGACCCATGTTGTAAAATCTGTGTCTTATAGGGAAACAGGTGAAAATCCTGGTGCATTACGCATAACTGAACCCTACGCATAACTGAACCCTTGAAAGATCTGTCTTCTGGGACAAACTTCTTGTGGATTTACTCGGAGTCTGCTCCGAACATTGTCTCACAGTCATGATGTGATTTTTTGTCCTGAGTCAGTGGCGGCTCGAATGTAGGCACTGCAAAACTGCAGCACCCATTATTTTCACGCTATATTTCGTTTTCAGGTCAGTTTATTGTTTTACGTTGATATTTAGTTTTGCATGCACAAGAAATGGGGAAAGTGTCCGACCTGCACAAAAATTTTGCACAGTTAAATGTTTGTCATCTATTTGTTTTTGTATGGGAAACACTGCGAATGACTAAAACCTGGAGCTGTGAACGCTTGCAGCGCCGGTGTCGCTATAGAACACTATGGGAAAGGATTTTGGTCTGTCAATCAAGCGCAGACAACCTGGAACTGTGGGGCTGGAGCTGTGGTTCCCGCAGCGCCGGGCGGGCAAGAGCAGCAACCAGTGACAGGCAGCAGAATCATTGTGTTCATCATAGTGCTAGTGAGAGGCAGCGTACTTAAATTGCAGAATCTAAAGCTTTACAAAGCACAGTGATATGACACACTGTATTAACTGACAATGAGTCTTATTTGCAGTGATTGCATTTGGTATGTATTTTTATTTTAGACAACGGAAAGTTAAAGTGTGAAGATATAAATGAAATAGACATGTCGTCGTGCCTGTTTGCACAATTTTTTTTCTGTTATCAGTGCAGTCACTTTGTACCTCATTGGTAGGTGGTGATTTTTTTCTGCATGTACTGGCTCTAATACTACAAGAGTTTGAAAATTCTCTCTGAGGTGATGTTGCATATGGTGTTAGTCTGGATTTGCAATGCAAGATGATTTTGGGTTTGGTTGGTAGAAAGTGCATGGGCTGTATTCCAGAACGCGCCTTGAGCACATGCTTAACGTTTTCTCAGCCTCAAAGCAGGAATATTGTGGAATATCATTTTGGAGTAGACCTGCATTTGTGAATTGAGTTAGAATTGAAACGGGTTTTGAAAGTCAAGCTCAAATTCGTGCTAGAGTTCAAATCCCAAGTCTGCTTCTGGAAAAAAAAACATTATCACTGACAAGCATGACCTAAATAGGCTACTGCCCTACGATTTCATTTTAAAGAATGTAGTAACACCCAGTGTTCCAGCAAATATCAAACTATGGCTACTTGCACTTAATCTTTGAAATTTATTTCACGCAAATGGTAATCGATCGCAGCATCGTTCAATTAGAGAGTGACTCAAATAACTGTGATAAGTATTTGCAGGAATAACGATTGCCTGTTCAAAGTGAAAACGCACGCCTGCCCCTAGGGAGGATGTGTGATATACGATCAGCTTTGGCTGTTTCTGTTCTGGATTGAGTCAATGCGACTACGACAACTGCATTTGGTAAATTGTGGCGTTATTTTAAGACCATCAGCATGGTGCAAAACAAACGCTCTTTTTCATTGAAAATCTGTGAAGGCAAAATGCGTGGCATATTGATTGTGAGATAGATCATTCCGCGTAAATCACATAAATTTGAACAGAAAAGTACTTTTCTTGTGCAAATTTAAACTGCTTACTTGGTGACTGTGGTGTTGTCTGAGATCCGTGGTTTCAAATTGTTTAAAGGCTGATTCCGACATGTGTTAGCTGGCCCGGACAGAAGTAGATCCATCGCCAGATCAGCAGCATTGGAGGTGGATTTAAGCTTGTTTGGCGAGGGTCGCAGTGGTATGCAATAAATTGGAAAATGACTTTATTGGGAGAATAGAGCTTGAGTTTGGAGGTATTGACTGTGAATTTGGGGGGCTCATCCGGTCTGCGTCCACTTTTTTTAAACAGTGTCACACCTTTCATTATAATCTGGACCAGTAGGATTGGTGTTTCTTCTTCACATCAGCAGTCCAATGTTTAAATGTATGAAACCAAGGACGCCGGAGCAGCGGTAGGGCAGGGGGTAGAAAAAGAGTTGAGCGCAATAGAAACTTACAAAAAATATTTAAAAAATCATTGCCAACTATGCTTGTTTCTGTTCAGCAACAATGTTGATCAAAAACAACAACAGAAATTATAAAAATTGCTCTGAATTTTCTTGGTTTGCGAATACCTTCTATAAATCTGTTCAAGTCGATCTTGATCAGGGTTGTTGTAAAAAAACCCGACCCATAAAAACCCACCCAGGTTTTAAAAAAACACTTAAAAAAATAATAAAACCCACCATAAAAACCACTCTTTACTTTTCCTTTGAAAAATCTACTAAGGAGTAAAAAATAAAATAAGCAGGACACATGTACAGTTAACTATAATTTTTTTTTAAATAAAACAAAACGAACAACAACGAAATTTGCAGGACTTGAGAAAAAAAGAGAAGAGTAAACCGAACAGTTTTAGTAAATTCTAATGGTTATCTTCTTCAGCTCTACATGATCGGCAAATTTAACCAATTTTTCTGCCTTCTCTGCATCTAAACTTTTCCTGAGTTTGGACCATACGAAATCGCATGTTATAAAAATACACTCTACAGATGCTGAACAAGCAGGGCATGCACATAAACTTGACGTGAAACTGCAGAGTTTGTGTGGGAATGTTTTTTCTCTGCTTGCTAGGCGCATGCTTGCCAAGCCTTTGGAGTGAACTGACCAACAACACTTTGCGAAAACAAAGATGGGTAGATTTCTTTACCCTCAATTTTGAATGCCATAATAATGTATAACAAGTTATCATTGTGTAATTCTGAAAATGGTGATATTGGATGATGAAATAAAAACAATTCTGAATGGGGTTTTTCTGTTTTCCTTGAAAAAAGAACAAAATGTTTTTTCTTTTCAAAAAAACCCAAAAAACGTTTTTTATGTAAAAAACCCAAAAAAAACAGGTGGGTTGATTTTTTTGAAAAAAAACGGATTTTTCGCAACCCTGATCTTGGTAGACCATTACCTATGCTACTGTTATGGACAGTCACGTCCCCCTCCGTTGCTCTCCTTTCTAAAGGGCAGGGGAATGCCCCCACTTTCCGGCGTCCCTGTGTGAAACGGTTTCAAATACTGTGAAACGGTTTCAAGCACCTATGTGAAACGGTTTCAAACATTTTCCGCCGTCCCTGTGTGAAACGGTTTTAAACACGTTTCAAACACAACACTTCATTGAAGTACTAACTACAGTATATTATTGGCGATAAATGTATTTTAGGGAAATATGCTTTTAGGCCCAGTGTGAATCTATCATGCGATTATGAGATCGTTTTTCACGATAGTCAGATGAACTACCTAAAATGGGAGTAATGTCGTAGCAAAAGCCTTTCATTTATTTTTTGTTTTGAATTGTCGCTTCAGCAATAAATATGCTTTCCATGTACATGTAACTGCATAAGCTTCATCTGGAAATGTGATCACCATTTCGCTATTTATTAGGCTCTTAGCTTGGGGATTAAGTTGTCCCTTCCTAATGCAAGAAGAACCATTGTACTTCTAAGCAGGTCGGGATTACGTTTCAGACATTATTTTTTAAATCTACGGATATACAAAACAGTGTCAAACCCTAGCCCGCGGCATGCTTTAGGGCAGCGGACCTCAACATGCAGGCCAGGATCAATTGGTACCGGGCTGCGAAATTACAAAATGTGTACTGGTGGTGGCACCACTCGCTATCTGGGCACGTGTTTGGTCGATTCCTCCTATGTAAGCGCTGTTGCGTGCATAGAGTGAGAGCGTTGGAGCATAAAGTGAGTGTTGGAAATGGAGCGAAGTTGGAGACCAGTGTAATTCAACCGATGTTCCTCGGAACCTCAGGGTTCCACGAGCGGCTGCCAAGGGTTCCGCCGAATATTGCATGAATTTTGCTGATTTAGCATAAATTTCAATTTCTTTTAAAATATAAGTGATTTTTTATCGTTGATATCGATTAAGGATCCTTGAACGAAATAACGCAGTTTGATGATTTCATGATAAAACATAGATGCGACATTTTTACCCATGTGGTTCATGACAGAAAGTAGGATCGACACTAGGATCGTTGCATAGGGTTCCGTGAGCAACGCAAACATTTGCAGAAGGTTCCGCTGCAGCAAAGAGGTTGAAAAACACTGCTGCAGACCATACTGTAGCAGCCTTATCTGATGGCTCAAACTGGTAACTTCGTTTCAGCTGCTGAAAAATGACAACCATCATAGGGCATGATTGTTACATCACCAGTCCGATGTCATGCGTTTTATAACCTTGTTACGAACCGTGGAGTCAAAATGCAATAAAATATTTTGTTCCAAAGTAGCAAATATTTTTTTTTATTGGAATCAGTTCAAAATTTACTTTCACAAAGTTCAGAGTTATTCAAGTTACTAGCATTTAATGTTGTTCATCTTGATCACATTCTATTTAAGGCCTTTTCAAAACTTTCGCGATATCACGCTTGCTTTTTCAACATTTTTTGGACACAAATGTGTAGCAAGCAGGGACATATCCAGGGGAGGGGGCAATCGCCCTCCCTAAAACCTACGAAAGTAACTCTATCCACCATGATTTTGCATAATTCAGAAAATAACATTCGCGATATAAGGCCGTTCTGTCGTCCATTGTTTTCTCACAGCAGTGTTGTGAAGTACTTCATCTCTCAGTGAACCCGCAATAAGACTTGACTACCAAATATTGCTGAAATCGCCCCTCCAAACCTTAGTGACTGGATCCGACCCTGGTAGTAACTATGCACTCAAAAGACTCATCCAAACCTAATCAAACCGTCCATCTTTCCAAATTTGCAAACTCCGTTTAAATTCTAAAGCAAGCTGCAGTAGCTTATTCTCGGCTACGTCATGCTCAGATTTTAAGGTCAAATACATAACTGCTCAAAAATTTTTACTTACCAGACTTCGTTTGGTTATATCTTCAATGATATCAAACAGACAGATTTTGCAATATCCTTATCACTGCCA
>JGI24022J15233_10001624_pt1 | contig 19315 bp, 9 predicted proteins | sample Ectturendosymbi2_FD_15233 | JGI IMG/M metagenome (IMG submission 15233) | reverse complement strand
CTGAATGTATTCGACAGTACAGCAACCGGTGATATGTTTGTGGCAGGTGCGCACTCCAAGCATGCAAACACGATCTGAGTTCGTGGTTAGCGCGCTTGCACCCACTCGATGATCTAAAACTTGATCTCACTGTATGCCTTGCTGAAGCAATGTCTGGCAATCGCTCTCAGGCCTCATTAAATATGGCGAAGACAACATTCGAAAAAGTAAGAATTTTACTTGAAGGCGCTGCGTTTGGAAGATAGGTTAGAGGCAACGTGTAGTTTAGCTTGTGATTTATGTATTAGTGTAACATCCTTAAGTTGTATGGGATGCTGCATTGATGATGCGATATTGCCATTTAATGAAAAGTCTTTACTGTTAGGTTTCTCCATAAGTTTAAATTTGTAATGTACAGTGCAAACGTTTACGTCTTAGACCGGCTACGTCCAACCTACGAGCCGCATACGGCCCAGTCGAAGGTTTGTGCGGCCAGTTTAGGTTTTCGCTGTAGTAAAAGTATCCTACATACACACAACCTGTCCTTATTTTGATAATCTTGAATTTGACATTTTTGATGCGGGTGGTCCTAAGTGCTACTTAAATCACGTCTGTTACCATTGCAGTTAGGATTCAAACGTTTTCAGTACATTAGCTTAAGCTAAATTTAGTTTGCTAAGATCAAAGTAAGCCGTTGAAAGTGTGGCCGTCTTTAATATGCCATTCAATGTGCGACCCTGGCCAAGATAGTGACCCAAATTTGGCTCAGTAAGCCATATAGGTTGGACATAGCTGTCTTAGACACAAGTTGTTGCAGAATGAAACGAAGCGGTTGACTGCTGGGAGAAATGTACCACCCAGCTCACTTCTTTCCACAGTTGAGCATAGTATTTCTGAAATAACACTGCCTTTTATGTCTCACAATATACAAGCAGGCGTGATATACCAGTATTTGCAGTTAAAAAGTCCTTTGTTTCTGGTTAGAAGCTTATCTATGCTGCTTCACATGTGTCATGTTGCAGAACTAGTTTTTAGTTCTGTTGCATCTGTAATGGGTTTGGTCGTTCATGCAGATAAGGGTGTTGCGCTTTATTTCTATATTTTTCTGTAATTGCAGTTGCTGAAGCTTCGACCGGTCTCAGAAGATGTGGTACTCGGGTTGGCAAAAGTGGAAATCAAGGTGCAAAACTGGACGGAAGCGAACACGCTGCTCGGGAAAGCTCACTCTATGAAACCCGACTGTCCCCGTGTACAAAGCTGGAAAGCATACGTAAAATATATGGTACGCTCCAACAGTCTGCTGCAAAAATAACAACGGATTTCGATCACGAACCTATCTGTGATCATGAACAGTCGTGGGAAATAAGAGTGCGAAAGCACGTTGACGCAATGTGCAGAATGTGGAGGTTTTGATGTCTTAATGTGTTACAGGTCTTATAGACTCCAACCTGGCTACTGTGGTAGATTTGTCATGTGCTGGGACCTGGGATTAAAAAGAGCAGCATCGTGTCGGCTTTAGTCGTAGTTAGTATGACTTTACTTTAATAATCTCAGTCATTTTAGGTTGAAACATGTGTGTGACTCAGGTTGGAAACAGAGAAGAAGCCATCAGTGAATTGCAATCAGTCTGTGGTCAGCACCCGAATGAGTTCATTGCTGTTTTCCTTCTGGGAAAGTTAATGTGGAGTTTCAGTGAAGAGTGGAGGCGAGACAAAACAAAATGTTTTTCGTGTTTCTTGAAGGTACAGGTACCAATTTCCGTTTCGAAAATACTGCTTTGAGTACAATGCATTCTCTCGTATAATTGAAGTTTTTCAATAATGGTTTCATTCAAAACAAAGGTGGTAAAAGATTGCATTGCCCTATTACAAAATGGAAAATCTGCAATGTTTTCATCTTTCATCTCCGGTTTGTTTTTCGTTGTCAGCGTTTTTTATTTACAGGGCAGAAATGTGTTGAAATATTTAAAAAGTTTATTTTCAAATGTTTGTGTCGCGCATAACCGTGTAGTGGATTGTGTTACGCCTGTCGACGTCTCACTGCCACAATGCTCAGCTTCTGCGCATTGCGTAACGACAGAAAATGGTACTTGGAGGAAAACTTCGCACGCACGATGACTGCAATCGGGCTTGGTGTCTTTCTGTTTTCCGAGTGAATATTGTCTAATTACCCAGAAATGAAACAGTATAACATTGATGGCATTCGGTAATTTTTCAAAATATCGTGTTCGCATAAGGTATTTGGCTTAACCATTACCACAAGTCGAACATTCACAAGAATTTCAAAGTTGTGAGCTTGATAAAAACTGAATAACCGCTTCCAAGTCGGCGTGTAATAAAGCGTACAGTAAGTGGTTGTGCTGAAAAATTTGCAAAAATTCAATAAATTGATAAACAGGCCGCTAAATTGGACGTTTACTACGGCGAGACGTTTCGCTACCTTGGTCAGTACTATCGTGATATTGCGAAAGACGCAGTTCGAGCCAAGAAATGCTACCAAAAAGCATATTCGTTGGATTCTACCGATGAAGACGCAGCATCTTCACTGGCGGATCAACTCATTGCTGAAGGTATGCTGAACCTCATTGCCGCAAAGCTATGCTAGGGATGGTTTACGAGGTTGAAATATGTGTGTATTCCAAAAATAAAAAACGCCATAATGCTGTTGGCAACGCTGTTAACGTTTTCCACCACGTCAGCTGTTGAAGCCAGCAGGATTGTCAATAAAGTTTGGCCCCAACCATAGGTTTTACCTGCTTTTTGGTGTCGCTTGTGTCAGCTCTGAACACAATGCATGTTTGTAGATGTTATCTATGTAGTTGGTCGTTGTTTATGTTGGAATAGTAAAACCACGGGTTCCAGGCCCGGCCGCTTACGCACACACTATGCATTTCAGGAGAATTCGATGCAGCTATTACCCTGTTTGAAAACATAACCGAGGAGGCCGGACCCGGCACCTGCAAATGGGCCTGGCTGCGGCTCGGGCTTTGTCGCCTGAAGACAAAAGATTGTAATAGCGCCATTAAGTGCTTCCAAGCCGCACTGAGAGCCGATTCAGAGGATCAGTATGTTGAAGCTGTTTTTTTCCGCTTGTCTTTACGTGCCAATCACCGAACTGTGCCTATTACTCAACTTTTTGCGCTCAAACTGTCTCAGCCTCCAGCGCAACCTCACTTACATAGATTGAAACCAGTCACATCTTTCTATTTGGAAAGAAATTCAGCACTTGCAGGAATATTCAGTTATCACAACTGTGGAACATATTGGTATCGATCTAATTCTAGACAAACAATGCACGCCGGCTTTTGACCGTTCCAAAAATTTGATTTGTGTGTCCGTTGTTTTGTAATATCAAAAACTTTGTACAAGTTTGACTGGGGATGTCACTGGATGATTTTGTGAAACTAATGAACTGGTTGTGTGGCACAACCGGATGTAGCTTTTCAGCCTTAACTACACCTCTGACCGTGATAGATTTTCACTTTGAGATGGAAAATGACTCAAATTTCAAGTCTCACAGTGAAATGTTTTTCAAATCCTTCGTTTTACTCCTGTATCTTCGGATTCCCATAATTCAGAATTTGCATACTGAAGATTTTAGATAGAGTCGAAAAGCTTTAACATTCAAATCTGAGCAAACTATAGATAAGCTGCTTGCCTATAGGGAATCGTTGCTGGCAATGCTACGAGTCTGTCATTTCTTTCGCGGTTGTTGTGCAGCATTTGCTGGGAATGTTTGGGCGAAGGTTACATGAGTCGAGGCAGCTACACAGCAGCATGGAAGGCATTCAACAAAGCCCGCGAACTCTATCCGGAATCTGTTTATGGCATGTATCAGATGGCGTCTGTCAAACAGGTATATCGCTTGCACCTGTTTTCATGCAAGCTCTTTTTTCTAATTTTTAAAGAGTTTATGCTTTTTTGTTGTTTGATAACATGAAGGGGGCTGAGTTGGAACGGTTATCTAACTTATAGATTCCTGGACTGTGATTTGTCTCTTTAGGACTGGTGTTTCGAACGTAGCCGACAACCACACCTAAACGAGTGTTATCGCTCAGTTTTTGCTAAGTATATACACACTGGATGTATTGGGTAGTATGGACATTAATCCGAACTTGATTTTGAGCTTAGCCTCGTATAGCGCATCTTTTGTCTTATCCCATGCTGCTCAATTTGTTTTCGAATGTTGTCCCAGCAGGCAAGATTTTAAAAATGGTATATGTTTGTAGATCTGTGACTTGCGATTGATGACTTGTGTTCTTTTATAAGTTTTTTATTTGTAAAGTTTCCAATTATTGTGTAATTTTTAATGAGCTTTGCGGCCAGCTGAATGTTGCAGCTAAAAGTTAAAAATTGACTTTCGAGCTGCGCGGTGTGGTTCTTATTCCACCTCTATATGCAATGAATGACTGTGAAAAACGTCGGCGCTGAGCGTGTCTTGCTGAGGGGTTCCTGAATAATGAAAGTGCAGAACTGGCAGAATGACACAGTGGGAAAAATCTAATTTGATATACAGCAGGCTACATTTTTGAGAAACAAGCAAAACGGCAGGTGATTAGTTATTAAGTGGCTTAGCATTGGTTAGGTATCGCTTTCTATATTAAAGAACACCTATGTACTCCACATTCTTCTAAAGATGAGAGGAGCAACGTCCAACACGCCCCCCCTATTTTTAGCATTCTGGACGACGTATCTGTCGCGGTGCTGTTGCTCAGTTCAGTTGTGACTGGAGTGAGGACGAGTGCCATCTTCAGGATGAGCCAAGCGTTGTGTTTGAGGGTATTGGCTGTGCGCAGTAAGTTTCTGGTGAAAGAAGTATCAGAAAGGAACCGCAGTCTTCGTTTCAAATCGATTCTTTTCGGCAGCCTATGTTACTTTTTTATGCCCTGGAACCTCACCTTATTGGACCGAATCATGAATTTGAAAGTGGATTTTAGTTGGGGTTATGGCAGGAAGCGTGGAATTAAGTTTAGTCGCACCCAAGTCACTTCGTCATACATATCAATAGGATTCTGTGCGTTTTTTCGAAACGGTTGCAATACGAACTATTTTTGTTTTCAGCAACTCAGTTCAAATCACGGAGTTCAACCAATCATTGAGTCAAAATGAAGAAAACTTAGGCGTAGAACAGTGATTTCAACCTTTTAGTACTGCGACCCATTATAGCAACTTACATAACCCAACGACCCCCATGTGAAACTTAAATAAAGCAAATGTAATACAGCTGTGTATATAAAATGTCTACTCGCGACCCCCAGGTTGAAGAAAACCACTGGCCTAGAATAAGTCACACACCTTCAAGTTCGACATGATTCCAAAGCGACTCGAGCTTAGCCACTCTCGACACCTAGTGTCTCGTGAGATACATTTTGCTTGGAAACCCACTTCAGCCAACTTTGGTCTGATCTCATCATCCGCTATGGATAAACTCAAGTTTTATGTTGCTTGTGCCTGATGTGTCTGAAAAGTGAAGGGATTTAGCCTGGCTGGTGCGGTCCCATTACCTTTGCTACTTTTCAGGTTTAAATCTTTTTTGCACATGCCTATTTTTTGTGCGTGTTTCTTACTACAAGAAATGAGGACTTGTTATTCTTTCGCACGATATCTTCCTTTTTTCAAACTGGTATAGTTGTGGAGGGCTAGGTGAAGATACTGGACTTTGCCCAAAGTGCAATTTTAGATCAATATTCCCCTGAGTCGTGATGATAAGGTTTGATGTTGTTCGAATGCTTGTTGTTTTACATATTTTACTCTTGTCTGGGGTTTAATGTACACATGCGCAATATGTTTAGTTTGTCTGACGCAGATACTTGGTCAGTTTGCCGAAGCAGTTTCCGAGTATCGCGATCTCCTGAACATTTATCCCGATTACGTCCCAGCTCTGAAAGGTTCGTATGCATGGCTGCATGTGCGTTCAATTTTTTCCCTGTTCTGTGCTATTGACGCTCTTTTTCAGTGCACACACAGTGCAGTCAAATAGTCGACCAATGTTGAATATTTTGTTTTATGTTGAAGGACTTGCAGAAGCCAACCTCTCACTGGCGAAGCAGATGTTACAAGAAGGAAGGGATCAAACTTGCTTGGATTACGTCAGCGAAGCCACTCAGCAATTAACGAAGGCTCTTTCATTGAGGTAAAGCAGCAGGCAGCTTATTTCGTTAAAGGTAGAAAGCTGATGGCAAAAAAACTAGATACACTTGTATTTATATCACGGTGTTGCTTTTGGGGTAGAAGTGTCATGAGTTTATGGTGCCACTTTCGCAAGCAATACCAGCATTTTCACTTGTTTTTCTAGCTCTTCGTATGCGATTTCATGCTTATTCGTTTGAGCGTACCAGCTGTACTTCGCCTGGACTGGTTGGACGTAAACCTAAATATGTTTTTTTTCAGCGGAAGCTTATCTTGTTTATGGCATTTGCTCGGCGAAGGCTGCACGTTAGTTCATCCGCTGGATGGCAGCAAAGTTCAGGTTGCAGTTCCTGGCAAGTTGATGTCGACAGGACAATGTTGCTCTGAAAATTTTGTGGTTCTCGATAAAGTAGAGGTGCAGTGTGACGAATTGCATTTGCGAAAAATTTTTGAAACAAACTTTTGCCATAAAGTCTTTGGTTTTGTTATTCCTGTTTTCTGTTATTGCGTATTCATTGTTTGATGACGTAGGTAAGATTAGTTTATAGCATATGGCAGCATAGACGCAGTAGCCAGTAAATCTGTTGATGTTTCCCGAGGTTTTACCAAGTTCCACTTCTGTGGTGTAATCCCTCATAGTCAGTGGTTGCTGATAAACTGAAGCCACAGTTAAAGGTTGATTTAAATCCAGCTGGATGTGCACACAGTTCGCGTCTAATTTATAAGTTATTAAGTTTAATTGTAGTTGACTTTAATCACGGTTGAAAACAAACGATGTTTTTGACAACTGTCAAAAACAATGAAAAACACTAAAATCCCACCATGTTTTTCCATAATGATAATACCTAAGAAACGTGCTTGACTGTTTAAGGCCAAATTTAGAGCTGTAAAGCATTAACGACATTCCCAGTTGCTACTTAGATATGCAGCAGTAGTTAAATCAGACTGTTTACTGTTGGAAATCCTGGAGAAAGTGCGTACTGGGTGAAGCAAACTCGAGAGAGGCACAAACCTTTGGTGAAAGAAGCTTTGGGCCATAAACCACTTGCATTCAAGCCTCCAAAATACTTGGTAACTGTCTCACCTAGCTTTCTTATTCGATGAACTGGAAAGCTCATACAGCAGTATTGCAAATTTGGAATATGGCTATAGTTTTAGCGTGTTTCAGCAATTCATACGCTTTTCCGAGGACAAACCCATTTTGATAATTCACACACAACGTTTCATTTCCTGCAAATCAGAAAAATCTTGAGTTTTTCAGGTTGTAAACTACGTGCAGCAAACAGTTGAGCTAAGCCTATAATCGTGTAATATAAATGTTCTAGGAAAATTCACCAAGGTAAATGTCAATATCAAAAAGAAGGAATATCAGATTAACTGTACTCAAAACTTTTTAAGGCTCCACCTTTGGTTATTTTTTACAAACATATTTTTTGGAATGCAATAACTCACCATTTGCGCTGAAAATACTTCTAGCAATCATGTTCTTATAAAAAAATAAAGAAAATCCGTGTTTTCTACCACTCCGGTTGGGGTTAAAAAAAAACATTTTTTAACAACCCTGACTGTCATGCATCACTTTCAGATGTTGAAGCTTGGTGCAAAGTGCTACTCGCGCGCCATCTCGCTTACGAACAACATGTCTTCTTACTGGCATTCTCTTGGTGTGAACTTGTTTTATCAAGCTCGTGAAGAAGACGATTCCGAGACTGCCTCTGCATTTGCTTCCAGAGCGAGTGCTGTGAGTAGGCTTCTTTCAAAGTAACGTTGCCTTTGGGTTCAGTGTTGCTTTCATTATTTAATGCAAACTGTGGCCAATCAAATTACTTGCTATAATTTGCTGAAGCAATTTAAAATCTTTGTTTGTTTTTTGCGTGAGCAGTTTTGTTTTCAACGTACTGTGTTTCTGCTTCTGCCCAATTTCGAACATACCGGAACGTCATGAAAATCAAAGTCACCGCGTGTTTGACGTCACAATCGATTTATAAACGAATATTCTAGGAATGCTTTTACGAGCCCCATTACGGTGAAGAGCGCAGCGCGTCCCATCAACACGTTGGAATAATATTTCGCTGAAATTAGATCGAATACGTCAATATCAGAGATTAACGTGGAAATAATATCCATGGAAATTCTTCTTGTGGGTTTCGTTCCCAAAAAGCTTGTAGGTCGTGACGTAAAACGATCAAAGTCGGTTGGCATTTGGACAAAGCGAGGGTCACTGTTAAAGAGAAACCAAGCCATCTAAAAGTTAATCTGGAATTTTTTTCTGACCTCAGCTATCTGCCGTTGTTTGTGTTAATGTTCTAAGTAAATTCTTGGCTGGGCTTCAGAAATATTTAATTTTTGGATAGCGTTACGTGACTGACGACGCGACGCCCACCAGTGTTGCATTAAGTGCGGCCAACAATGACATTTTCTATCGTCGAACCTTTCTCGGGAAATGTTTCCTTAAAATGAAGTGTAAATATCCCTGTCTTATGTTCTTCCACCAAGGTCTGTTCGAGGCTGCCCTTACTTCAAACCTTATGTTATCAACAGTACATCAAAGTTTTTCAGTCCTTGTCTTGCAAATTATTTCAACAAGCAATGATTTTCTTCTACAGCAAAATAGTTTTTCAATGCCTCGAATGGATTTCGGGGGGCCCTGGTAGTGGTGAAGTACAGCCCGGTAGCCACGGGGGGCATTCAAGGCCAGTACTCCAAATCATCTTGTGCCCCCCCCTAATTGTGTTGTGCCCAGGAAAATTTGTTTTAAACATATAATAAAAACAAAAACCTTTCACCCCCTCAAAATGTGCTTTACCCCACCAAACCTTAAAAACTGGCTATGGGCCGGGTTAACCCAGTTAAGTATTGAATGTTAATACCCACCCTCCGAGTCCAGTGGGGCAGAAACCACGCGCATGTTATTGTGTAGTGTCTGGTCATAGCAGTCAACTTGTATAGTGATTCAAATCCAGTCAAAGCAATCATAATGTTTTTGTTGAATGTGAAATGAAACGAGGCCTGATTTGTGTCACAATTTTTAGACAGTAGCTGTGCTTATCAGTTTATGGTGAAGTCAGATTAAACCGCCGCAAAGTCAATGAAACGATTTTAAAATTCAATTTTTTTATCCAACGAAACGTTTACCCTGGGGACGAGACAACTACTAACCAGGGTTGCGGAGTCGGAGGTAAAATGTCCGACTCCAATTCTGACCTTTCCAAAATTTCCGACTCTGACTCCTTAACATAAAGGGAATGAAATTTGGCTGTTAAAATAAATGGAAATCGTGATACACAGCAAGAAATCTCTGTTTCAACAAAAGTTTCGAAAGAGATTGTTCGATTTCAATAGGAATTCCCAATTTAGGAGTGTGATTTAAAAACTGATCCAATTGGACATCCGGAGTCGGACAAAAAAATCCGACTCCGACTTCCAGGGTTGTCAGGAATCCGACTCCTTACGACTCCGACTCCGCAATCCTGCTACTAACCGAGCTCCGATTTGCGATACTTGTTCACAGTCAGGAGTTCTTTACCTGGATCCATGAATGTGTTCAAGGGGGTCCGTAAACCAAAATCAAATCAAGAAACTCCGCTAGTTTTCATCAGCTCATTTGGGCCATTTTAATCGCACCACAACTGTAGTCTGACATGCACTTCTAGATCTAACTCGGTAGAAAAAGGGTCCGCAGGGGTTGTGGATACGGTGAAAGGGGTCTCGGCGACAAAAAGTTTGAGAACTAAGTGGTCGAATTTCTTCCACAATCTTCCAAGATTTTCTGTGTGAAATTCCTGCCTTTGATTTTCTGACTGCTGCGAACGGTGCAAGGCTAAAATAGTACTTTTCGAAGCGATGATGACAGCATGTTCTGCACCAAACTAGAACATGATCCACCGACATTATGTACGAAGAAGCAACAAGCTTTTCGCATTCTGTTGATCACCACTGCCATGTTCAATTGCAGATTCTGCAGAAGGCAATTTCATTTGAACCCAACAATCACCTTCTGTGGAACAGTCTGGGCGTGGTTTCCGTCTCGGAATTTGCGGAGGTCAGCTAATAATCTATTTGTGTGTACACAGGTCTTCTCAAAAGTGTAAAACATTTCGCCAAGAGTGCCGCGGTTGCAGTGGAAGGTATTGACTCGTTTTTGCGACGATACTTTTGAACGAGCATTTGTTTATTTGTTTTTTTTTTTTATTGGTCGCATGCAATGCGACGGATTTATTTAACGACAATTGGCAGCAGGCCGAAGCCTAAATAATGCTTTCATCGGGGCGGTTGCGGTGAACGTTCTTTGCCCAAGGAGCTACGACGATTCACTCAGCGACCGTGGATCGACCATTCAACCTTCCAATTGGGAGGCGGACACTCTACCACTGAGCTAATCGTCGCCCAAGCATTTGTTGAGCAAAAACGAGGTCGCATTAGCACTAATTTCATGTCAAGCCAAGCATGACAAGAGTTAGGATAAAAAGTCCGCTTTTTTATTGAGTAATCGCACATTACGTGAAAGTGGAGACAATTTACTCGCAGAACTGGTCGTTGGCCCAGCACGCGTTCATCAAATCGATCAAGCTCGAACCGAACAACTGCGTCGCGTGGAGCAACCTCGGTGCGATGTACTTGGTTCACTCGCAAGTCGAACTCGCTCACAAAGCTTTCAAAGTTGCACAGAGTCTGGAGCCGTCGTACCCGAATAGCTGGATTGGTCAGGTACGGTTGCCTTGCGTGGAAATTGCTTTCGTTTTTCTGTGCATTTTGAAAGCGTTGTTAATTTGTTGCCATGGCGACAGGCATTGGTTGCCGAATGCATCGGCAGCGAAGAAGCGATGGACTTGTTCAGACACGCCAGCGAACTAGGTCTTCACCCAGAAGCCGGAATAGGTGGGGGCAGTTTTGCTACGGTTTGTTCAGTTCGAAAAACCGTACGCTGCTGCTTACGACTGATTAATATGCTTCACTCAGTTGCAAGTTTGCGCTTTTGCAGCTCGCCTTTCGCTACGAAGTGTTGTGTGACTCTCATAATTCTTCCGTATATTTTTGGTTTTACGCAGCGAAATGAAAAGACGTTGTCAGTCACACGAACAATCCGAATTTTCCTATTTAGTTATAAATGTCACTGAGTTGGCGATGCAGGTTTTAAGCAAACTTTGTCTCAGTGAATGACGTGAATAAGCCACGATCATGACGTAGGTGGAGACAATGATTCATCACAGCGGAAAATTTTGCGGCAGTCCATTTTTAAATTCTTTATTAAGAGTTTTTTTATTTTTTATCGTTTTTGTTTGATTTACACGAACTGCACTTGTGAATCTTCAGGGAAAGTGGTTTGCCAAGCAAAATTTTCGGATATCAGTATTTGCCAACAAACAGTTGGTCGCACATAGTCAGGCAAGCATAATCTGCAATTTTGAGCTGCATAGTTTTGCGATCGGAAAGCCCGATTTTCTTGACAGCTGCCAAGTAGTAAGACGGGAATGTGCTGCTTCGGACTGTGTTCACTGTGTGTTGCTAGCATACTCCGCGAACTTGCACATGCTGAACGACTTGGCATAAGTGGATGGTAACAACAGCCGTGCTATCTATAGCCTCGATCAAAATTTTAGCAGTAAGCCTTGGTCAGGAAAGCTTGCGCAGTCGATTGATTGTTGAAGTGGAAAGTTTGCGCAGTCCATTATGACTAGACTCCAGACACAAAAATCTATATTGCCGATCTGCTTCTGTACACTTGTAGCGCTAGCCTGTGCTGCACTACAGGCAGTTACGCACAACAGGAAATACGCTTGCAGTTGACACACTAAAGATTCGCATTTGTTGCCCATCACTGTCGGGGAGGATAATAATCTAACTAACTTCCAAAGTATAAAGCATTGTGTCGAAAACCACAAACTTTGTACGGAACTTCCGTCTCACACAGACAACAAAAGAAACACCACTTCGAAACCCAAGACTGCAGACCGCCTCATTGTACGCAAACAAGGTACTTTGTTGACAAACTGCACCTTGTGAAGACTCACTCATAGGCGGTCTTTGTTTATTCAACAGTTGAATAAAATGCAAAACACAAGAGACACAAAGTTCCCACACAAGCGACAACAGCCACCCATTACCAGTGGCTAGTTTAGAACTAACGTTATCTACGTGAACGCGAAAACTAGCTAACGTTTTCAAAAGCACTGAACAAGAAAAAAAGCAAATGACGACGACATATGTTGTGAAGCTCACTCATAGGCACAGAAATAGGTAATTGAAGCAATCTCAAGTTAAAAAGTTTGAAAAAATAACCTTTTACAAAATTTTTCTTTGTTGTGAACCCATTGTCTTAATCGCGGCCTGTTTACATCATTAATTGGAACAGATTTTACTTTTCAGTAGAACTACGCCAAACAGCAAAAAGCTTGTATCGCACCTGAGGGACACTTCAAATTTGAAACATTAGTTCATCACTCTGTGTGGTGTAGTGCGTGAATAAGCCTCTTTTTCCCAACGGCTGGCAACTGTGCAGGTTTTTTTCTGTTGCAGTCTTGTATAAGTATAGGTGGATTATGATCGTTCTTTAAAAATTATTCGCTTTGTTTGTTTTGTGTGTTTGTCTTTAGTCGCTCAGCCAGGATCGCAAGACGTCGTTTTAGTTAATTTGTAACTGAATTGCTTGAATTCAGGTCAACTATGCTTCTCTCCAACAACAGGTTACGCCTCAGGCGTGTGTGCGACTGTCATGGAATGCGCAGACCGGTCCCAGCGAAGATATCGCGAGATAATCCACGACATGAATGCTTTGTCCGCATCGTTAACGCAGCTGTCGAAATTCTGCAGCAGGAATCCAAAATGGTACTGCTTTTATACATTGCGGCAGTTCTCTGCCTATCTTGATAACAAAATCTTTGGCTGGGATTGCTTTAGTAGCAAGGAAATAAACTACTGCTGACTGCGTTTCGTTGTTTCTTCGTTTTACGAGCGGTTAATAGTACCTCTCTCTGCGGGATGTTTGTCTGAGAAAGCTTGATCTCGTGTTGCGTAGGCGGGTTCGACAAGTTAACAACTTTTCATCAAATACGTTTGCAAAAAATCGATAGCCTAAACCAGCAGGTATTGATCGCATTTCTCAACGTGTGCAATGAATGTTGCAGTGACAAAGCGATTTTTGCTTGGGTTTGTATGCGCTAGAATCGATGCTCGTTGTTTTACTTTGTGAAGCATGTAGCCGTACTGGTTGTAATATTTGCCATGTCTTCAGCTCTGCTCACTGTTGTAGTCTTTTTTGCTGTATTTGCAGTTCATGGGCTTTTTCCATGCTTGCTTTCATTCTGGAACGTTCTGGTTTAAACCGGTTTGCAGCAGACGTCTATAAGCAAGCTATGGAAGTGATGGAGTCTCATGCTGCTGACGATGGCACAGACACCTCATCTGCTTTGAAACTCCTCCAAGCGCGAATAAATTATGCGCGTTCTTTGTGGTTAGTTTTCCGCGTTGTTTACCTGCACGTTTTCATTTTTTGTTAAGACAAAGGATATTTGTTGACGTATACATCGTCATAAAGCGAGCCATGCGCACCCGGAACGGAAAATTATAACTTATTGATGCACACCCAATTGTTGCCGGTGGTTCCAAACACATTCATTATAAACTTTGAAGGGATTTTATCTCGACATTGCAGCAAACACAATGCGTTCAAGTGGATGAAATGAAGAAGCAGCTGTAGCAGTTTCGTGCTCGTGGTACTCAGTTGCACGTAACACGTATTTCACATAATCTGTCACGACGCAAAACCGCCTGAAATGCTACTCGTGTCAGAGCGCTTACCGCGTGCGCAACCAGTAGCCAGAAAGGTTTCCTGCTGTTCACTCGTCGGTAGAAAGTGGCTTCTTGTGTTAAAATGGCAACATTTAACAAAATTCAATTCTCAAAACTGCAGTCGATTCACTGACAAATGTTTTAGAAAAAACGTTCAGTGATCTTGGATTCTTTCAGCGTTTTATTTCTTCCAACACCTGTTCGCTAGTTGTTCCAAGTGAAGTGCTACTTGCATTGAACCGTGACCGCCATGCGTTGCTTTTCATGCGACTTAAGAGGACCCTGACATACGTCACTACAACTTGAGAATGTAAATCTTAGTGTAATTTTCTTAATGACTCCTTGTGCTGATTGTAAGAAACGCAAAGAAATGTCCCGCAACAGTCTTCGACTGTCGTTTTGAAAATCAAAACAGAGTTTTAATAAAATGTGAACGAAGGTCAACAGAATAGTGCTTCGAGCAGCATACTGATGCTGTGAAGGCAGCATTTTACAAATCCATGAAGCAGCAGTTCCTGCGTAAATCTCCCGCCGGCAATCAGAGAGGCCGCACCATTAAATGTAGCATCCAAAGATAGTCAGTTCTGACTGAGGCAACTTTTGACAAAAGAAACATCGATAAAGACGAAACTAGAAAGAGAGCCATTTTCTTTTTGCGAAATCAACGTGTCTTCAGCTTTTCGCGGTATTTCCTTAAAACTTACCCCTCGCTATTTTTAATTTTATTCCATGAAATGAGGGTTTTATTAGAGGCCGACCGACATTCCGTTTTTCCACAGATGATGTTGTTTGACTCCAAACATTGTTCTCAGAGTGGCGCTGTCTGTTGTTTTTCATTCTCGGTTACGGCTTGGCAAAAATTCAGCCGTTTGCTGTGTTGAGCGTATGTCGGAACTTCCGTGTGGCTATACTTATATTAATGACCCCCTCCCTGTCTTTCTCAGCTTAAACGCGCGATACGGTGAAGCCGAGGACACGCTTCGGAAGATTCCGACGATCACAGACACACGTGATCTGTGCGTTTTAGCTCTGGTTTTGAGAAAAGCCGGCAAAGCAGCAGACGCCATGGAAGTCTATGAGCAGGTCGGGTGATGGCGTCAACGGGGTTAAGAAACGTTTATTCGGTTGTTCGGCGTTTGTTAAAACTAAACGTTAGACCGCAACTGGGGTCTGGTCCACCTGCACTGGATGATCGCTTCCGTTTCAAACTGTCCCCCTACATATGTAGAAATGTTTGCCATGGGGTTTCAGTGTATGCCGAGTTTCGTGCGAAAAGTACCGAAGAGAATTATGAGTACAAAATAATCAGAAGTTACAGTCTTGACTTCTGATAATGGATTTTTCTTTCATTGGCCGCCCACTGAAGTCACAATGCCGAAAGCGAAAATGCTCTTAGTCCGTTTTGATCTGTCGCCAGATCTTGGTTATCGCCAAAAATGACATCGCGGTGCGTTTTAGGTTTTCATCGAGTGCTTCGTGTTTGATGTGATTTCTTATAATAGGGTTTCAGAACAAGAAATTTTTAACGCCGAAACCCCATTATATTACCAAACGTTGATTGCTGGATAAGCAAAGGTTGCAGGAGCACATAAGCTCGAGAATGCGTAACCAAGAATATAACAAAACTGTCATTTAATCGTTGATATAGTTACTTTCAGACATGCACCGTTAACTGCATGCTTTTTGTGACGATTAGCCAGTGAGCAAGTTTCCAGTGCTGCTCAATTCAATCGCTTATATTGTTGTTTTTCTCACTATTCGTTATCATTGTGTGTTCAACGACAAAAAGCACCGCCCTCAAAGTTGTGAATGTTCACAGTGCCTTCAGCGTTCGTCTGGAGAACAGCGAGCGCCATTGACAGTTGCTATGGCAACGTTGCTGTGGCAACTTGGCGACATTAACAAGTGTAAGGAGCTTCTTATGCCGCTCGCACACACGTATCTTCCCGCCGCCCAAACTATGGTCGCTGTCGGTATGTACTGCTGGTTACGTGCAAAGGGTTTGAGTAGCTTTTGCGAAACTTCGTGGCTGGTGGTTGTGTTGCTTACTGGAAATATAATTTGCATGTCACTAACCATCTGTTGCAGTTGCATGTAAATTTGGCAGGAACGTTCGTCTCCTTTGATACCATGCGTTGATTGCAGTTCAATGCTTTGTAGCTTGCATGTGGTTTAAGTCGCATTTACCTGCAACAGATTTTGATTGGGCTGCGTATTTTTTGCAAAATGCTTTGCAGATGTCATTCAAAATAGTTTTGATCCTGTACACCTACAAACTCTAACTGAGTTTGCAAGCACCAGCAGTTCGAGCGATGCGGCGTTCCAGAATTGCCTTCTGTCGTCAGCCGCGTTCCAGATCTCCGACGCTGACGCCGCATGTCGTCATGTTCAAAAATATATAAGAAGGCAAGTTTGACATCACCTTCAGTGCGGTTTATGGCAGAAGTCCAGCTTGGTCCGTTGCTGATGTACAGTAGATTTGCTCCGTGTGAACAATCAGCAAAGACGATAATTTTGAAATCTGTTAACAAACTTCTTGCTTTTTGTTGTTACGCCCTTGTGCAAATCAGTGGAAACAAGCAACAAATATACTGTAGAAGAGGGGGCAGTTCCTCCTATTTGTGCGGGAAAATGGTGACACGCATGCAGCAGCGCATTAACGCGAGTTGTGGTCTGCCTGTTTCCAACACACACCAATTTATGGTTGCACTCTTCGCACTTCGTGCAAAGCGCGCAAACAGAACATAACTTCGGGCATTGCTACTTTGCTTGCTCTTTTGCCGATGGTGTCCCTTTTTTTAATGAGTGTCCACATGTTCGTTTAAAACCCCGAGTGGATCAACGACCTGACGTGGCTTTTCCGACAGCTTCTCATGAAAACGCGGACAGGCGTTAACTTGCAAGGTGGTGTGAAGTGTTGTTCGAGCGTAGCGGCAATGGCGGTGTCACTGGTGATCGTGAGCTTGAGCAGCCACCACCTGCGTTTCCTAAAAATCGCTTTTTTAGGCCCGATAGTGATTTTTAAGCAAAGAACAGTCGCGACACCTCGAAAGCGCTCATTGTTTGTTCGTGGACAGGTTTCCATTCGACTGGAGGTGCCGCGACTGTTATCGCGCATCGTGCGAAGCGGAGCCGTCGCTCGCCCGCTGTCTCTCGCCTGCGTCGCTTCCGTCCTCGCATCCCGCAACTTCGGAGCGGACGAGAGCTTCTCTTCCGTTAATCGAGACCTGTCAGACAGAAGCTCGTCAGAATGCTCGGACATGAGCAAGAGCGTGCAACTATCCTGCGCCTCAGCTCTTCTGGCTTGCGGAAGGCACTCGTTTGGTGCTTCAGCCAAGTAAGACGTTGCTGAGAATTCAGTCAGGCGCCCGTTTGTTTCTGTCGCGTGCGTTTCTGCTTTGGTCATTGTTTGGTCATTAATCCTTCATACGTAATATCAAGAAACCCTTCCTCGAGGTTCGAACACTTCTATGCTGCAACAAAATTCATGAAACGGAAAATATAAAACTACGCAGAAGTTTAACGACAGATCATCGGCGGACGCACCCATAGTTTTGCTGAGAGAGTTTTTCCTCCCCATCAGATGGTTCGTAAACTGAGAAAAGTCAGCACGAAAGTTTTTTTGATTAAAAAAACTTTTGATTTCATTTTCAAGGTCGCAGTCCGCATTGGATGCATTGAAATGTGCCCAGCGACATGTCCACAGCTATCCTCACTCGGCGCAGTCTTGGTCCGTTTTATCGGCAGCTTGCCACGCGCACGACATCTTCATGAGGTGGGATATGAACGTTTACTGCATTTTTGTGCTGCATCGGCCTGATGCGAGAAAAGAAGAAACTTTTATTTTTAGCCATGTTTGAAAGTGCTTCCGTTCTACCTTGTAATCTTTGCATCCTGCCTTTGAACAGAGTTTGATTTTACTGAGCGATGCGTCGTGGCGGGGGTTTTAAGTGTTTTGTTTGATTATTTGTTACCAGCTTCAACGGTGAGTCGCCCAACTTTCAAGCAGAATGCAGAAAGATGTCAGCTTACGTAGAGGAAAAATCCGATTCGCCTGCCTTGCGCGATTGGGCAACCCAGCATGCGGCCCTGTCGTGCAGCATCGGCTCTCACACCGATCCAGCCAGCGATTTATCAAAAGTATGCAGTCCTTAAGCAAGAGCGTTTGGTTCCAGTTGATCATCATCAATCGTTGTGTTTCTAATTTCACCTATTTTTATTTTGACATAGATGGACAAGTCCTCTGAGGGACGCTCGAATCTTGCGCTGATGTTCCGATGCGCTGAGATGCTGCAAAACACAGGGAGGTTGGATGTTTCTCTTCTAAACCAAATGCGCGACCTCTTGAATGCGGAGTCATCTTACTCAAGAAACTTGATGGTAATGATCTGAAGCTTTTTGCATTATGATGAATACAAGTCTGCCGCTGCCCCGTCAACAGATTCCATAATCAGTCTTCTGTTTTGCTAAGCTTTAAAGAGTGATGTTAATTGTTTGGCTTTGTTCAAAGAAGTTACACAAACGAACTTAACGGTTTTTGCCGCAACAAGTGCATTGGTACATGGTAGGTTTAAGCTGGAAGGCTGTTTTGTTTGACATTAAATTCAAGTAGAACCAACTCGTTCATGGTAGATTCCAAAAATATCAATGGATGTGCCAAGAATGGTCGTGGTAATTAGCTCAGGCATGTCAACCTAATGTTTCTACATATTACTTAAAAATTTATTAACTATGTAGTTATAAAATTAATAACATAGGCAGTTTAAACAATGAAGTTTTTAGGTCTTTTCAGCGCGGCATTGCATTTTGCCAAATTGACCTGTGTTTTATGAAAGACTTAAATGAAGGCACAATATTCGGCACGTGCCAACTAAGCTTTTGATTTCATGATGATATTGTTTATCTGACGAGCTAAGCTCGGTCTTCATGAAGCTTCTTTCTTTGGTGTGAAAAGTCAGAGACAAGTTAAACGTTTAAGTTTCTTAAGCATATATCGATCGGAAGAATTACTGCAAAATTGTATTTTAATGCAGGGATATGAGATCGTGTAACACCCCCCACATATGCAGTGAAATTTTATGTTTCAATACAGATTCCTAACATTCCAATTTTCCTGTTTGTTGTTTTGACCTATCAGCTTAAAGAAGTAGCAAACCCTCATCAAATTTTCTTTGTTGCAGTTATTACACATCAGTTGCATGAAAATGAGTGAAAATTGCAACAACTCTCTCCAGTTAGTATGAAGATAGCGCTATGAAATGCAACTCAATGTTGGTGTCGCACTTTTTATCTGAAATGAGTTTTGCGGGTTAGGCCGGGTCGTACACAATATCTTACGGTAGTTACGACGGGTACCGGTTTGTTGCAGCTGGTATGGGTTGTACTAGGACGTGAAAGAACACGTGACATCTCGAACGCAC
>JGI24022J15233_10001623_pt1 | contig 19318 bp, 13 predicted proteins | sample Ectturendosymbi2_FD_15233 | JGI IMG/M metagenome (IMG submission 15233) | reverse complement strand
CCCTTCTACCCTTACGACTGCCCGGTGGCGTATCGAGGCTAACTAGTGCCACCAGGGGCAGCCCATAAAAGTGTCTCCCTTTCCACCCTATATTTCCTTACAAGAATTTGAAATGAAAGAAGATCATATTCCGTGCTTGTTAAAGATTTAGAGAATATATACAAACGAACATCAGAATGATCACTCACATACTGGAATATGTCTTGTTTTTTCTTTCGATTTATTGGCCTTGCCTTCCCTGCTTTCTATAGATATGGATACATGAACCCGGCATATTTCAGTAAATTTTCTTCCCTGTTGGCTTTCAGTCTGCGGTGAGCTGCACCACCTAGCTTTGATCGCTTACGCAATCTAGATCTAAAGGATAAAACAAAAAACGCAAAAAACGTAGTGTTTGCTACAAGACAACGTTTACGCGATGACAGAATTTGTCGCAGCCACTCCGACCTTAACACAATAGCCATAAAACGCAAACTTGAAATTTATGGTTTGTTCATGTCTGTATTCTCGGAGCGTTAAACCAAACGTAATAACCGAATTTCCAGGTTCGAACTCTTTGGGTTTTGCCCGAGAGTAATGATAAGGAACAAGCGTAATGCAGTGGAACGTGAATGGAAAAGACGAATTTCGTGAAGTTGTACTATCTACATCAGTCAAAATACAGCAAAAATTACTGATGGAAGGTGCGCGACAAACTGTTGTCAGGACATTGGATCAGTGACAACATTTCATAGGCAACGGGTTTCTGTTAAGTGACACGACGACAGCGCCATTCACCGGTCAAGTTAACTTTCGTGCGCCTTGTCTTTCGACCGAGACGAGGCGAAAAGACAACAGCGTCCGCTGTGCAACTCCCGACTTATTCCTGCTCAAAATCACTGCGACGATTGGGGCCATATTAAACCCGAGGGCAAACTCTGCGAAATTGCGACAGGGCATTTAACGCTCAACTCTGTCGATGATAATCAGGAAAGTGCAACGCGCATATAACCAAAGCCTATTTTGCCTCCTGAGCAAGATACAGCGATATTTTATAAAGAGTGCACAGAAGCACTGATATTGGATTAGATTTTTCCGGTTGTTGCACCTGCACATACATAATAGCGTTCAGTCAAAAACAAAATCGGTAAGGTTATATCGTTCGTACGATGACGTAGAGCAAAAGATAATGCATTACGAGTTTGAGGTTGGTAGGTTCTACAGATTGCTTCTTTAATTTGTTCTTTATACGGGAATTTTTTACATAATTTTACATAAATACTGCCAGCAGTTCTCATGCTTTTCATCAAAGCACCTGCATATCAATGAGCTTCGTTTTGACGCGATGCTGTGTTCTTAACTTAAGTAAAAAAAGTTTGTTACGGGCTATATGAAATGTTCATATGGGCGGCATTTGGCCCGCGGACTGCAGGCTCCCCACCCTTGCCTTGGAACAAGGTAAAACATGCTAATAAGACAAAGTCGTACAAATTGGAAATATGCGATTTGATGTAGGAGAAAGAGGATGCGCTGATCCTGAGTCAACCGTTTCGCTTACACACACCATGCTTTTTCAATAATGACATTTATTGGTGAAAAAACAAAACTATCTTTCCAAATCACAGCAACGGTTTTACTTGTTATGCTTTTAAGACGACAACGCTTGCACGCTACATTTAGAAACGTTTTCCGGCAGCTCAATACTGAACAGTTTTTGAATAAGTGTTAATTCTTGTTCAAATCGAAAGGAGAAAAAATCTGAAACCAACTTCGGAGAAACAAATATGTATATAAATTAATCGTTTGAACAAAAAGCCTATAACTGAGTTCCACAACAGCGGATTTCAGCATTTAAGATTTTTTTTTTGCAATGTCGGAAACTTACAAGAAAATTTCCTTGCTGACTTTTGCCACTACCGCAGCAGGATTTTCCAACACTGTGTGCCAGTATTTTTGACACTGAGTGATGGCCGCTGGTCAAATTTGGAAAACCGAATGTGCTGTAAATGGGGGGAACTTGACTCATAATTACAAATGAAACAATTCGCAAACATGTGAGAAGTGGGTATAAATCAATAAGTCATACCATAAACTTTAGAGTTATTTTGACCATCAGACAAGTTATTCACCCCCAACGTAATTGGTATTTAAATGAATTTGCGGTGTTGCCTTTTGTCAATCTTTGCAGAAGAAGCATTGCGAAGGTTGCAGACGTGTAAGACAGTTTAAGCAAATAGTGCAAGATATACACAGACAATGACTTTGCAACGTACGGATCATGCACCACAAAGTTTTCTTCAGTGGAGCTTGCAGGGCATGTAAAATTGGCTAAATCTTGGATGGATATTACCTATTTGCAAAACAATACCAATGTGAGACTGCTATCTTCATGCAAAAGGTTGCCTGGGCTGTTTGCCAGTGTGGCAATATTTGGTAACTGTGATGTACATTAGTTACGCAAATACTACGCCGCTGTGTAATCGCCAAATGTGGTGGTAATGCAGTTTTTAAGTTTCAAACACGTGTAATTGTTCTTCAAAAACGTAAAAAAATTCTCAAACAACGTATGTTTTATAATAACCAATGTTATCTTGCATTGCTTTTTCACTAATACAATCGCGTTTCATCCCTTGCAGGTGAATGTGCTGTCGTGATCAATTCGGTATGATGGTAAAAGAGTAGAGGAATTAACATCTTTTATTGCAAAATTGCACGAATATTATACCTTCTCACGACTCGTATTATTTCCCGATTATTTTATTGAGAATAAATCGGAAAACAAAGCATCCAAAAGCTTTTGTTCGATTTTTCTCAGGGTCATGGCGCAGCTTTCTCACCGGATTCACAGCGTCACATTCGTTACTTCTGCCGTTATTTCCAGCTTCACAAAGAACATAAAAAGCGCCATACACTCTAAGTACTTTAATAGTTGAAGCACACTTTGACTTGAGACAAGGCCTTATTCCCAAGTTTTACCTAGCATTTAAAAAGATCGCAGGATTGCAGAGTGCTGTCCGACNATTAAAAGGTATTTGGAGTTAAACCCTTGGTTCCAATGTCACCCAAGGCGAAGCGCTGTCAGATTTTAACCAAAAATTTGCACTTTGAAGTTCCGGCGTTTGTACCTAATTGGAAAAAGTTCTGGTCGATTTTTCTTGGGTCTCACGAGAACAGATTTTTGACATCGTTAATGAATCAAATACGGGAATGCAAACAGGAAACTGGCGTTGCTTTCTCAATCCTGAGCGAAAATTTACCTTCGTTCTATTAACTTTCCAAGCGTCAGACGTTTGATTTAAATAGTCCAAGCAATACCGTGCCCGACCCCTACCTTCGAGAGACCTATCGTCAAGTCTCGGAGATTCAACACAGAACGTAACTCCTTCCACTTGAGCATTTATCTTAGATTTTTCAAAATCTCACTGAATCACTCGTTCAAAGCTAAGGCAAGTCAACCGTAATCGCAAAAGACAAGGCCCATCGAAAAATAATAGACCTGACAGCTCTCCGCGAAATAAGTACCAACCAAAATGAGTCTATATAAAGTGCTTATAGTGCACTTAATGACAATGTGGCAAGCTTCGAGAACAAGTCATTTGATCCAGTCACAGCCTAGTCACTCCGTGGTCGCCCTTTACTTCATGGGGTTTCCCTATAGGTGCTCGTAATTATTTCACGAGTTCTCAGTTGGAATGCTAGTAAATTTGCGTCTTACAGAGTTGGAACGAAGTTTTTTCAACGAATTCTGACACTCGTCTACGCCAAAGTGTTTCGAGAATGTAAGGCCGTTTGACATTTCTTTGTTACTTTCATTATTTTCAAAGATCACGTCTGGCATGATTGGCAGCTCACTGTTTTTGGCTGTTGGACGAAAAACAGCCTGTGCCCGGGATTTTGTTTTCGTTAATTTTTCCTGGTTTTAGAGCAACACAAAACCGTGTGTAGTTTATTTACGTCTAAAGTGTTTTTATGTATTGTTGCATCTTTTCTATTCTTTTCCTCAGAATCATGAGAAGTTTACATAAAAGATTTTTCATGCGAAAAACATAATTCCAATGGAGCTGCATCAAGCCGCATGACTTGTATTTCTTCATCATTGTTTTTGACAGCTGTCAGTAGTCACAAACAAAATCCAAACACTTATAAAAATGAATACTTCCATAGATAACCATCTCTCATTTGTATGTGTAGAAGCCGATTATTTTAACCTGCAAAACTGTTTAAATTTGGTTTGGATTGGGTGTGTTTTTAGTCTTTTTTCAACTGAGGATTTTCATTAATATTTCCTAATGGAACTTATAATTTTCCGCAAACTAGTGAAAACTCTCACACCTTACACCCAGCTTACAAAATAAGTTTCATCGCAGCATATATTTTGACGCCTTTCATTGAAAATGGCGAAAATTACATTACTTCGTCACCGACGAACAAAAACGTGTACGTTTGAAAACGATCTTTGAGTCTCAACTAGGGACTTCAAACTGTAGCTGCGGCTATTAGTAAATCCTAGAAGTGCAATCTCTGATGCACAGGGAGTAGGCCTATATATAGGAGCTTGGTGGTACAGGGAATGTATAATATTTATTTTCTGCAGAAAGCCGGGTGGTAAAGTTGGTTGGGCACGTTCCACGAAAGCTACCAAGCTGGGCTCGATTACCGGTCTAGTCATACCGAAACTATGATAAACGGGCCTTGCACCCTGTTTAGCCTCGTGCTATGTCTTGATGGATGGATGCAAGGGCTCAAGCGTGTGGAGATGGGCACCTCAGACCAATCGTGACATCCCGATTGGAGCAGGGCCGGATTTAGACATGTGGAGACCCAGGGCAGCCTTTCTGTGGAGACCATCACTACCTCAAGAAACTATTATTCAAGGTCGAGGAAATATTATTATCAGTTGGCTGTAACTATGTAGTCATGAGTAAAGTCATACATTGAACTTAGTTAAATGATTCACGGNTCATGACTATGGAGGCCCCAGTTTGTGGAAGCCCCTGTGCAGGTGCCACTTTGCCCTCCCCTAAATCCGGACTTGAAAAGGAGTACAAAAAGCGAGTATAACTTATTCGTGGAACAACAGACAAGAGGGTTAAGTGATTTAAAATGCGAGAATGCACCAACAATCTAAAAAGGAAAAGCGCACAATAGAAAAAGGAAACAAAGCCATGTAAACCGCATTCAAGAGTAGTCCTGAGATATGTTTCGCAATCATGAAAACATTTTTGGTATGAGAAAAATGAAACCAAGGGCGTACGCAAGGGGGGGTGTTGGGGTTAACCCCACCCCATTGAGCTTGATATTTTACACAAATTATATTACCTGTGCAATGGAGATTAATTGTTTTTGTATACTTTTTGCTTCTTAATTTGTCGACGTAATGCAAACACCAAATACCACGGAGTGAATTTGCATGCAAAGTTGAATGAATATCGTAAATGGGCCAAAAAGTAATAATTAGGTTTTGGTGGGATTCTGGGTTATTGTCTGCGTCCAGAAACCATCTCACCACTTTCTGCAGATCTTTCGTCCCCTGCGCATGTTTAAGATTGTGTTCCGCGGTAGTTCACTTTATCCGAACACTTGTCTTTATGTTGTCTGCTCAGGGCAAGCGCTGAACTCATTTGCTATATTATCAATTTATATAGAATGATAGAACTTTTGCACGAGCTCAAAAACAGCAGTTTTTAACATACAAGCATTCAGGCATTTGATGATGTCTCAGCAGGGAAAAAGGAAAACTAAAAGTTTGCTGGACTTCTATACATAACAAAAAATTGAANGTTTTCTTGCGTACTTTATGCGCATTCTCAATTTATGTGTAGTTTAGCAAGATTCGCTCTTGCAAACCGGGGTGTGCGTCAGACAGTCCAGCCGCACACTTTCTATGCTCGACTGCTCGAATTTGACAATACATTAGCGCAGCCTCGTTTTGCCGTTGTAAATTGCTCTGACGCAGTGATGAGTGTGTTTTACTACCCTGTTTTAACATGCAACCTGTACATTTTCGCAGTTATGAACTGTTGTTTGGTAGAGTTGAGTGTATTTTCCTCCGATACTCTAACTTGGAGCGCTTATAGTTTATATTCAGTGCAATGACACATAAAATATGGGGAGTGCGTGTAGAAGAATATGCCTATTATGTCAACAAACTTCGCCAAAACGTTGGTTTGTAAACATGAATGCGACGACAAATTGTGACGTCACAAAGAGCGCACACCAAATATAAATGACCACCGTATGCCACTGAATGAACCCCCCCATGAAAATTTTCTGCGGACGCCACTGATTGAAACAATGCTGGGTTTTACCTAAAAAGTTGTGTATGAAAGCTGTTTCCAAAATTCCTTCAAACAGAACTTCTTGAAAGTAAATGTTCGATGCACCTGCTGGAGCTAATGCTAATAAATGCGGGTTTACCAACGACGGTAGACATGTCATCAAGCTGTCGTGCTAATAGGTGCAAAACAAAAAAGCTTTGGTCATGTTTTTTGCGCATGGGGAATTTTAATCGCTTAAAATGCTGCTTGTTTGCCCACATCAAAAATATCATCATGGGAAGCTTAGGACTCTGACCTTACTTCTTTTCTGCGAGGTGAACCTGCTTGACAAAAATACATATACCTTGGATTCGAGTGTTTTTCTCTAGAGTCTAGATGACAAGAATCAGGCTGTACAACTTTATATTAAACTTAAGCGTCCTGTCTATTGAAACGAATCCATTCGCAGCTACGAATCAGATACTACNATTTTATCGATCCACATTACTCGCATCCTAGGTGGGCACCATCAGCTCTCATTCAAATAGATGGTGTTATTCACTTGANTGTCCCATTATGTCAGGAGTTCCCTGTTGCGGCGCCAGCCTGCTTTGATGAGCTGACACTTGCAGAGTATTTGAAATGCCTACAGAACGACCTCCGCTAGCCTGACACCTTGCGAGTTCCGCGCATCAACAGGACTGTAGCTCGTATTTTCTACAGCAATTGCAGACGGAGTGGAAGATAATCAGCGCAATCTTTGTTGTCGCAAATCAAGCAGCAAACTTCAACAGCGATTGATAGCGAACACAGACGTCGAGCTAAGAAAAAGACGGCATCACATATCAAATGCTGTCAAATTAGAGTTAGAGCGCTCTCCGAAATAAATGGACTCGTTTGAGTCCGGAAAGGGCGCATAGTGCGTTTGGTGACCGGATGGAAGGCAGCATTTAGCGATAAACTCAAGTGAAGTCGATTAGTCGATGCTCGCCCGTACATTCCCAAACTTTTTTACTCCTGGACCCCTGAAACTTAGTTCTGATCTCGCATCCCTTACAGTTTACAGCATTATCAAGAATTATCTTTCGAATTCAAATATTCAGAAAATGATTTGAAATTTTTAATATGTTAAAAGAAGCAAACGTATGGACAAGAAAAGATGACACAAATAAAATTGTATTATACTCAACAAAAAATAATCACTTACTTGAAATTGTACAAAATAAATAAAAGCAAAATCTAACTTCCAAAAGTCTGCTAACTTGTTTCAGTTAAATGACGCTTTTGTTCCTGTTACTTGCTTGTGAGTTTTTCAAAACGTGGAAGTTTGTTGCTGATAGTAACACGCATGCATGCCTGTGCATTCAAGCAATTTTTAGATTTCGTCTTTTGACAAAAAAGTGGTAAATCCTGACTGGCATAAGTATGCTTTCATGTTGTCGCAAATGGAATGAGCACAATCTTCCTGCTGCGGGAATTTATATGTCGAACGAAACCGATTCATATAAAGCACCGTTTTTGCTGTTCAAGCAATTCAGCTTGAAACTCTGAAAGACCTTTACATGCTGTTTTTCGGAAGGCTCTGCGCTCTTCGAAAACCCTGGAAAGCTACATATGTACACGCCCCATTTTTAGCCTGAAACGTTGTGGTGCTATCATATCCTACCTCTGCAACAAGTTGTTGTGACCAGTACATTGCTTCTTTCCATTGTAGGCCTACTTGTGTTGCAATTCAAGTCATTTGAAAATAAAGACATGACTGGCATTTTCTCACAAGCGCTGAGCCAAGCAACGTTGAGTGCCGTGAGTTATATACAACTGGGAATTTCCATGCAAAATAATTTTATCTTATCATCAAGCTATTTTTGCAAGAATTTATTGCTATGTACGTTTGAAACTCATGATAGACATAGCTATGATTTGACTGTGTTCGTGTAAAATGCTGTTTATATTCAACACAATAAGCTACATCGTTACATTCTTTGAGCTACATCGCACATCAACAGATGAAAGAATATTTTAACAGACAAAAGGCCATGAATATACAAGTAATAGTTTGCAATGTCTGAAACTTCTTACAAAATATCCGTTCCAGTTTACTCAACATCCAACGCAATTATAGACTTAACAAGCAATGTTGCAAAGATGAAAGCAAATACATTGACATTCAGCGTGCAGGTTGTCGCACTTGAGACCACCTGCAGACATAAATATTGTCGTGAGCATAAGATATTCAAAAACCACCATTGCAAAAATATGAAAGAATGCTTAGCTTGATTTTACTGGTGAGCTTTCCACGTTGTAACCAAAATAACTGGAGTCGTTTTGAAATTTTGAAGCATAGAAAGCAGATAATTTCTTACNAATAAGAAACAATACTGTAGTTGGATACAAAGAATAGAAGGTGAATTATGTTCACTATGCACCTACANCACATCTTTCAGAAGGTCAAGCCANACCACAGCAAGTCGATCAACAATTCGGGACGTATTGCATGATTTATGGCCCCTGTTGATACGCTTGAATCAGATGCGGCGCTGGGAAATGGAATANAATGTAAGGTCCAATTTTTTTGTTGCCAGCATGTGAGTGTGCAAATATCAGAGGTATCCAAAAGTTAACCTCAATCCACGGCCTTGATAATATTTAGCTAACCTACCGCTTTGGTTGGACTTCCGGTTGCTTTGAGTGTACCACGGAGTGGATAAGGCCCTTCTGCTTTAATGGCCACATAGATGTTTATTGTAGAAATGCTAATGCTACGCTTGGTCCTTCTCCGAGACCCGGCTAGAACAAGTCCAGACTGGGTGTCATCGTTGATTGTAATNACAATAGTTCCCTGAAAGTTAATACAGAGCAGCTTTTCGGAAGCTTATTAACACGCATGAAAGCAAAGCCCTAAAGCAATTATAAAAGCAAATTTAGCCTTACCTATCTCCATAAAAGGTAATATTATTGCCTGTATAATATGAAAGAACAAGTTGTTATTCTTCTGACTGTGTGTGATTCCGTAATTTCTTCAAAAGCTTTTTACACTGCGTGTGATCTACNTTATCTTTTGCGTTGCCTTCACGGCAAACGTTAAAATGCGAAGCATACACACAATGAAAAACAATACACAACTGCAGTACCTAGTTTACTTTTAATTTTAAGCTACTTTCATTTATTGTGTGAAATCTGTTCAGAATCAGGTCTGAATAAGAATGAGTATTTGTATATGCTCTTATTCCTTAGGAGTTGTTGATAATATCAGTCATTGTCCTCACATGTGTTGACATTTTTTCTTTCGGCACAGCAAATAGTCGTAACATTATGGTCAGGGTTAAGGCCTGAAGCGATAAAAGATATGCAGGGTTTTGTTAACTTGCTCTAGTTTGTAAACTTGAAAACCAGCAACATCAACCCCATGCGAACGAGCTTTTCAATTGCGGACAAATGCTGGACAGCATAAACAAAGAGATATTAGGCACATATTTTTTGCGTCTTGGTGTTTATCAAATGCAATCCGGCCATTTTTGGCCAAATGAAATTATAAATGCGTTCAACTAATAATTCTTAATTGAAATTCAAGGTTACAAATGCATATTGTAATTTAAAAATTATAAATGAAGTTGACAGTTGAAATATGTTTGAAAAAGCGCAACAATTAGAAGCTCTGGGTTTGCTTTAAGCTTTAGAGGAATCAACCGACTAGGCTGTGCCTTCTTTTTGCTATGTTTCAAATTTTCACATATCTGTATGCAAGCAACCAGCCTGTGTCACCTTTGTGGAGACCAGTTACTTGATGTTTAAAAGTAATTGTAATTGCATTTTGAATTTTACGTCGCAGAATATATTTAAATGTAATGTGATTGGACAATTTAGAAGGTAATAGTTATTGCAATTGTAATTGAACCAAAGTTGTGTAAATCATTCAACCCTAATGTGAACATTACAATTTTTTTATTAGAGTGAGCAAAAACTCAAATTTTCATTATATTTGTTAAAAATGACACACGACACAACAAGGATCAAAACTCTCGACAACTGCAAAAAAAGTGTCGCAGTGTAATAAGCTGTTAGTTTCTGCACAAGTTTTTCTGATGAAACATATGAAGTAAAAATATTTTGAAAGTCCTTTTGTTGTTTTAACAAAAGTACAATGTCTTACTTCTGAGAACGCAAATGAAAAGTCAAATAGTGCCGAGTTCGGGTTTTCTGAAGTTTTTGAAATGTAGCCATCTCCTCTTCCACCGCTGCCTTCGATAACATATACCAGCTCAATAGATCCATTAACTGGTAGTTGGACTCTTGAGTAACGAGTTTCTCCAGCTGGGACATCAATCTCCACAAATGTGTTATTCTGTGTAAATCCACAACATGAGAAGAATCGATTTTGCGATTATGAAGAAAATGTTAAGCATCCTTGAAAACTTTGAAAGAATCAAGTTTTCAGCAAGTAATTGAATTTGTTGATACGTCTTTAAAAATCCAAGTTAACTACGGCGCGCTTTCAATGGAAGAAAATGCAGACATATTGCTGCAATAAGCACGGCCAAGATTCACATTTTGTCCTTTTCTGCTTCCATGCGTTAGTTCAACGCACTGTATAGTGAAGGGCTGCGAACTTACTGTAGCCAAGGGTTGAGCTGCCTAGCGCGTGGTTCATTCTCCTGTTGTACTTATTTTTAGGAATATAACGACCAGTTAATGGTGTGCAGGTTCAAATGCGTCATAAATTAAGGTGATGAATGGAGACATATTACGTACAACGTCAAGACACTACTGGTTCCCGGTACGCTTCTTTGTTCGGAGTTTTGGTGAAAGGTAATTTCACTTGAGCCTTGGATCGACATCGTGGTGTACAAAACCGGTTAAATTGCAGTATTTAAATCAACGAAAAACTACACAAAAGAAGCAATTACTTTTCACTTGCCAATGGGAAAAGAAAGAAAAATAAAAATGGACTTATCTATGGCCTTCAAGTGGAAAATATTATGCTAGGATAAGTGACAACAGCCCTATCAATCAAAGAAAAAATGACAAACAAAGTGTTAAATCTGAATTGCTTCCTGATCAACAATCTCATTTCACAATATATATAACATAATATGGTGAGTCATTCAAATACGCTGAAAATTGACTGAATTCTTTCGATTTCAGCTCGATTTCAAGTAGATCACAGTGGCGTTCCTTCAAAAAGATTTAGGTTTGTTCTCGCGGTTCGAAGAAGCGGGTGAAAACCCTCCCACGTGAGAGCCAGCGGACGTCTGTGTCGAAATATGTAAAACTGCATGTTCATTTCCAAGATCTTCACAAAGTGGCTTAAGAGACTGTGATTTAGAGCACGGCCCTCGGCAAAGTTGATAGTCTTTACAAAAATATCAAGGACTATCTCAAATTTCGGAAGCACAGTTTTTTTATGCCAAAGCATGACGCTGAAGCAAACAGTGAGTACATTGAAAGTGTGGAATCTCCGGCTTCATCAATGCAAAAAGCGCAGATTATTTCCCAGCATATGATGGCCATCAGTGCACACAGGGCCAATAATTTGAATATCCAATTCATGCCATTTACAAACGAAACATTCAGACTTTTCTAACAGAACTATCAAATCTTCTCGCATTTATGATTATATACTTGGAGTGGGTGATGTGAACTTGGATTTAACAAAATATTATTCAAACAATGCCATAACTGACTATATTGCTTCTCTGCCTAGTTGTGTTTGTGTTTCACTGATCACTCAACCAACTAGATTTGCAACACACCGGCACAAATATCGTGATGGACAGAGATTAAGTGATATTGGTATAGCTTTTTCTGAAATTTCTGATCATCTGCTTGTTTTCATAAACTTTTAATTTTCATTCACTATGCCCAAGAATAATAGACCCAAAATGAGATGCCTAAAGTACTTCAATCTTCAACTATTTAGTTTTTACCTTGGTGAAAAGACAAGTGAACTCACTTGTGGCAGTCAAGACATCAACAACAAATGTGAAGAATTTAGCAAAATTGTAATACCACACTGGATCATCATGCACTATTTCGCTTTGTATCAAGAAACGAACAACACACATTACAAAACCCTTGCCTCACTGAAGGCATTTTAAAGTCAACTGGAACTACGAATAGATTGTTTTCCAAAATTTCTTGAAAACTGAGAAAAAAAACTTACATAAAAAAGGTAAAAATCTGCTTGCGCAAAAGAAACGCCTAAAAGTTGAAACAGGCTTCGCTGTGGCCAGCAATAGTTCCATTATGTGTATGACTCCTCCAAAACGGCAGTTCAAAATCAACCTTTCAAGTATCGGCGCTAGTTTAGCTCTTTGGCTTAGCTGATAACAACATATGATCATAGCATATGTTTCTATAATACTAATGGTGCTGGCGTATGTTTGAAAGTGCAATTCGCATGGTTTCTCTCAGTATTGCTTTAGTTTAGTCTTTCATCATTTCATACGTATGTTTTGCTGGCAATTTGAAGGACTCAAGATACGTAATTAACGCGACATCGAATTCCTAGTGAAACACTTTATGAGCAGATTTAGCTGTTTTCGCCCTTGCGGCGAATTTTAACTGAAAAATTGTTTCGTACTTCCCTTGCTCTGGAATCTTTTCACAATATGCGTAATGCTGTTTTCAACTGAATTATGAAAAAACTTAGAACACTCTTGCTGATTCCCTCAGTAGCTGATTTTTAAGCGCTCTGTCGAGCTGTCCTTTCCAAATATGCATATGTTTCATGTTTTTTGAATAAGGGGTAGTGGTTACTGCCAAGATGGCAGTGCATTCCTTACGTATGGAAACAAAAGCTGTGCGTGAAGTCTCCAATGTCATTTTTGCATAAACAAATTTGACATTTTGATGGAGAGCAAGCTTTGCAATTGCGTCCCATGAGGTAATTTGTTGATAAGACAAGCCGAGTTGATGTGCATGACTCACCTTGGGTGTTCATACTAAACTTGTAAAAAGGATTTGCCATTTTGGCCAGTGGACCCTGTGGGCATAATATTACCGACAGGTAACATATTTTCATTTCTCAGCTTTATTGACTTCTGTTGCATGTAGAACCACCCGCTTCGAGTAGAGTAAAATTTGATCTTCAATCGACTCTCAGTAAAGTCCACTGGCGTAATGTCTGCATTTTTCCTCCTTTTTGGTATTTTAATTATGCGTACCGCCCACATTTTTGGAGGGAAAGTTTGTTTCTTTTTGAAAAAAAATCGGAATGTAAGTTTCTTTTTTCGGGTCAGGTGATCTTGAGAATAATTGCTAAGTGGTTGAAAAATGCGCCTGTGCTCTGAAAACGTTTGAAATAATATTTAATAATTTTGGCATATCATGCATATCATGCCAAAATTTTACATTTGTTCTGGTGACTAAAGCGGGAAGACAACAGTGCACGATCAAAGGCGAAACGATATCTTCTTAGATGTCTGTACCATGCGGTGTCGTTCAGGGTTCTGTGCTTGGAACTCTGCTTGTTTTTATATACATTAATGATATTATACAAGCATCGTCATTTGCTAGTACATTGTTTGCTGATGTATATATATATTAAATATTTATTTAAATATGTCTAAACATGTCCAACAGCAAAACTTTAGAAATAAAGTTGGACATCAACTTCAAAACGTTAAATATTCGGTTAGGGCAGACAAACTGTCGATTAATTACAACAAAATTAATTTCATTATACTAAACATACCTAAATATGATATTGCCACATCTATCAAAGTTTGTCAAATCTGTGAAAAAATGACATAGAATACCTAGCATCATACTTGACAACAAGCTTAGTTGGACACCACATAATGCTAACTTAACAACCCAGCTCTCTGAAGCACGTAGAATATTGACCAAATAAAACATAGCACTATTTAACCTGCCTTGCAAGCTGTATATAATGCATTGNNANACNNTATNCTAAATTATGCTGTCTTGAACTTGGGCAGGACTTCAAAAACTGCTATTCAACCTCGTGTGACATTGCAAATCAATAAANATAGCTGTGAAATGTCTGAAAACACACAACAAAGCCACTTTGTATGAAACTTATATACGAAACCACAAACTAACAATCAACAAACAGTTTAAAATATCTGCTGGTAAGTTCATGCACTCTTATGAAAACAATCTACCACCATCAAATTTTAATCAGTTTTCAAATCGTTCAAACAATTCATACTGTAACTACCCCACAGACGTGCAAGTTCACAAAATTTTTCCTACCCAAAGTAAACCTTTCACAACGACAATGCTGCCTCAAAGTCAATGGACCCAAGATTTGGCGAGAAATACTTGACCATATCAAGTTAGATCTCATTTTGACTTCAAACAACTGTACAAAACTGCCTACTTTCCCAGATAGATGGAGCAAACTAACATTCTTGTACTTTTGCACCTTATTCCTTTTCATGATGTTTTTGTAATTTCCATCATTGTAAGTTGTCCCTTTCTAATGTAGGTAACTCTTCTTCATCTGACTTTCTTTGATGTTTTTTTTCAAATTTCTTGTTTGTCTCTTAGTCTCACTGGCATTCTCAAATAAATGAACATTTTTTCAGCACCTTGTTCCTCCACACCTGTGACATTAATAACCTCATCGTGATAAGTGTGTGTACACAGGCATGTTATTATCTGTAAATGTCATTTGTGTCTTTGCTTCAATCAACTTATCTTTTCTTTTCATAAACTAAGGCTAATACTGAAAGTTGTAATGCAGGGTTGGTAGACTATATGACCTCATTTTGTTTCGCAAATCCTTTGTGACACGGGAACCAGAAAATGTTGTTACTTGTGTAGAACTTTGCTCCTAAATATGCTCTAGCTTCTACATCGTATTTTTGAAAGATATCATGCATGATTGCGAGATTAATATACTGTATTTGCCATGAACGAAACTTCCTAGTTTGCGGCATAATGGTACACATGAATTTCACTAATTCATGTAGTTTCGCTCCAAAAATTTTGGATCTGCAGCAAATTAAAAAACTGTTTTGTACTTGTATAATTCTTTGTTTCACATAGCCATTTTTCTACTACGCAATGCTGTATGACAGTGGTTTTCAAACTTTTTTCGTTGCAATTTGGGAACGTTTGCTGAACTTGCGACACACCAGCACTACGAATTTAATAAAGACGCATACTGTCAAAGTTTTATTTATAATGAAACAACAAAAAGAAATATGCATCATATGGTGTGTGGACTTGCTCATTCACTATTTAGTCGAATCTTGGAAGAATTTGTGAAACATCCACCCATCTGTTTTGTTTTCTATACCTGCAACTTGTCATACCAGTTTCACATTCCACTAGTCATTATGTTTTCTAATGTGAGAAAGCATTGATCAAGCGTAGTAATTGAAAAAAAACGTTTCTAATTTTTTGATCGAACAATACAGCAGTGCAAGATCTCCACGCAAGAACATTGTGCCCAGTAATTTTGGAATCTAAAGTATTTGTACTGTATATCGGATCGCTCTCGATCCTACCGTCATTGGTCAGGATCAAACTTAACGTGGTCTTTGTTAAATAAAATTGGTGGCATTGGTNTATATCAGTTCAGAGTACAANGCTTTCGATCGATCAGACATATGCTTAAAACAAGGCAAACTCTGAATAGGGTTATGATGTAATATTTACCAGAATAAGAACNGGAACTTTGCATGCGCTTTCAGTCAAAAATAGCTTCAAAACGCTCAGTAGCTGACTGAAATCTTGAAGGTTGAAAGCATGAGTTGAATCCGGATCATTTGCAATTTCGTTGATTTCGCTTTCATCAACTTCGCTCCCAATACCAACACCGAAAACCGTTATCCCGTTGTTCCGGGCCTGCAGAGAAAGTCTTCAGTCACATACATTCTTTTACTTTAACGAACGTACAAGATCCGTTTTATTGCACTACGTAACGTAACCATTCCTTACAGGAGAGGTGGGTAACCTACTTGCAATCACGGGTCGCATGAATAGTGCATTATCGCTTACGAGCTGCAAAATCAAATAATTTTATTCTAAAGTTCTACCTTCATCCAGGGGTGTCGTGGGGCGGGAACGCGTGCGAACGGCGTTCCAACACCTTTTCAACGTTTTGCTTTAAAATGGCTTTGGAGCTGTTTGAAAATGCCTATTTTTGGATGCGTTCCTACACCATTTTTGTTAGGACTACATCCTTGTTTTTATCTAACTGTGAAGAAAAGTGACTTCTCTCAACTTACTATCGAAGTACATGCAACTTGGGTAACACAAAGCCTGATGCGGGCCAAATCAGATGTTCACGTGGGCCGCATTTAACCCGAAGGCCACAGGTTCCCCACCCCTGCCTTACAGCATCATGCTTTGTAAAGCTGGTTACTCATTGATCATGTCACTGATTCTATCAGCCCTAATGTAAACTGAGGCCGAGAGCCGTGTCATCCGCCCTCCATACCTCCAATTAGGGGGGAACGCTATCACAGGGGTTCGAAATACAGTCCAATCGCCAAGGGGAGCTTTTGTTGGCTTATCCTCCCAAACAAAGCTTTTACCACTCAAATTGAAATATGAAACACTAGAAATCAATGATGGTTCTTTGAATCCGTTTTCTGTTCTTTCCTGTAATTTACAGACAGGGCAGTAGGCTACCTTCCGCTGTTACCTAAAATAACATCACCTGATCATTTTGATACGTTTGTCAGGTAATAAACGTATTTGAAGCTTGAACGTAAAGAGTCAGTATTCATTGGTTGGAGTATTGAACGTGAAGTTAGCCTATATGCCTAGTTATCTACGTCCAGAAGTCAGACTTCCATTTGATCAACATATTTTGTGTGGTGATTGTTGTGAAAAAATTTATTATGGCTAGCCCAGGTAGCCTTCTTGTATTTTGTACTGCATAGAAGCTAGATACCTTTGGTGATTACGACCAAACTTACACATTTGCGCAGCCTGCTATTCACATAGCAGATGGAGTTCATAGTGTGGTTAGAAGAGTTTATTTAGCAATCACTGCTAAGCTTGTCCCATCAGAGTAGTGCAGTTAGTGGTTGTGAACATTAACCATGTTGCGTCCACGTAGACTTTAGTCTATATCTGCTAATATTTATAGAATATTTGAGAAACAAAATGTTTTCAATCTGAACATGTGCCATGCACCAGGAGATTAACAAGTCCAGACATCATAAAGATTTATACACGCGTATTTCGGCCAATTAAAAGCACGATGAGCATGATTTTAAAAAAAATTCACTTAAGCTTATGGTAAAGTTTATTAATTTTCGGTAATGAAAGAAAACATTCATCTCGCCGCACTGCATGCTTAGACCGGCCTCAGGTTTGTTCATTCAGTAAGTGTTTTCATAAGTGAACGATAGGCTTGATTCTGATTACCTGCAAATTTCTGATAACATTTGCATTCCATAACAACTTCTTCAAATAATAATCGTCGTTACTTACTGTAAATGGCAATGATTAAGGCCCAATTCCTTTTCTTATGCTAGTTCAAAAATTTGTAGTTGCAAGCTACGCCTACGAGCCTATTATGGGCATTTGCGGGAAAATGTTTGATAATTTCCTAATTACACTGGCACAAATTTCAAACGTTGTGTTGTGAATTAAATGTAAATTTTCGAAATGTCTAGCGCACCCCTGCACGAATATAAAGCTTCCCAATTGAAGACTTGCTGACAACGGTTCTGCCGAAATTGTGTCTGCAAGTGGAACTGAAAATAGTGAAATAAGAAAAAACACACTGCGCTACTTCACAGCGATTTCTTTGTTTTGCTGTCTGACCACCAGTTGAGCAGCCCTGCCACCAGTTGAGCTGCCCTGCCATAGATAAATGACAACAACTAAATCACGACGAATAATAACACTAATGCAGCAACGCTTTAGAAAACTCTTTTTTAGAAATCACCATTAAGCAGCCTTGTAAACATCTGGGAGGGGGGCACAGTTGTGCTCCTATGGCACTGCTAAGGTGAAAAGGGGCGAACAATCCACACTGTTCAGAAAAAATTGTTTGTTAAAACTTAATAAATTTACACAATTGTTAGAATAATATTTGGAACGCCTTGTGTCACATTCCTTGTTGCCGGATGTTAAGCCTGAGCTGGTGTTATTAATTTATTTTAGTTCAGTAATATTCGCTTGAACCATGAATTAATTTGTGTTTTGGTGTATGCTAGACCTAGAGCCCAGCATCGAGCCCCTTTCCCACACCACGTTGCGTTGTTTCTTGTCATGCATACTTAGAGTTTGCGTCAACAGCAGTCTTTGAAAAACGTTTTTAATTCTATTTGCTGTTCTTGTACACAAACCTTGTTCACATGGTGCTGTTTGTGTTTTGAATTTGCATTTATCTGTTACTCCAAATGTTTTTGTGTTACTCTCTGGTCAAATCAACTAAGGTTTTCAAAACGTTACCGTCGGAAGAGTGAGAAACATCATGATTTACACTGAAAGCTCATGCAACATCCGTTTTTGTTGAAAAGAAAAAAGACGAAAAACGTTTAATCAGTATGTTTAGTTTGTTCGTGCAAGTATTCTAAGCGAAGGAATAAACAAATAGTTACTTGTAACCTTTCGAAATATTAACTCCAGTTTCATTGCAACCCTGCTACTTTATCTAAACCTTGATTGCAAGATAAGCCGTTCATCCGGTTTTAAAGTGAAATCTTCGTTTTTTGCGCATGTAAATATGCTATAACGGCGGTATTGAAGCATGTACAGCTACAACGACTGCTGGCAAAGTTTTCGTTGTTCATGGTGGTGTTTCATATGAGGAAAAAAAAGGTAAGGAAACTGAAAGTGGCACTGTAACTTCACTGTTACGTGGAAACAACATTATTCATATTTGGATTATCAACATAGGGGCAGCACCACAACTTTTGGCACAGCGAGTAACGGGGCAGCAAGCTAACATGGCTTAATTTTGGTCTTTTTTACCGAAATTAGGTAATTGTCATGGTGATTTTCAGTCTCATGTCGATATGGTTTTAACCTCACTAGCATTACCTTGACTTATGCTTTGTATGAATAAGTAGGCAATGAAGTCTGGTATCATTCTGGGGCATATTTTGAAAAACTCAAGATTAATCTTCCTCAGTTTCATTACAAGG
>JGI24022J15233_10001620_pt1 | contig 19327 bp, 10 predicted proteins | sample Ectturendosymbi2_FD_15233 | JGI IMG/M metagenome (IMG submission 15233) | reverse complement strand
TAGTGCCGCCCCCATAAAAGTGCCGCCAGGGGCGGACCATCCCCCCCGCCCTCTCTTAGCTACGCCACTGGGTTTCAGGCCCAATTTCGATCAAACTAAAAAAGTTATTTTCAGGGCAAATTGTTTATTTTTATGGCAAAATGTTATTTTCAGGGCAACTTTTTCCGCACCCCCGGTAAAACGCCTTCCCGTACGCCTATGGTAGTAATATTAGCTTAGTTTTCCCAAAAACTTCCGGAAAACGCTCACTGCGCTTGTTCGAAACGTCTGACCATCAGTGATGATAAAATATGGCACAGACTTCACCATCACTTTGGTAGTCGATGAAAAGTTCCTGGATGTGCAATCGCATTCACTTATGGTAGTTAACTGGCTAAACACTTCACCCAGTCACTTTCTATGCAATCCAACTTTTGGAGTAATTTCTACAACAGAAAGACTATTTAGCAAGCCTCAAACAGGTGGCGGAAACGATTTTTTTGGAAAGTTTAGTGTAGCCAAGATGGGGGTGGTTGGATATACTTGCTTGTATAAGTAGGGATGTAGCATTAACAAAAAGGTCTGGGAACGCATCCAAAAATAGCCATTTTAATTTTTAATTTATTTGTTTGTTAGCAGACACGAAGTCCATAGTAAAACAGCTTAAAACTCATTTTAAAGCAAAACGTGAAAAAAGTGTGGGAACGCCGTTCCTACGCGTTGCCGCCCCAGCACTACACCCCTGAATATAAGTTATCTTTTTCCTATAAAGCCTACTGTACTGTTTCATTAATGACACACACACTGTGTCAATAGTCAGATGAACACAGTACAGCAATATCTACAAGTGCAGTAAAACACTTGACTGAAAAACATAAGCACGTTTTACAATTACGGCTAACTGTAATTAATTTCGCTGGCCATTAATTGCTACGTAAATAACAGTTATTGTTCACGTATTTTTTAACAGAAGACACTTGGGTCCACTGTTTTACTCAAATTACGAACCAAAGGTTACAAAACACATGATAACGGACTATGACATGTTTTGTCTACGAAACAATGTTTTGGCAATGTTCTACCAAAAACTATATGAATTAAGTCGTGTTTCAAGGCAATTACAATAGTTAATAGCACATAGAGTTGGGGGGATTTGTGTCAGTTCACGGGGAGAAATAATTAGGCTGAGCTTAATCACAACTTTTTATTAATATTCTCAATCGTAGCAAAAGTCGATGTGATGATTCAGTGGTAGCACTATTATGATTGTTGGCCCATTTTTAGTATCTTCAAAGAAACTGACGTTTTTCGATCTTAAGAAATGGAGTTCGGTCGACAAGGTTTTTCCCGATGGCTACATCAGTATTGGTTGCTTTCAACCACCATAAATATAGCAAAACGAATCAATCCATTCTAGTGTATGTATACGAATTTAACCAATATAAGTATCATAAAACAAACTAATCCATACTACTCTATACGAGAAAAGTCCAAAATTCCGCGCGTGTTGACATGCCTGGAGACTTGCAAATGTTATTGCTTAATGTCACTTTTTTGACGCTGCTCATGCAACGACTACTAGGTCAACAAACTACCAAAATGCGTATTGCAACCAGGGATGTGGAAGCGGAAGCTGAAAGCGGAAGCGGTCCTTTTTCTGTGGAAGCGGAAGTGCGAAAATCCTACCGCTTCCGCTTCCACATAGGTTATTGGCAAAAAAGTTTTGTCCATTTCCCTATGTGGATTAAACGGTGAAGTTGCACTATAAGTCGGAATGAACGTGCGATATCAGTAGCGCGAGAGAACGATATAAAGCATAACTAGCATCCATGGCGTTCTTCACAGAAGGTCAAGTCATCTTGCAGCCAGTGGTGTGTTTAAGGGGAGGCGACCGAGGCATTTGCCTCGGGCCCCCCTTTTCGGAGGCCCCCCTTGAGGTGTTACTCGCGTAAATTTTCCTTATTTTTGATGAAAAACTTATTATTCACACATATAATGTACTACAAAGCAGATCACAAGTAAGTACTCTGCTTTCAAAGGAGCCCCCTGCAGAAACTGTACTGTGCAGGTACTTTGGTTTGAAAGGGGCCCCCAACAGCAACTGCCATTTGAAGGTACTCTGCTTTCAAAGGGGCCCCCAACAGACACTGAAATGTGTAAGTACTCCACTTACTCTGCATTTAAACTTCACTGAAGGGGCCCCTAAAAGAAACTGTAATGTGTACGTACTCTGCTTTTAAAGGGTCCCCCAACTGCCACTGTATTATGTAAGCACCTTGATTTGAAAGGGGCCCCCAAAAGAAATTATAATGTAAAATTCCATGCTTTCAAAGAGGCCTCAACAGCAATTGTAATGTGTAAGTACCGTACTTTCAAAAGGACCCCCAACAGCAATTGTAATGTTTAAGTACCTTGCTTCCAAAGGGGCCCCCAGCAGCAACATTAATGTGCAAGTACCTTGCTTTCAGAGTGGCCACACACAGCAATTGTAATGCTCAAGTACTATGCTGTCAAAGGGGCCCCCAACAGCAACTGTAATGTGTAGGTAGGCTACTGTCCTTTCAAAGCGGCCCACCACCATCTCCGATGAGCAAATAAAGAAAGCTTCAAAACAACTTCTATACCCAAAAAATTGCCGGTTAAAATTTCTTTCAAAAAGTTCTGAAAAGACCCTATCAAATAAGAGCAAATTGGCCTACTCATACCCAGGGTTTTTTAAGGCGTTTCAGGGACCCGATTCGGGTCCCTAGAATTTCAAATCGGGTCCCTAGAACAGGGATGTGGAAGCGGAAGTAGGAAGCGGAAGCTGGAAGCGGTCCTTTTTCTGTGGAAGCGGAAGCGCGAAATTCTACCACTTCCGCTTCCACATAGGTTATTTGACTTGAAGAGCAACTTGGCGAAAAATGTCATCCATTTCCCAATGCGGATTGAACAGTGAAGCTGCACTATAAGTCGGAATGAACGTGCGATATCTGTAGCGCGAGACAACGAGATAAAGCATAATTAGCATCCATGTTGTTCGTCATAGAAGGCCAAGTCATTGTGCAGCATACCGATTTTATCGGAGGCTGACTTTTCAAACCTGGCTGCTGTCTACTAAAATGGTAACATTTTGAAAGTACAGCAATCTCCCGGTTATGTTCGCAACTTGAATCTCGTTCTCGCAATTTGAAAGATGTTTGTGCGAACTTATGTGGTAGGTGAGAACTTAGCAGTTGTGCCTTTAACTGCCTTAGCAAACAGATGCTGATCATTAGGGGTAATGTTTGGAGACTGATTGATGCTTTGACTGAAGCTAACTATTTTTTTCAGCAAAGCATATTGTATTCACTTGCACTATGCTATTCACTTCACAAACAATGTTAGGCAAAGCCAAGCGTTTGATTGAGCCATTTTGAGTCAAATCATCCAACTGATGCACGTTAACGAAATATCGCACGACAGTACGGAGTGAGGCTGTTGTAAGAAAGTCTGTGCGAAGCGGGAATTTATGTGCAAACGTTATTTGCCCAAATGTCTGAAGACACAAACAAAATAAAGTTAGTGCGTCTGTCCGCAGATTAACAGAGCTGGATATTAAGGTATTTCTTTGGATTGATAACATGCAGCGAGAAAACTGCCCCTTCCACCTTAACTAACCATTCTGAAAGCAAACGAACTTGCTGAGCAATTATATCAAATCGTGAACTTTAGCAATATAATATTTCGTATTTAACATTTTTTATGACCAGTTGTCACGTTTGATTTGCTGTAAATACCAATAAATTGTTGAAAAAATTGAATCCAGATTTTTTCATAACTTTGTGCGAACATAACTGGGATGCAAACTTCCATTACTGTACATATGTGTTTTCCAACTCAGTCGAAAAAGCTTTTAGCATTTCATTAAAGATGTAAAAAGTTTATCCAAAACCTTACGTTCTAGAATTATGCTAAAAGCATTATTATGACGTAATAATGTATGACAATCAAAGCGCTTTGAAGAAACCTTAAACGGTACTCTATGCAATTTAGCTTGATATTTGTCAGGCTAAAGTCAGGTTGTTGCAAGCGCTGTTTCTATGAATATGTCTTGAAGACAGTTTTCTAGGCTGTGTTTAGAGAGACCGCTGGCCGATATATCGGGCCGATATTTGGATTGTGCCGATATATCGGTATCGGCCAAACGGGTCGATTTTATCGGTTTCAGCAGGTGTTGACAAAACGCTGTTATATTCCTCACGCATCCACACACCTTGCGCAAGAAACCACAATGAACCAAGTCAAGACAGTTATCTTGCAGCAACGCTAGCAGGTGCGGTTTCGTAAACAAGCAGACAAGATGAACCATGGAGCATGCGTCGGCCGTCGCAGCCAAAACAAAAGCATCATCATTGATCAAATTATTTGAAGACCATAGCAAAATATCAAAATTGCTACAATTTGAAATATTTTAGCTCGAAAAAAAGGTAAGCCATAAAATACATTGTATTTTTGATAATGAAGCAGAAAACAAGATCTAAAAATTTCGCAAATGTCGTTATTGGCTATCGGTCCTTGAATGGCCGATATATCGGTTTCCTTCTCATCTTTGAAATTATTAATTTTCGCCGAATAAACTCAAATCACACCAAATAAGTGCAGTGCAGACAGTAACCTCCCCTATTCATTATAATCATCTCTGAAACAATTAATAATTTGACAGCTTTTACGAGATAAAAAAACTGATTTTTGAACTTTATGAAAAAAAAGGTAAGGCATAAAATACATTGTATTTTTGATAATGAAGCAGAAAACAAGATTTAAAAATTTCGGAAATGTCGGTATCGGCTATCGGTGCATCAATGGGTGATATATGGGCATCGGTAACGACCCCAAAAAAGCCATATCGGTCGATCTCTAGTTGTGTTTTTTGTAAGAGCAGAGTAGCAGTACCGTGCTGACAGACACTAACTTGTGCTATAATTTTAACTAGTAATGTGCCCTTGTAAATCGTAAGCTGCCGGTTTTGATAGTCATGCTTGTCAGCAAGTTCATAGATGAATAGAGTCCAGGCTCTGTTGGAAGCGGAAGCGATAGGTGTGGAAGCGGAAGCGATAGGTGTGGAAGCGGAAGCGACAGGTGTGGAAGCGGAAGCGGTTGACGAAATAGCCGCTTCCACATCCCTGATTGCAACACTTTCCCCAGTATTTTATCTTGTTTTGAACATTAGCAAAAAACGTGAAAATTCCTTAGAACCGCAGTGTTTGGCTCCCAACCAGTAATACTCTCCGTGGCTTTGGATAGTTGTGCAGTAATGCGTTACACAGGACAATGCTAGTTTGATTGTTACATCAGTCCTATATCTTGTGTTTTATAATCTTTTCTGCGAAACATGGAGTCGAAAGCACATCAAATGAATTGGTTCCAAAATGGCAAATGTAGTTTTTATTTTTTGAATCAATTCAGAATTTTAGTACATTCTAACCCACAGAAATCGCCCCCATTGAAACTGAAATCATCCCCCAAATCTAGCAAATCACACAATCGCCTCCTTAACGCATTAAATCGCCCCCTGGGGACGATTTCGCCCACGTTGAATATCACTGGTGTACAAGATGATTTTCTGGACGCGCTTTGTGTAGACCCGTAATCAGCTTGGACACCAGAGGAGGCGATTCTGGGAGGGACCCAAACTTTTTAAACTATGTCCATCACATTTTTTCAGGAGGATAAAAAGTTTCAGGGGGATCTCAACGACCCCCCTGCCACCCTAATTACGAGCCTGTATATGTGTCCAATTGCTTAATAGAGTGCCGTATGTCAGATATGAAAGTCAATAGCAGTGCCGCGATCAAATTGATTGCCCAACGATTGTCGTAAAGCATTTACCCATTTTGGGCAAGTTAACCTTATGTGCCTGATTTTCGTAAAAAAAATTGCCCACATTGAGCAAGGTTGGTTTATGTGGCTGAAAATTGCAATGAAAATAGAAAAATTTCATGTCTCAACCTAATTTACTTTTATTGCAGGTAGATTCACAAGCTTGAAGTTAGGTTCGATTTAAACCAACCGACCACCAGGTGGTGGAATTTTTGGATATTTCTTTACTTTTTCGTTCATTTCTTACGAGCACTTCCAACATTTTTATTTAGGAAAGTGCTTCTGTTCTTTATCATATAAATTTTTCCAAAGCCAACACGTTGTTTTTTCACATCAGACGAGCTTGAGAAGACTAAATTGTACATTGACAGGTTTAGACGCGCCCGCGCTTTTTTGTGTGTGCGCAGTTCGCTCCTTTGCCTGCAGAGGCAGGTTGCGAAACTTGCGAGCGGATTGTTGCACTCTTGGTCTTTATTGCGTAACATGGCAATAAATCCTCAAATGTTCACTTCAACTTACAGGTGTAGCGTTTTGCCGCATGTGCCCTGGGCTTTCCACTGAGTTTTTTTCCTAGGCTATCATGAAAAATCGCGTGAAATTTGTTTTTTGAAGTGATAAACTCATCGGCAACTTCAGTGTGTTCAATAATATAAAGATAACTTTACAATACTGTACAATGTTTTGCATGCGCACATCAGGTGAGAAAGTAGGCCTATGTGTATCGGATGAAGCAGAACATGTTCAATCGGTTTCATATTTTCATGTAAGATCATTGTCAGCGTTATATACAGTGGTGTGTTTAAGAGAAGGCAAGCGAGGCGCTTGCCTCGGGCCCCTTTTGCAACTGTAATGTAAAAAGTACCTTGCTTTCAAAGGGGTCCAATAGCAACTGTAATGTATAAGTAGTCTACTTGTCTTTGGCTTTCAAGAGGGACCCTAACAGCAGTTGTAATTTGCAAATACCTTGCTTTCAAAGGAGTCTAAAATACCTGGATGTATAAGCACTTTTCTTTCAAAGGGCCCCCTAACTTCACTGATTTCTAGTGCTTCACATTTCAATTTGAGGGATCGAAGCTTTCTCTGGGGAGCTAAGTGGTTACGGGACTGAATTTTGGGCCCCCTGTGACAGCGTGGGTCCCCCCAATTGGGGAGTATGGAGTGCGGCTGATACGGTTCTGTTCACAAGGCTCTGATAAACCCATGCTTTAGAAAACAAGGTGCAACTCCAAACAATTGTATGCTATGTCATCAGACGAAATTTGTTCCCATAAACTTCTGTCATTAAAATTTACTTAGTTTTTGCATTTTCTTTCACCAGTTGCAACAACTTGAATGTATTACCAGTTTGAAGTGTCGCAATACATCATTTCGAATGCTCAATCGTGACAGAAATTTTGAAGTTGGGATAGCTTCACGCGAAAGGTATCTCTAAAATGTTTTATGATTTCCAAGATTCATAGGCCCTGATGTCAATTCCCAGACGTAGCATTCATATAAGTCTTCTGACTGGTCTACAAACAACTGTATGCGGGACCCAAGTCTGATTTGGACCTCTTCTTACTCCCAACGCGCTCTTGGAATCTATGCCGCTAAGAACGGGCTGGGGCGCCCCAACTGACTTTGTCCCCGCGTGCGGGAAACCATAGGTACACCACTGCTTTCTTGATAATGATAAATTACGTAATCACTCTGATAACCACATTTCTGAGAATGCATCAGTCCATAAATATCAGGCAAGGCTTCCTTCTTTGCAAAAATATCATTTACCCAGATTGAAAACATCTCTGGGTCAGCTTTCTTCAAAGCATATTGATCCCAAAATTTGATCAAATATTTTTGAAAATGTAAAACCTCTCTTGCCTTATTCATTTGATTTATTTGGAAAACAATATAAAAACGTCCTGCTATCTTGACGAAATTCCTGATGATTTCATTTCATATGCTTGTCACTTTTCTGTAATATTGTTTTGAGTGCCTCACATTTCCCATCTTTTACCTATACAGTTGCTCACCCCACCCACTTTAAAAAGGCATGCTTTTCTCCCACTATCTTTTGTTCTTGTTTTGTTTACTTATCTTATCTGACGTTGATTCGATGCATTTTGTTGTATTTCTGTTACTACTTGTGAAACGCCTTCAATGAAAAATTGATTTATGCTAGCAACAGGGCTGGCTGAAAATATGACCCATATGGTCTTTCGTCAACCCTTTGTGATTTAACATGTTAGATATCTGATGTGGTTTATCCTCATCAAAATGAAATTAATATCTGCTTTTTGATGTCATTTTTTCCTCTTTCTTCATTCGTGTTACTTCGTGACTTGAGTCACAAAAATGCATGAATAAACCAACACATTTACAGTCTTTTAGACTAAGCGTCTAAACTATTCGAATGTTGGGTAAATATCAAAATTTGATAAATAAAGAGCTCAAAGTAACTCTTTAGGTCCCCAACTTTGGCCAAGTTCAGCAAATCATACCTCGCCAGGCGATTGAGTTAGAGATCTGTTCAAACCCTCTGGAAGATGCGGCACGTCTATTAGATTCGATCAAAAAGTTTTGGTAGTTTGTTTATTTATTATTTTTTTTGTAAATGACATCACGAAGCGTTTTAGGTTTTATCGGCCCACATTTTTTGGGCCAACTTCTTGAAGAAATTGTTTTAGAAACTACGCTTCTGTAGAGCCGTTGATTGACTATCTAGCACAGTGGTTCCCAAACTGGGGGTAAGTTACTCCTCGGGGGTAATCCGCGATTCCTCGGGGGGTAAGGCAAAACCTAAACCACATTGTTGTTCTGTATGATGAGCGATAACTACACAAGAATTTTCGACATGAAATGCGAAAAATTTTAATTGAGGGCAAGTTGAGGGAAGTTGGGGGCCCCACGGTCCTTTGTATTCAATTTTTAGACATAACCGATACATTGATTTGGGTAACGGCTCGAACAAGTTTGGGAACCACTGATCTAGCACCGTTGGGTCAAAAGGTATGGCCAAAAAATAAATTTTGACAAAATTGTAAAAAGTATGATTTGCCCAAAAACGCAAATCTTTGTTCAATCACAACTCACTAGCCAATCGAGGTAGAGAGGCTGAAGATGCGGAACGTCATGTAGATTAGATTTTTCAAAAATTTGGATAGTTTTGGACCTTGGGTTTTTTGTGGATGGCATTGAAAGTGGGATAGGTTTTGGCCTTTTTTGGCTTTTCTTATGGGCGCTAACCTTAAGGTCCCATGTTTTGTTTCTTTAAAACAAAAAAAACTGAAGTCCGCATCTTCNGAGCCCTCGATTGGCCTTGTAGCATTGTGGTTAGGAAGTTATGGTCTTCAAACAACNAACAAAAGATCAATCCACTAGGGAATTAATTCACTAATTGTCGCATTTTTGTCATAACTTGCCAATCANAAACACTAGCAANCCACTCAAGGGCCTTGAAANACGAAAATTTTAGCCTAGTTTCAATTAAAAGAACAAACAAAGATTTACCCCTACGGCAGGGATTACCAAACAGTGCCGGATCAACAATAGTAGCAAATGTAGCAATTTCTACGGTCCCCGCGCTTTTGGGGGCCCCACGGTCCTTTGTATTCAATTTTTCTTTATTATATGCAATGGTGGATATTAAAATTTAGGTGTCTGAGGCAAACGCTCAGAAAGGGGCCCAATATTTTTGCATATGCTATGCAAAAACATTATTCGCTGAAAGCTAGTTTAATTTTAATTTTGTCGGGGAATTTGCTTCTACATGAAGATCCATTTCGCATTTCAAATTGTTTGAAGTCATTTGATCTTAAATTGCGCTTTGTCTACTCCACTAAACTTGATGGGGGCTCCCTTTTGGCATATTTACACATAAATTTTGACAAACATATGAATTGCTTCAGAGCTTATTAAATGTGCCTCTAGATTGATAAATAAGCTTTTTACCAAAACAATACAAAACTACCAAAAGGAAAGCCCGGGATGATCGCCTCTTTCGCTTCCCCTAAAATCAGCCGCTGATTATATATATATATCTAATTTTTTCAGTCCAAAAAGTCACTATTTTGCTAAATTTGCCATCTGCAATTAAGCGAAAGTTTTCAACTGAACGTTTTTGCATTAGACTACTATGATTTTAAACTTAAATTATTTTACAGTTATTTGCATCATTATGGAATCAATCAAGCAATGTGGCAGAAATTGCAGCAATTTCCATATATTATTTGATTGTGTTGTAATGAATAGCATTTTCAGAAAATGTTATTACATCACATTACCATTTCTATATGTTTCGTTGCGTTTTTCGTACTTTCAAAATGATTTGGCCAATGGCACCAAATTTGGGGTTTTGCCCCCAGATTTGAGTTTTCAATGCCTTTCTGGGTTTGAATTCTGAAGATCAGTGGTTTTAGGATTTAACTGCGTAGCGGTGTGATTTAAGATAGAGGATGATTTATTACAGTTTTTATTTCCAGTCTCATTTTTTTATCTTGCCTTAACAAGGTACCTCACTCTTTAGCATAACTGATGAACAAGCAATTGACACCACGTAAGCTGTAAATATTAGCTAGGTACAATGAGTTCAAGTGACAGAGATACTGATGAAGTAAGCCCAAAAAAATTTCAGTGGTACACACAGCAATTTTAAGGTAAAGTGGTTGAGAGATCCAAATCTCAAAGGTTAGCTGCTGAAGAACAGTGGGAATGAAGATTTAATTATTGTAGAGTAAATGCCGCCAGATCACCTTCAGAAATGCAAACAACTCTATGTTACTGCGATACAATAATTCCGACGAATACAAAAGTTCATAAGCAAGGTTACTGTATATATTCACTAGCATGTGATTAAAGATGACCAGGTATGGTAGATAGTAGAAAAACCCACTAAGTTTCTGTCTACACGGGATTTTCTGTTAAAATCTGGGTTTTTGGGTGAGTCTACACAAGATTTTCCACAAAATGTCATTGGCAGCCATGGATTTGGCATCTCTTCACTGGCCATTGCGGTTTTGACTTGTAGGCCTAATCATCTTTTACAAATGTGGGAAATCATTTGNGCATTTATTTAACTCTCATGGTAACCAACCACAGTGGAGAACGGTCATTTTCTAAACTTAAGACGGTAGAATGAACAAAGGAGCCCCATTAAAGAAANTAAGCTTAACAATATTATTGAAACGAATATAGAGCATGAACTACTATGTGATATAGACACTGTACCACCAGTATCATAAACAAATTCGCTAAGGAAAAATCTAGAAAATGCAATCTTAAGGAGTAGGTTTGCTGCTTTTGACAATCGACATCGAAACGTATACTGTGTGACTACACTGTCTAAATATAGCAATTTGTTGATGAGTTTGGAAGAATTAATTACTGCCTCTGTACTGCATTTGAGAGCTGTAGCCAGCAGTAATGTGTTCTTTCTTGATAAAAAGATACGTGTGTACTTTCTGGTAATAAATATGTGCAGCCCATAATGTCTACCAGTTGCTATTTAGGACCAGGTTTTCCGCACTAACGAAATTTAATATCCTTAATGGCAGTCGCATGGATGCCCACAAAATTTAAGATTTAACAGTTGTTCACTTGTTCAAGTGTATTTTTAACTTAGGGCCCCGTGCTGTTGATATGCTACGGACCCGCGCTACTTTAATCCGGCACTGTTTCCAAAGTGGGTTCCTCGGAACCCCACGGTTCCATAGACAAATCTAAAGGGTTTCACGAGCTATACTTTCCAGTTTTTAAGGAAAAACTGCCGATATGCTATTTTCTGGGGAAGTTTAAACTATTTTCTGGGAAGTTTTAAAGAACCTCCTATCGCGATGTTCCGGGGAAGATTAATTGAATAATATAAGAAATTAGCCAGCAAGATATGCAGGAGCTCTTTCCGTTTGCATCAACCTACTTATGTAGTTGTGAATCAGATTTTTCCCCATTTGTGCAAACAAAGAACAAGTATCGCGCCAGATTGGACGCTACATCAGATATAAGATCAGCTATTAAGTCGAACTTTTCAGAATTGTTGCAGTCCAGAAAACAAATACATTCCTCTCACTAAGACATGTTTGCTGCTGAATTGTTTATTCTTTATGGTTACCTTTATTGTGCATAATTTTGTTTACAGCACGAAACCTTAATAACGTCAATTTGGGTGAAAAAGTGTTTATGTTTTCTTGGCAGTTCTGGTGGGGGTTCCTTGTTCACTTAAAACAACCTTGCAGTGTTCCACTGACAAAAAAGTTTGGAAACCACTGCCCTAAAGTGTTGCGACTCTGGGACAGGTAACCTGAACCAAAATGGCTAAAACCCACCAGAATTCATGACGTCACACAAAAAATAGCAAGTTCAAACCTCCCCAATTTTTTTAATCGAAAATGAAAGTTTAACCGGATCCTTCGAGGGTTTGACGAACTCTCTAGCACAATCGCCTGGCGAGTTATGGTTTGAAATTTTGACCACTATCTTGCACCAAAGTTTTGGCGTACGGGACTTAAAGCCTATTTGAACAAGTTGCTCTCGAGTGGGCTACAGATGGTGGTGAAGAGGAGAATAGAAAAGAGATCTGGCCTTGCGAGTGTTGATAGTTTTAAATGTTGAAAGCTTTTATTAAGATCAGAAGATCACGTGCGCTGACCTCATTTCACCAGTCGAACCTTTTGGTGTAGCATGGAGTCAGCGGCGGTTCTAAGAGGCGGCCTGGGTGAGCCATAGCCCCCAAAGGCTGCCCCCTGCTTGGAACCCCCTGTTTTGTGCTTAATTTCACCTTCAAGTTCGTTTGAATGACGTATACAGCGGATAACTTTCAGCCAGTTAAATTTTAAACCATTTGAAGACCTTCTGGTGACGGTTCTGACGATATTCACAAGCCTATGTTGGGTTTAATAGGGCTAATCATAGCATATCAGTCTTCATTACAACGGAAAATCACCATGCAGAGAGACATTTACGTTGGCCCCCTACTTTTTTCCTTGATCCCGCAGTGGCCCCCCAGTATTTTCATTCTAGAATCGCCACTGCGTAGAGACCACATTTTCAGAGTCGAGGTATTTTGTTCTGCCTCGTGTGCGGCACACGTTTTTTTGCTGTTTTTCTGCCGTGCCATCGACAAAGTATTTTCTGCTGCAGCTGATCAGAAGCCTTTTGTAAAAAAGATTTGTGCACCAGGAAATCTGTGAAACGAACTTTGAAAATGGTGAGAACCAACGCCTTGCTTCAGCTTGGCAACCTGAAATGTCAGGCAGTTTAAGTAGAGAGACTGACAAGCCAGAGTTGTAAGTCGGACCGGGTTTAGGATCGGGCCAAGTTTCGGGCCTGGTTAGGGCTTAAGTTTGTCAAACTGTTTCGGGTCGATTTTGGGCCCGCATGCAAAACTTTTTTATAACATTCAGAGTAATGATTTTTTTCTTTCGTGACGTATATTTGTTGTGCTCAACGCGGTTGAAGTGATGGTGATTTTCTTCAGGTAATTCTATTTGCAAACATTTGTTCTCTGCTCAGATTAGTTTCACATTCAATTTGAGAAGGCGATCGCGGTAAGGAAATGAGCAAGCAACGGTGTTGCTTCGAACTTCGAAAAGATCAACCACTTGCGCAATTCCTGGCTTGTTTTAATAAACAATGGCCTACAAACCCACTTTTCATGCCTATAGCGCCATCACAGACAGTTTCTTTCATGCCAATAGTGTCATCGTGGATAGTTTCGTGATACCTTCTTTTTTTCGTGAGAAACATTACATTCCGCAGAATTACAGCTGACTAAGAAGCTGAGTTTGTGCTTGTTTAAGGCAATTTTTTAGTCAGAATGGTTGCTATTTTGGGTGTGATAAGACCGTGTACCTGCAGCTATACCCGTACACTACGTTTTTTGATAACCCACAGTTGCGCAAATCTTGACTCTCTCGGTATGTTTGGCTTTCGGGCCTAAATCGGGTTTCAAAAATAAATGTCGAGCTCGGACCGGGTTCGGGCTTGAGATTTTGGGCTCGAGCGTCGGGTCGGGCTCGGGCTTCAAAATGAGGCCCACAAGGGCTAATAAGCCGACTAGCTGAGCTGTCTCGTTGTTCGTAGCGTTTGGAGAAACCAGCAATTGTGCATGCAACGATAACATTCCTCACAAGCAACCTCTACGCTGGCAACCCAAACCTCCACATTGGCATAGCCACCAAGATAAGAATTGAAACAATAAAGTAATGAAACATTTAAATATATTGTTGTCAAGAATTACAATTTAAAGTGCACATTTGCACTAAGCAGGCTGTTTACACAGATAGCTTAATAAGTGGTAGAACATCGATGCTAGTAAAATCCTTCGTTTTGATTCAAATACAATTCATTTTTGTTATTACTTGACGCGCATTGATTTACCTCTGTGAAAGTGACTCTTGCGCTAAAAATTTCCCTGCCACCTGACGATTTTCACCCAACAAATGTTCTGAATGGTAAAGTTTTCAGAGACTGCTTTCATGACAAAAGAAACAAACGAACTGTGATTATTCCACAATATGGACGTTTGGTTAGACCTCGATCTGGTGCAAGCACTGTGGTGGAGCACCGAGACTTGGTCTCGGTCTCGGGACTCATCTCGAGACACATTTATACGAGTCTCAGTCTCGAAGGTTTCAGGTCTCGTCTCGGTCTCGGAGGCTACAGGTCTCAGTCACAGACCTGTTGCCTTGAGACTTTCAATATGCCTACTGCAACAATATGGCTTAACAAAACTTCTGCAATTCAACGTGTTTCTTTGTCTGCTGCATTTGCAGGTAAGAAACAACACAAGCAGGTCAGAAAAATGCCAGAAATTCGAAAAAATTTCAACTTGAAAGTAGTGCAGGTTATTTTTTGAAAGTTTTTACAAAAATTTCAGCAAAATCCACAAATTTTCAGGTCTCGTGTCTCGCTCTCGGACTCTCTGATGAACTCTCGGTCTGGGTCGCGATCTCGAAGTTTCAACCAAGTCACGGTCTCGACTACATCACTGTAAATATTACTTCAAAAGCAAACACAATTCCACGAAGAAACATTGCAATACGCACAGAAAAAAAACGAAAAATACGCGAAAAATTCCGAAATTCCGAGTTGCCGTTATCAGCGGTGTGTACAAGATCCATGTCGTATTGAGTTCGAAGCTTGCCGATGTAGGCCTACTTGTAAAAGAAGAAAACAAAGTTCATTATTAAAGTTCATTGAAAATAAAGTTTTAAATGAAAATGTATTAATTTCAGTATTATTTTGCAATCTTTATATTCCTAAGCTTCCTCCAACCAAATTACAAATTTTCCTTTGACATGTTAACTATGAATGAACAACCGAGGTTTACAATAAGTCATGCGTATTGAATCAACGCATGCTTACTCAGCAATTTTCCCCACGGGACCCAATTACGAAGCTTGCTCCTGCATCAAAGTGTCAAATTTGTTTTTGCAAAATTGGCGTTGGACACCTTATGCAGATCTTTTGTTGCCATGCATCAGTTATGCACTGCCATTTTGGCAGCATTCCCGCCCTCTACACGCAAAATACAGAATCTGTGCAGAATTCAATATTGTTGCCATCACAATGCTGCGTCGCCCCGAACCTCCCAAAGTGAGAGTCCAACCGACGACACTCCACATAACAGAGCTTGCCCCGTTCGACCAGGTTCACTCCACTGCTGCTTCTACGAATTCAACGTTTCATGTGGCGCAATCATGCCGCCACAATATGACTGCTCGACAGAGTGTGTGTGCTGAAAAAAATGAGGGGTGGTCTTCTCCTGCTTTCCTTATTTCGGTACATTTAGTGGTGGACCTAACCATTGATCAGGCTTTCGCTATTTTTCCCCGATTCCCTACAATTAGTGTAGTAGACCAAAGGGGAGCGGATCGTTATATTTTGCAATCCATGTCCAGTCCTGAATTTTTTTAACTAGGTCCAAATCTAAACATCCCGTCCTAAAAGTTTTAAAAAGCAAAGACCAAGTCCAAAGGAAGTCCAAATAATTAGGAGTAGATAGCTTTTCAGCAACAAAAATGCCGCATATTTTTCCATTCACTCAGTCCAAATCTTGTGCTGTTTCTGCGTTTTTGAAACGATTTGCAACACGGATCCAATCCAAATACAAAAAACGTCAGTATAGTCCGGTGTCAAGCGAAATTTCTGACCTCTGCGAAATTTCTGACTTGTTATTGTTTGTCAGTTATTTTGCTTCTCAGAATAAAGAAATATAGTTTGCCAATTAATCTTTTGATGTGTGTTTTGCTCGTTGAAACATTTCGGTAAGATGTCAGGTACCCACAACAAGCTAAGTACGGGAATAACTTCAACCACACAAAATTTTTGGACTGATTCTTGGACCTCCATTATTTTTATTTTTCTCACCCTAACCAGACACGCTTACCTAAACAAGAATCCCAAAGCCCTAATCATCGGTTTTCTCAACGTATTTGAAATGTAGAATACTACTCTCTGCGTGAGCACATGGCTTGAGGTCGCAAATTTAGCAAGTCAGAAATTTCGCTTGACAACGGGTCCAGTCCAATCCAACTCTTAATTCAACTAATTCAAATCCGATCCAGTCCACCTAAAGATGGCAAGGGCCATTAATTGTCCGATTTTTGAGGGGACCACTAAGGTTTTTCCAGCAGGCTGCTCGCTAACGAATAATTTTAGCGGATGGGTTTCACCTGTCTGCCAGCCCGCAACCACTTGTTAATGTTAAAAAAATGCAAAATTTTTTTTTTAGTTTGGAGAACCATTCGGTCGCATGAAAAAAGAATGAAACCTAAGGTTAGTTTCTGCGAAGTTTCTAAGATGAGTACGCATCAGCAATGAATCAAGATTGAAGTGAATTTTGGCCGGAGCTAGACTGGATGGGACTGCAATTTTTTGAAAATTTGCCCATCAAGACTGTATCGGACTGAGAAATTTGTGTTGCTGAAATGTGATCATTCTATCATACCAAAACGTTTGATGATGATCCGATTTTGCAGATTTGATAAATTTCGGAAATGCTAAAAAGGGCAGTGTTTATTTTTCTTTATGAGGCAAAAGCAATGCTGGAGTTATTTTGCTTTCAAACAATCGTTTTTGGCTAAAGGTAAAATAGCTTCTGCAGTGCTTTTCCCTCATAAGGCAAAAAAACAAAACAAACACTGTCTAAAAAATGCATGATTTTACATGAGCGGATCAGGACTGGACCGACTGGATCGGATTCAAATTTTTTCGTATCAGGAGCGGACTCGGACTGAAATATTTAGCAGTCCGCTCATCTCAGAAAAGTTTGATGTAACATTCGTGAAAACAACTGAGAATTTTGTCTTGCTTTACGGATGCTGCAATTTCAGCAGGGTTGCCAATTAGGGTTTTTCAAACCAGATTTTGAAATTCTGTTTCATTCTTAGTGAACTCGGCTATTTTTGAACATGAAAAAAGCAAACAAAGTCTCGCCTTTTCTGACTTTCCAGTAGGAAAGGCTTTACTCTGACAAAGCATTGTCTGAGCTGCACATTCATTACAAATTTCTTCTGACGGGGGTCTATGAACATGCAGGGTGCAAAGAATATTGTAAGGATTTTGTTGTTGCCAATAAAGTGCTTGATGTTTTTAATAAGGAACAAATGTTCGCCAGTGAAATCACGGGATTTAGTTACCTGAATATTATTAGGTGTTTTTGTAGGGATATCTACCAAATCATTATCATTTTGTGTGTTAAATTGTTTTTGATTGATATCTGTAAGTAAACCATGCAATTGTTTGGCGGGCCATAGGCGAGCCGGATTGAAAACAAATTTTCTCGGTCCTCAGGCTATAATGAGCTAGGAGTCGTTGGCTATGGGCAGTCCACGCTCAATAAATCTCGGACCGTTCGATCTTTAAGTAGGCCTGCAATGCTTTTCTCTTACGTAGAGATTAAAAGCACGGAAGTTTGATTGGATTTGGCTATGGTGACGTGTCATAATATTTGAGTCAGTGTGAGGACGTGCTTTTTTCTGCAAGCCAAATCAAAGAAAAATCAACCAACAACGTGGATTTCTTGTGAGAAAGCACTTTCCCATCTCCCTATTTACGTTAAACCGTGTAACAGAGGTGGCCACAGATCCGGCGGGCTGGAGTTGATTCCGGCAGGATATTCCGTTCTTCTTTCGGGCCCGGATCAGCATCCGCAGTCAAAAATTTGTGAAAAAAACGGAACCAGATCTGGTGTCACTTCTCAATTTTGACAATAGTAGCAGTTTCCGTGGTAATTTCGTATGTAAAACCATTGTTACTTTTCGGTTGCATCGCTTGTAGCAGGAGTCTGAACAGGAGTCGGATTCTCAAAATTGAAAAATTTCCGGATCCGGGTTCGGATTCAAAAGTTTTGGAAGAAGAGCAGAGTCGGGATCTGAAAAGGTGACTCTAGCCACCTGTGCCGCCTAGTACTACAGTCCTCAGAGATGAGCGGACTGTCATATTTTGCGATCCAGTCCTGAATTTTTAAAACTCAGTCAAAGTCCAACAATAGTCCACAAAATTAAAAAAATTTAAAATCCAAGTTTAAATAAAGTCCACAAACTTAACAAACTACAACTTTTTCATGACAAAATTTATGCAATTTTTGTCCATTAACTCAGTCCAAATCCAGTCCTGATCCAAAATTTGTGAAGCATTTTACAATCCGGTTCCCATCCAAAATCAACACAAATTATCATAGTCCGGATCCAGTCCAATCCAAGTCCAGTCCAATGCTCATCTCTGAAAGGTCTACATCCATTTTTCTAGAGATGAACGGATTTCTATTACTAATTCAAATCCGATCTAACGATATCATTTCTGAATCCAAATTCAAATAAAAAGCGTAACAGTTCTAAAATACAAATCCTATTTAAATCCAAAGTCCTATATCACTATCGTATGTCGATGGGCAAATATTAGTGTTGAACGGATCGGAGATTTTTGCAATCCTCATCACGTCCAATATATTCATTGTGTAAATCTGCTCCTAATCCGGTAAAGCTTTCAAACTATTTGATCCAGTCCGATTTATAATTGAAAAGGCTCTAAGTTTTTGACTGCAGTGATCAACGCAGCTTGGATATCCATATACGATTCAGTAGAGTTTTTTTCGAAATTGATTACGATCCGGTTCCGGGGTCAAGCGAAATTTCTGACCTCTGCGAAATTTCTGACCTGTTATTGTTTTTCAGTTATTTTGCTTCTCAGAGTAAGAGAATACAGTTTGGCAATTTATTTTTTCATGTGTGTTGTGCAAATTGAAACAATTTGGTTAGATGTCAGGTACCCTAACAAGCTATAGTACGGGAATAACTTACACCATTGAACATTTTTCGGACTTTGTCGCTGACCTCTATTATTTTTATTTTTCTCACCCAAACCAAACAGTAGCCCGACACACTTACCTAAACACGAATCCCTAAGGTCTAATAATAAGTTTTGTCAGAGTATTTGATATGTAGAATGTTACTCTGTGCATGCTTACATGAAGTGAAGTCAGAAATTTCGCTTGACACTGGTTCTGAATTGCAGAATCCGGTTGGATTGC
>JGI24022J15233_10001619_pt1 | contig 19329 bp, 9 predicted proteins | sample Ectturendosymbi2_FD_15233 | JGI IMG/M metagenome (IMG submission 15233) | reverse complement strand
CAATTTTCTTTTTTCATTTGGGGGGGTTTGGAGCTTTGTTTGGGGGGCTAAGCCCACCAAAGGCCCCCCGTGGCGACGGGACTGAAATGGTCTGGAGTTCGTTCGACGTAGCGCCGCAAACTGTTGCAAAGTATCGGGATATTGCTTCGATGTAATAAAATTGCGACAACCAACGTCACGAACCAGTTGCCACCCAGAAATTCCCTGTGCGGCTCCGCTGTGAGTCATCCGTGTAAACTTCAACGTGCGCGTCAACATTTTCACGCGCAATTTCACAACACCATCCGAAATTAATCGAAACACGGCTATACAATCCAAAGCTTTAGAAAAAAACAAACTGTCGAAGGGCACTCCGCTGGACAACCTGTTGTTTTTCAGTGTCCTAGCATTTCACGCTTGTCGGTGGCAAAAAGTTTAATAATTTAGTCAATAAAATTCGAATTCAAAACTCAGACTCAAAGTGTAAATGTCAATTGTAAAATTTTGCACAATTTACATTTATCCGAAATTTTTAAATGATTCATAATAACTGTACGGGTTATGCATCATAAAAACACAAAATACATTAACAAGTTAGCCAGTTCAAGCTCTTCGTCTTGCTCTATAACGCTGTTTTCGCTGCTTTGAGTTTTTTTCATCATTATAGGCTGCACAACATTTATGTTTTTCGTGTACCAGAGATAGGGTAACGAGTAGAAATTTGAGTAAATTTGAAAAGTGGTTTTCAGAAAAAAACAAAGCAAAACTAAGACATGTCTTTTGACAAAAGCTGCTGTATTTTTGAAGAAGCACAACACGCTTTATTTGATAATAAACTGCTCAAGTGCAGATATTTTAATGTATTTTGTTTGTATATAACCGCTTTTAGATTTTTGTCAGTTTCGCTTCACTGTGTCCGTGTTGAAAATACCATCCTCTACCAAAAAACGCTGAAAGGGGATGAAAACTCATCTACTTCTCGTTCGCATTTTCTCAGGGACGTGGATATTTCGACGTTGAGTTAATTTTTCAAGTCTCATCGAAAAGTAAAACTTTAGAAGGTATTGTGGAAACCATTTTTTATTCTAGCTACTACTCGTGCAGATGACAGTCCTTTGCTTTAAATATGCGTGAAAGTGTGATCGAATCATGTGCTAACGACGACAACACATGAAAAAGCCACCCACTGCAGAAATGGGCATTGTAGATCTTATTGAGGTGATATCAACGTGCAACTGGTTATAGACGTAGATTTACAAAAAAATCTTGCAGGCGTTCATGCGACTGTCTGCTTCAGTCGAACTTGAGTGAATAAGAACGAGATACTTAGTGAAATTAGAAGAATCATCGTTCACATGACATTTTGGAAAACTTAGGCTACTGCTATTCTGGATTACAAGTGCTTTCTAAGGATATACAGTTAATGATTAACCATTCCATTAATTTATGAAATCATACAGTATTGCACCAGCCTCACAGAGTGTGGACGAAGTTTCCCGTTCTCCCGCCTACGCTACTCTATTTGCGCAGTAATGTCAATAAGTGACGCGACCACGTTAATGTACAACCCCCAAGAAAAGGCTCTACTGCTTTTCCAGCCACTTCAAAACAGAATTGCAATGGAAAGGTTATTTTGCAGGTGAATTGAGGTTGCTGTTGCGGTGATTCCAGCTAGAAATAATTAGTATCGGCCCGGCATAGGAAAACTAAATCAATAGGAAAAAGAGAATGATACAAATGCTTAATTTATAATATGTCTTTTTTAGACGTTGTACGGAAATTTAAAAGCATTGCTGAATCGACACTTAGTCTAAGACGTGTGTGTTAGCTTCGTATTTACGCGCAAACTTAAAACTCAATAGATGTTTAAAGCGATATCAGCTGTAATTTAATTTTCCTCACTCTCGTATTTTTGAATTACAGTTTCTATAGACAGTTTTATATTCTCTTGCACACGTTTGAAATTATACATGGCGAACTCTTGCCCAAGTATCGGCTTGGCGGTTGGCATTCTGGCCACAATTGGCATCATATACTCTCTTGCATCGAAAGAGTGGAAACGCAATTCGCAACAATCGTCGCAAAATGTAAACAGAGGAATTTATTCGTACGAAGGATTGTGGGTGAGATGCACGAGCCCGATTCCAGGACAATTTCAATGCGACAACTACGACACGTCTTTCATTGCCTTGCCAGGTAATTACTGTTTCTTTAACCAAGAACACTGACGAGAATAGTTTTTCCTTATGAAATGTGAACCAAGTATTTTTAGTGTAGTGTCCACTAATGCACAGTGGACACTAGTGCGTGTGATGCTTGCGATGCAAATGTCTGCGATGCAACGGATAACGAAGTTTTTATATGTTGATTTATATAGTCTAAAAACTTTGACGGCCATCTTAACAGAAACGCAATTAATATGCCAAGTGTTTGTGAACTCTTATACACAAAATGATTGCTTTCTTATTCTGGACTGTAGAAAATATCTGGTATGTTTTTGCAGTTACAGTTTTTATGAAATATACGGTTTATTATTGTGTGATTTTTAATATTTTTTATCAAAGTTTGTCTTTTGTAAAAGGTTTCCTGTTTTGCAATCGTGTCCGTCAAACCCAGTCATAAAATAGTGCAGCATAAAAATACCTGTAACTCACCCGCAGCCTTTTGCACACACGAGAGAAGAACGTCAATGAGCTGATACTATCAGCGTTGTGATTCTTAGCCTGGGCTTGATCAATATCCTGTTGTTCGTTTAACTACTTTCCACGATCCGGTGGTAATAACTTTCTTTCACTCACAAAAAGGATGTTGTGAAAGCTATTTTTAGGAAAAAGCATTCTGAAACGTTTACGGCATTAGGAAGTATAATGCCAAGAAAGTAAAAAAATTTATTTTACAATCTACAAATTTTATTTTACAATTTACACAAACATGACTGGATCTCCATACCGATAGCTTCAAGTAAATCATGCCTTTCCTACTTAAAAGGTTTAATTCATGCAATGGGGGCGATAACGCCACGGAACGGTGAAAATCTTGGGTTTTGCATATTTAACAAAACAAACACCAATTACATCAGTGTTTAGGTTCAAAAGATTTCCTTATTCCAAGTTTACTGGTGAAGAAACTGTGCTTGGATATTTGAACGCTCAACTTGTAATTTTAAACAAGAATTCAACGTTCATTAACAACTGTGCATTTTTATGCAAGGTTGCATGTTTGATGCTAAATTTTAAAACTCTTTGCTTGCTGTTGCTGCCTGCTGGCGATAATTTCATTTCAGTCAGTGTTTATGCTCTACATTGAACCAGAACCGTCGCCAGAAAATCTTCAATAGGGGGCCTTTACGTTTGTTCAGGGGGGTTTGACATTCTGAAATTTGATAAAAATTCCACCGATTTATGGTGCTTCATAATGAATTTGGATGGACTTAAAGCTTTGTTTGGGGAGGCTAAGCTCCCAAAAGCCCCCACATGGCGACTGGACTGCATTGAACAAATCTAAGTGCTTTGCTACGCATATAAAGCAAAACACTAGATTTGTTAAACAACCCTACCGGGCAAACAAAAATTATTATACATGGCACGTGGTCAACAGCATAACTTTGGTGAAAGGTCAAAAGCGTTTCATCAACTCAAAAACCACCTTATGGCAATGAAAAAGGCGTAGTAACTTTGAGGTCGATTGGAACTGACAACCGTTAAAACGTGTATAAGAGGTCAAAAATATTTTGTTTGAAACTTCGTATGATGCGTTTCATCCTTTTGCATGAAGCACTTTCCAATAGAACTTTTGCATTGACTCCACTATCTGCATCAAATCTTATTGAAAACTTGTTGATATTTACCATAGAAATAAATGTGCTGCAACTCCATTTTGTTTTCGAATGCAAATTTTAAAAGTGCAAAGTTTTGAAAATTGTTTTCTATCATCTTTTTCCTGATTTTGACAAACTTGAAGAACTAGCCAGTAGGGTGATGTAAAATTCCTCGTTTGTTCGTTGCGAAAAACGCAAAAACAGGGAAGACCAAGGCATTGAATTTTTGTTACATGTGGAAGCTATTAAATGGATGTCAAATATTTTCTTCTCCAAATTTGGCCAGGATAAAGTCCCACTGAAAAATCGCAGCCTGTTGAACTTTGTTTTATGAAGCAACGTCATTGTTTGTTCTCAGTAACACACTATTGACCTTCTGGCCTACGCATTGTACGAGGCCAGTGCGCGTTATATCAAGAACGACTAAAAACGAAAGCGTTGATAAATGCGTCATCAAATCATATGAGGCTTTGGTCAAACAATTTTGGTGAAGCTTCACCGTAAACAACAACCTGGACAAACACAATTAATTTTAGCCTTTTTGTTGTAAACATTTGTGGCAGAGTGCGACTATGGCATGTATTGTCAGCACAGAAACTTTTCCACGTCAGAATTAGTAAGGGCGATATTGAATAGTAGTTTCACGTGATGAAACGTAGCAGGCCCGTAACCAGCTTGGGACACCAGGAGGGGCGAAGAGTTTTCTGGGAGGGGCGCAAAATTTTTGAACTATGTCCAATAGTTTTTAATGATGTCCAAGACATTTTTCCAGGAAAGGCGAACATTTTTCTAAAGGGGGATTCGCCCCCATGGTTGCGGGCCTGAAACGTAGCAGTACATACAATTTGTGAAATATGACCGGCTACTGTATAACATTTTTCTCAGTCGCTTGGAAAATCACTTGGGTTGGTCCGTCAAACGACGTGCAACAAAACCCCGTATTTGACCAAGTTTAGCTAAAGTCACTAAAACTCATCAGTTTCAACATTCTGATAAATTATTTCCATTTGTCACAACAACACTAAACAATGGCGTTTTCTTAGGAGAGGGTGGTGGAATGCCATCCCCATTTTTGAAGGAGTAACGGCCTTTCATCAAATGATTGGAGATTATTTTGTCATATTTTGTGATTATCTTATCGAAAAAAACAACTCTCAAATGCCTTGACTGGAGCAAACGAGCATGCTTTCCTTTCTAATACAACGGCTTTTCACCTACTTTGGGGTTACACAACTGAATATAACGAGGTTATTTTTTGCGTAAACTGAATAAAAACTTCTGCAAACTATTTTTGAAGATAATGTAGTCTTGCAAGGTATAGTTTGGTAAGCACTGGCGGAAAAATAACAGGTGAAAATTTGCTTAAAAACCATTTTATAGTTTTGCCCACAAATGCGTCTCATAACAGATATTTAGTAAATCTCATCTGTATTTTTGCTACGTGAGAATGTAGCGAGAATATTCTTTTTGAGGGTTTGGTTTTTTCAGTAGTTGCGAGAACGAAAAAACTACTGTTGAACAAAGATGCTTTCTCAGGCAACTTGGCGCACAGATCAAGCAAACTTCCGAACCGAAGTTTTAAGAAACTGCAATGTTTTTCCAAAATTCTGGGTCCAGATTTCTAGTGATTGGACGACTACGCTCCAAAGTCGTTACACTCAAAAGTCCTAAACAATCCATTTTGACATGGTGGGTTAATCCCGATAGATGTTTTCGAAAAACGTATTAGTCTATGAATCATACCTTACAGGATATTATCTCGATTTTTCCAGTTGATAGGACAATAAACCCTTATTCTAACAGCCAAGCAAAGCAACTTTTAGCGTTGAACTTTATTCACAGCTAACAATGTTTACTTACAATTTCCCAATTTTATCTTGAAGCTGATAGTTTTATCATGACGTACAATCGACAAAGCTGACAAAAATAAATATATTCACACATGATTAAATCGCCAGGTCCAAAAACATCGAAAACAACGAGATTGAAACCAAATGTTTCAATGCTTTTTTGGAGTAAAGCTTTGGCTTAAACATTTGTAACGAAAGTTTTCACAGTAATTTTGCATCGCTTCTACTCCAGTTTTTCGCTAGATTGAACTCTACACAAGATACCATCGTGTCGACAAAGCGCGATGTTGAACGTGGAAAATATCTTTTTCAGAAAATCAAACCCATTTCAAAATTGCAAACAATAGCGACGGCGTAACTGACGCTTTTAGTAGAATTTTCGACTTTTATTTATGGATGAAATACCAACCTGACAAATTCAGTGATTCAGTGTTAAAGCATCATGATGGAATTGGTAACATGCCAAACAAATTTTCAAGCATTTCTAATATAGAGAAATTAAATAACATTTTAAAATTTTTTGTCCCATTCAGAAAAAATGGGTCATTTTACTTTGTTAACAAAAATATAATGTGACATTCACTATCGCATTTGTCAATAACCTCGTTTGAATGATGAGGAAAATTGTTTCAGTTTGATTTGATGAATTTGTTTGCGCATTTACTCTTATAACTCAAGACGATTAAATTGAGTTTCCTTCCAGAATTTTGCATTCATTGTGATTATGCCTAAAAATTTGTAGTGAAGTAAACATATATATTAGTATATCTCAAATGGAAAAAAGTAGTTGCATAAATGACTACAAGCTGTTTAATAAATGCCTTATAATCACATCCAGTTTGTACGCCAAAACATTTTTGATCCAAATATATTTGCACTTGCGTTTCAAATTATAAGGTTCAACCAGCACAACGATATTGATCAAAATTTGTATATATTGTGTTTCCTGAGCCACCTTTGAGTGAACAACAAGTTCATGATTTTTAGGGTCCAACTTATTTATTTCCGGGACATAACCTGAGACTATAGTTTTACAGAAGATGCTCTTCATTTAAAACACGTTTCATCTCAATTTCAGAAAATACTAAATTTATTTTTTGAAAGTAACAGTGTCAAATCCTAAACAGTTGCTTTCCCAGGACTGGAGTTATGATGGAAAAATTATGTTGAGCATGGTACAGGAGAAGAACACAATGAGACCTTGACGGTACATGTCATAGATCATTGCATGCAGCGTTTCTTATTGTCCATCCAGTGTTCTGAAAAGTTTTCCCAAAATTTTAAGTTGGTTTCATCCGGTAATTGATCCATGCAGTCATTCTACGGTTGCTAAAAATCGAGGACTTCGCTGCATCATGGTGGCATTGCCCAGCGCAATTTGAACTTCTGTCACTATCCATTTAGGATATACAGTGCTATAAAGAGTGTACGGGACAAATTGTGGTTACTTTTATCGGATAGCTTTTACATCTGAGCAATGATCTGTTTTTATAACTCTTACTTTACGATCCTGTGATGCTGAACCCTGCAGGTGGCTTTCTATCAGGATGTCGGAAAAACGTGTGATCTTTATTTTTGCATGGATACTGTAAAATCTTTCAGATACTCAAATACTTCGGGCATGCAGTTATTTACTACCTTAGGACTGCAATTAGTTTCTTCATTCGGTGCCTGTGCGTAAAATCGTTCAAAGTGAACTGATATTTTCAAAGAGAATGCACCGACAACAAATTGTATAAGTAAGGCTATCAAATTAAAAAGAGTTTTTTCAAAGAATGGCTTGTAAGAAAAGAGACAACCAAAATTTTAATCTTTTCTACACTTTTTATTTGAAACCGTTGACTTAGCTTGGACTTAAGCTTGAATACAATATTTTAAAAAACTTTAATTCACATTTCAGGAGGTACGTTCAATTCTCAAGACAAGGCGCAGTGGCACACATATATGCTCAGTTGTGAATCTCCATGACATTTCCAAAACGGAAACTGCCCTACCATTGCGACACAAACCTGAATAGCTCAGTTCTTACATTCAAACGCATTTCCCTAAAATTGTTAAGCAGCTCGCAAGAATATTGCTATTTGTTTAATTCCACGTGGTTGTTTGCTGATACGGGTGCGATTCACTTTCAATTCAATTCCTCGCAAGTCAACAAAAGAGCAAATTCGTGAAAAAAGCTCGGGCATTTTTGCAGTGAAAAGTTTATAGCTTGGAATAGTTTGAAAAGTCCAACCATACGGTTGCTTTAGCTCTGACTGAAGTAGTGCAGCGTGCTGAAATGTAAACAGTTTATTCATGCATTTTCTGGACTCAATCACGAAATAGCATCGGAAACTATACTGAAGTTTGAAAACGATTTTTGCAGATTGTGGTTTTTGATCAATACCTCTTAGCAAAACAAGGTGTAGTAGGGCGATCTTGCAATTATGTCCAGCAGTGCCAGAAGCCTTGGTCTTGGCTTGGCTGTTATAGCAACTGTGGGGATTTTATTTACCACAATATTTCGCGAATGGAAGCGAAATAGTGTGGAGTCGTCCCAAGCCAACTTTCTGCAGCTGTACGCATCGGAAGGCTTGTGGGTGAGGTGCACGTCGCCCCTTCCAGGACAGTTTCAGTGCGATCAATACGACACATCATTCCTGGGATTGCAACGTAAGTCTTTGTTCTATGATTGTTTCGTTGCTTTGTTCGCTGTTAGAGCAATAGAGAAATTTCCTAGCGGAGTAAGATTTCCCTTTTAAAAATTGTTCGGTGCTTTATAAAAAAAACAGCCACATAAATCTAACTTCCAGTGGGTGCAGCTTGAGTGAATCTGCAAATCGGTAAAAAAAACGGTGCAACACAATTTACAACTCATTGCTTGTAGTGCAAACAGATTGAAGATGATCTTGCAACTCTATGAATAGTTTTTGCAAAAATAAAATGTTTTGCAAAAAATATTTTGAACTTTTCACTCTTTTCCGCAGATTGTCACTAGTACATAGAAAACCGCAGGAATTAACAGATTCAATACAAAAACGCCTGTGATAACAAATATTTTAGGTTTTTCGTCAACGTTATATTTTCAACGTAACTGTAGCCGGAGTAAAACTTTCAACTGCGCTTCGATATTCGCCCGGAAATGTTCTCTTCTCTGTTACCGAGTTTAGTTCCAGTTGTGTTGAAGCAAAGCATTTTCATCAAAAATAAATATGAGAGTCAAATCGTGAAAGGTTTGCCTTCATAACAACATATAAGCAAAACTAATATGCGTCCTTTGAACGTTTCGTGGTTCGCCTTTCACGTACAATCACGAGATTGCTAGTAAAATGGAAATGCCACATAGATGTTATGGAAGTGTCACATAGATATGACGCAATACAGAAAAAAAGCTGTTCACATGTGGGTTTCGAACGCAGAAGCATTTCGCGTAATCCTTTGTCGAAATATAACTTGTAGGTCCGCAGGCAATCGTTGGCGTAATGTTCCTGAGTAAGTAGTTTACGAGTATTTGTTTTTTAACATCTGACAGTAGAAAAGTTGTCCGACTTATTCACTTCGACGCAAACAGCCCAGTTAGGGAATTCATATTTTATGAATACGACCTTATGACGAGAACCGCGTTCGGGGCTTGCCTACGAGACGTTTAATCATTAACGTACATGTCATGGCGCCATCTGGAAACCGTTTTCATATTACCGCTCAATTCAACCGTCTTCACTGCCACCAAATGATCCATCTTTGACTAGCAAAGCCTCAAAAAGTCTGCGCAAAGTTGTAATTCATGAACTTCAACTTTCAAGTTACACTTTGCTTCAGCACCATTTTGTCATACTAAGGGTGAGGGTGCAAATTTTCTCGTGGTGTCTTTCGTAAACTGCACCTGCTTGCAAGCCTGATTTTCGATTTAAATTATTTGAAAGCTCTAGGTTTGCTGAGAGCTTTTGAGGAATCAGACGACTGGGCTCTGGCTTCTTTTTTTGCGACAACTCAAACTTACACAAATCTATATTCAAGCAACTAATGCCGCAGATTGTGTTTTGATCTATTCATTTCAATTTTAGTCTAGAGTTTCTTTGCTTTCGCTTGTCAACTTTTCACCCGTGAGCATTGCTGGAATGTTTTCAATTACCTTGGAGCTCCTGGGAAAGCAACCTTGGCTGATGAACATGTGTAGATTTTCACCCGATGTGTATTAGGAGGTTCTCCGATATTTTATGTCAGGGGTGGCCAGCTTGTCTTCGACTGGGATTGACTGGAAAATTTCCTGATAACTCGCGATCAACCGATAGGTAATAAAGTCACAAGTAGAAAATGTCATAAAATGCAACAAAAAGGAATATTAAGTGACAAATATTCTTTTTAAGTATATCTTGTTAATTCAATGTAAAATCAGGCGCGTATCTTGTTAATTCAATGTAAAATCAGGCGCGATCGACCAGCTGAGACTAGGCGATCGACCGGTCGATCGCGATGGACCTGATGGGCACCCCTGCTTTATGTGATGCCTGCTTCAGTCTCCTTTTTGAATAACGTTTACACCACGGGCATTTGAATTAAACATTTCAGGCTAAACTGGTTGATACACATAGTGTAGGGTTTTGTTGTACAGTATATAGCAATTGATGTTACCAATGGTGGCTGTTGTTTTGCTTTGGCCTAAACCCTTTCAATGAAGTGCTTTTATTTAGGCGAAAGTCTGTTGTCATGACTGCATAAACTCCACTTTGTTGAACAAATAATTACATCACAGAAGACGAACATTGCAATAAGTACTTACCCAGGGCGTGTGCCGGGTATAGTCATTTGTCTACGTCAGTGCAAACACTTTGTTAGCAAGAATTAAGAAATCACGCAAATCCATTAACGAAGTTTCGCGTTTGTTCACTTACTTTTTTAATTCATTCTCAATGTGTACCCGAACATAATTCTTATATAGTTTGAACAGCAATTCAATCACAAACTGGATTGTCTGTTTATAATTTTGCTTGTGATTCAAAAACGTGACTACTAGTGCCATTGCAAAGCTTTCTAACCTCTTCAACCGTTATAGCTACAAATATTCCGCCAATTTTGTCTGTTGTCACAATTACTTCTTGTTTATTTTTTGCAGCACAAATCCAAGCATTACGAGCGATTATGTGCATCTCTACATTATTCAGCGTTTTGGCAGTGGTCTCTGGAATACTGGGTCTCGGCTGCACAGCTGCTTTAAGTGGCAAACAAAAGATAATGGCGTCTAGGGCCGCTGGTATTCTTGAGTTTATCGCAGGTACAGCCTACAGAGCCCCAAGGACTTTTTCACCATAACCACTTCGCAGGTTTTACAGGTTTGGATGAAGGTGGAAGAAACACTTCGAATTCCAAACTTATAGCAAACAAATTTACATGAAGTACTTATAAGCCAGATGTTCATTGCTCACTGACAAACATCTCACACAATCGTAATTTTCTTTTTCATTTTGGCTGCAATCGACGAACTTCGCGATGACTTGCACAACAACAAATTCGGCTTGAATCGAAACAGCTGACCTTCAAGCTCAACGGGCAATGATGTGCGTTGCAACGATAGCGGCTGTGGCTGGGGTGGTGGCAGGAGCTCTAGGCTTACACTGCATCAGGGTCATGGAAGGAAGTAAAGGCAAGGTGTGGTCTGGAAGGGGTGGAGGCATTTTGATGATTCTTGCAGGTAAAATACTCTATGTTGTGTAGAAAAACACTGGAGTTTTCGGCGCAAAAGCGGAAAAGTTGAGAAAATTGTCGAAGCCACTTTGGAAAAAGAGTACAGTGAAAAAAAGACGTTTAAGCAGATACTTCGAAAATGGCCTTTACCCTGATCTTTTGAAAAGCATCTGCTGCATTTTGCAATATTTTGAAATCGACCCAAAACGTTCCAAAATATTAACTTTTTATCTTAAAACATTTCACTGTTAGAAGTAATTTTCTTTCCATTACGACTTTGAAGTAATAAATGCGCAATAACCTATCAACGTTGAAGTGATAAAAGCAGAATATAGGATATTGGAATTGGGCAAATGCTGTGATTGCTATTTGACGTGCATTATGAGTTCTTTAAAAGGCGTCACATTGTTCGTAAAGTTTCTTTCGACAAAGCAACGAAAATGCCTGATCCTGCCTCATATATATGAAGCTACGTTTGAGTGCAGGGAACTTGATGAAGAGCAAAATTTTCACTGCCCGCAGTGTCTTCTTATGAAACAATTTGACTTCCTTTTTTCAAAAATTCGAACGGTTAAGTTAAAGATTGTCTTGGAGTTTTGCCCTCATAGACGTTTTTAATAATAGCGGTTCAACTCTTTTGCACATACCAAGCATCAATTGTCGTACGGTAATGCGTAATTTGATTTCGCTGGTGTAGTAAGTGTAAAAACATTTTACTGCTAATAAGTCATCAAATGACAATTCTTTAATGAGGTTAAACGACAACTCTCTGTTTGACCTCTTACATGTAAAAAGTTCGAAAGCTGTATGTACTCGCCGGAAAAACACAATTTCGCCCTGCGTCGTGACTCGTTTGCAGGTCCTTTGTGACTCTCATCTCTTGCATTTCTTACTTGTTTTGTGCTCTGCCCGCCACAGTTCGGTTTTGCCTTTCATACATTTGAAGATTAAATAAATTTCAGAAGAAAAAGTTTTTCTTCTGTACGACGTCGGCATTTCGTTCTAATAAAATGTTGTTTCACGTTATTGATTGAAAATCCTATGTCGCTAGTTGTATGTCATAGTTTTTAAACTTGCTTTACCTCATGAGGAAGAAGGGTTGCCAGTTGCCAACTCTTTACTTCCCGATTTGAAGCACAAAATGCTTTTGAAGTAGTGATAAAGAAAAGTTAAATAAATTTTGAATCTCATGATTCCGACAGATTTACGCTGCATCAAAAAATAATTTAATTTTCCAAGTTGCAACCTTCTATGTGCAGTTTAAGTAAGAATGCTTTACCCGGGGCAGGGTGAAACGATTACCTAACCCTGTTTTCATAAATGGTGTAAGCCCACTGCTGGTATTGCAAAAAATAATGTTGTATTTTCATTTATTTTTTCTAGCCTCCAGCAACTCAGCCACTGTCGCGACATAAACCCTACTCTCTAAGAAGTCTTGTTTCAAACATTGTCGCCAGAGGCAGTGCTGTGTGAATTAAAAGTGTTTAATTAAAGTGTGTGGTGCTGCGAATTCGTGCAGCCAACCACATCTCTGCAATCGTATGACTTTATTGGGCGAGTGCAATAATTGTTTGACCTTCATGATAATCTGTCCTTGTGCTTGTCTTTTGTGCTCCCTAATATTGCTGATTGGCTAATTTCGGTGTGTTGTTTTAACGAAAAGAAGTTATATAACATATGACAATGAAGTGGAATGATGGTCATGTCCTCTAAAAGAAATTTTTGTTTCTTGCTTTACTTTTTACAATGCTGACGTATGTACGTGACCATTTTGTTACGTGCAAAAATGGCACACTGTTGAATGTTACGGCGATTTCCAAAATCAGGGCTTTTGTTGGGGACATAATTTGCTGAACTCTCTGAAATGACAGGTCGCTGTTCTCTGCAGAACAACAAAATCGTTTTACTTCAGCATCGTTTTTATCGGCAGCTGTTCGCATGTTGTGCTGTGGTTTTTAACGAACTTGCTTGCTGTTTCAATTTTGCACTTTTTCTTCGCAATAGTTCCGCACTTTTTCAATTTTGTGTTGTACAATTTTACGTGACAAATTAGTTTGTTTGAAAACTAAGGAGCTTTGATGCTAATTCGTTAAATCATGACCAAGTACATAATCTCATTGCTTGGAATTTACTAACAGAAGTTACACTTCCTGCAATATTTCACTGCAAGATGAGACGTTAAGTACGCATGCAATAATATTTGGTCTCATCGGAACACAAATAACTGAAATACGCCTTTCAACAATCAAAACGCTGCAGAAACGTTTTACCTAATTCATTTTTATCAAATCGCACCAAAGTTTCTAAACGTTAAGGAGCCAGTTTTCTGTTTATTTCGCTGTGTGCATGTAATCACGTTAATTGCAAATCTGCAATCTTTTTCTGATGTTTAATCAGGAGCACTGTGCCTGGCCGCCGTCTCGTGGTATGCAGCGGACGTTGTGTACAACTTCTTTGATTTACGGATACAACAGGCTTCTTTCAAATACGAATTCGGATCCGCTCTTTATGTTGGCTGGATTGCGTCGGTAGGCATCGTTGAGCAATAGTGAATAAGATGTCGATTGCTTTTGTAACACACGCAGGTGTTCTTACTTTGGCGAGTGTGTCCTGGTACGCAGCAGGCGTAGTCCAAGAGTTTTACCAAGAAACGATCACGAATGCTTCTTTCACCTATGAGTTCGGTGCTGGGTTGTACGTAGGCTGGGTTGCCTCTGTGAGTATTATATGAGTGGAAAGTGCCGTGTTGACAATCACCTACCTTGTAATTGCATGGTTGCTTTAATCTTGGTCGTACGCTTAATGAAGCTTTAAAGATAACAACACTTTCGCAAGCTTGCTTTTACAAATACACAAAAATGGCTTCTTTTAACAGGTAATTCAATTACATTACATTTTTTGCAGAACTGAAACTTTGTATTTCTTTCATAGTTTTGCTTCACTTGAGCTGAATGCTACTGCCAGTTGAACCAGTTTGGCAAGCTAAAAAATTCACAAAAATAATTTTAAAGCTTTAAACAAGTTTTACTTTTCAATGTACAGTCAAGTTGCTGTCTACAAAGCAGCTTCTCTCCAGCAACTTGATGGGAGCCCATCTTTTTATTTGCTAAGAAGTTTTTTGCAGTATTTTGAGCTCGTTTTTGTGTCTACGAACATTCCGTTGCGTTGAGTTTAGCTTTTTTTATAAAAGGATTCAAATACTGTTTAGGAATTCGAAATTACCAGAATAAACTAAAACGATTGTTTGTGATTGTTATCCATGCACTATATAGATATGCATCATATGAGACCAAAAGCACGAAAATTCCCAGTTAAAAGCATAGCCAAAGAAAATACAAACCTCCGAAATCTGTTGCCACACACACGAACATAAAATAAGAAGACTGTTCGTAGGTTAACATACTCACTGACGGAAAGTTGCAAAAATACGCCATGATGAAAAAGTTTGCATTTTAATTTCAATAGATCGAGTGCCTATTAAGTGCCTACTTAATTCAGAACGTGCTGAATGTTTGAAAACATTTTTTCCTCTTACGCAAACTAAGCTTAACCTTGTCTACTGATCAGTTACTTTGCATCACTTATTATTCTGTATTCAAGCTCACTAATATTTGTCTCTGTTTTTGTCTGAAATTTCGCAATCAGAAGTAAAAACTGTTCCATTTAAACCTTTTTTCACAGTAACTTTGACCAATAACGACTAAAAAGACAGAGAAAAATGTGCTATGATTTGCTATCTGTTTGTTTTCACTAAACCTTTGGCAAACTCCAAAGCTAAACAATCTGAATCAGGTTTAATTCAAGAAGTTTTAAAACGAAACCAAAACTTTGTTACAGTGCTTAAAACAGAATCTGCAGCAAATGTAACGGAATAAGAGTGAACATGTGATGTCAGCTGATTGCTTTGCTGAAAGTAATTGCGTAATTGGTGCAACTGTCCATGTGATCTTAGTGAAACTTGTGGGTTTTTTTGAATTATCATCAAATGCAATTTTGGTTGATGTTCACACTGGTATAGAAACTCGGCAACCAAACAGGCATATACCGTCAGTTTTTTTACATTTTCGCAAAATGCATTTTGCAGGGACTCGCTCTGATTTCGGGGGCGTTGATGGCTTGCTGCACTTGTGGGAATGAAGAAGACAGTGGCGATGACTACCGCTACGCATACAAGCCTTCAAAGCCAGCTGGTCGACCGCAAACTGCTGCCGAATATGTTTAAGGCTGCAAGACAAAAACAATGACATTCCGTGATGGATGCCTTTCCAAGAGCACACCTGACTTGGAAATAGTGGTTCCAGCTAGTATATGACTATTCTTTATACGTGTACAGTGCAGTATCACAAGAAAACAGTTTGTTTGCAAAATTGAAAGAAGCAACGAGTTTCAACAAACTTTTAAATGCAACAAACAGGTTAAATCATTTATTTATTTAAAATTGTCTGTCATGGCATGGGGCAGAGGGATAAAAAATAAATAAAGAAAAAGGAAACATAACCTTACCACCAACATTGCCATCAAAGTGAACGCTTTTTGCATTGTTCGCTTTTATTGAATTGGTATGTAAGATAACATACGAAAATTACAAATTTTGGCTGTGTTTCTGCCTCGTTTTCACTAACGTTTTCTTTGTTTTGTCACAATCAATTTTGCATTGATTGGTGCCACTGACTTGCTTGTTTTTTTCATCAAGCAAACTGTGTTATTGAGTGAAACAACAATTGTTTAAGTTTGCAACTAAGTCAAGCGTGTAAATAAATTGTGTTTTTTACTTCATTCCTAAGTTTACTTATAATTTTAAATTGTGAGATACAAGGATTAGTTTGAATAAACCTTGCACTCACTACGACATTCGTGAGCAAGATACTGTATTTTTGAGCGTGTTGCATGTTAGCTGCCTTACAACAAGGCCTATACTTTAAACGTTGCAGACATCTTAACAAGATCTTTTAGCACATAGTTCCAACATTTAGTTCCTTGAAAATGGCCTATAGTTGGCTGGGCACGCGCCACGAAAGCTGGTGGGCTGGTTTCGATTCCCCGGTCAGGTCAGACTGAAGACTTGAACAACGGTACTTCCGACGTGTTCTTCCTTGTGCTTGGCGTTGATGGTTGGGTGCAGGAGCACTTCACGCGCGGTGTTGCATTGATTCGCGACCAGTACAGCATTCACTGCGAAAGCAGCCGTGTGGCCCACAGCGCAAGCAAGCGGAAATGAGCGCCGCAGACCACTCGTGACACTCCCGAAAGGAGTGCAGAAATCAAGTCTAAACGAATCTAACTGAAGGTTTTTTGATAAAATCAGGAAAAAAGACAAAAAGTGTATTTTGCAGCTCGAAATCAGATGAGAGCAAATTTGCGGTACTCTGCCTCCCAGAGTATGCAGAGTTTATTAAGGTTTGACCTTGGTGGCCGTTAAGACATTTTGAGAGACCGCAACTATTTCATCTGAACTCCGAGATGGTTATAAAGCAAGATTTAGTGTATTTTGTAAGGCCTTACAAAAATTTGAGAGACTGTTTTGGTCAATACACCTTAGAAAACATTGAAGTTTATGTCAAAATACTTGGTTTGCAGTTAGGGAAAATTTGGGTTTATCGTTTGACAAAGAATGCTGGAATGGTATCTTCTATCCTTTTATAAGGAGTGTTGAACTGCAGCATGTCACATAACTTGCTTGGAACCAGGGGTCTTAAACACGCGGCCACATGTGGCCCGCGAGGGCATTTTGTGCAGCCTACGGTGTTTTACTGGGAATTTTCAAACAATTAAAATTTAAGTTATTTAGTTTATTCACCGGTTTGCAAAAGTGCTCGGCCACCGGGTGATCAAGTTCCTTTTAAAACAACGTATAGACGACTAGAAATGATTTGCTTATAAATCACGACACCTTTCGCAAGAACAATATCTATGGAAAGAAATCCTTTCTCAGCAAAGAATCAGACACTTTAAGATCTTACAGAGTATATATTTTCGCCTACGATGTAGGCATCATCAGCTCTTATTCAAATAAAATCCTTTCGCAAGAAGTAAGATGTAAAATCTGTTCGTAGTAAGGTACGTCATTGTTGCGCCAGCGTGATAATACGGCCCTCGGATGACTTCATAAGCAGGGTGAATTGCTAAAAATGAGGTGTGGGAACGCCGTTCCCCCGCTTTCCCAACCCACTTCACCCCTCATTTAGGTTAAAGCCGAACTCTAATGCCAAATGTTGCTCAGATGCCCTCACACGCAAAAAGCTCCTTTAGTTCTCGCAATCCACTCAGGCAAGCCGTAACCTACTTCGCATTCCTCAACGGGCTGAAAACTTTAAGACTAGTACTCCTCTAAAACAAAGATAGCAGAGTTACGATAAATGCAAACAATCAGACGACGCGTGGAGTACGCAAATACCATTGCATAGATGTCACAAACAGTAATTACACAACCATGCTACGGTGCTATACACGAGATAAATTGTCATTTAATCATTTATGCTGCTCCAGGCGCTACACGTAGAAATTGAAATGAAAAATATAAATCTTCAAGTAACGTGTTACCGGTAGTGCAAAAAGCGTTCCCACACCAAAAAATGCGTGGAAACGCCCCTCCCATGCGTTCCCACCCCACTACACCCCTGTTTATAAGTCATCATTTAGTCCTCGAAGTATTTTGAGTTTGAGACCCCTGTTTAAACAAACATGTGCAGCATAATAAGATGATTTGACAACTTATGATCAAACATGCTCCGTAGTGCCAACAAACTCTTAAAAAGTAAAGTTAGATTGGCCGAAATTTGTGTAGATCTTACTGAAACCATTTTATTGCAACTATGGATTAAAATATGTTTTGGATTAAAATATGTTTTCATGTGTCGCAAGAACTTTTTTCACTAAAACGCTCTTCAAGGACAACTGTTAAGAATTCCTTGGAAACATACCTCAGATTCACACCGACCATAAAAACATTCAACGCTTTTTAAAACATTTTTCAAGACACTGCAAAAGCATACTGCATTCAGCCTAAGATTTTTCATGCTGTGTTTGTGTGTCATGGGATGTTCTGCGCTGATAATGTATACTGTATACATGCTGCGAATGATTTAGAACAGGGGTGTGTAACCATGCAGCAGTGCCGGACCAAATGCACGTAATCAGATATGGTCCACGGGCCACACCTGCATGTGTCATGCTTTACGGGTGAGACAACTCGCTGGCCACCAACGGAAGATTGGCAATACTCTTTAAAAACCGTAATGATTACTTTCAGTTCCCGGGCTATTTTTGGCCCTAAATTTATTTTTGGCAGGGCTTTTTTTGGCCCAAACTCCCTAAATTTCAGCTACTTTCAGCTCCCGGGCTAAATTTCATGATTACTTTCAGCGCCCGGGCTAAATTTCAAATTTCAGCTCCCGCCACAAAATTTCAACTCCCGGGCTATTTTTGGCCCGCGGGCCACGGGTTGCATTCCCCTGATTTAGAAGGTCAGAGAATATCAAAAGCATAAGGATAAAAATACTGTTAATGTGATCAAATAGTTCTATGTAAGGGTAACTATTTCGCCATATACTGCGACAAAAAAGCTTTTTAAGGTTCGTGACAAATTTTAATTCATTTGACTTTATGTACCAATTCATAAAACCAATACAACACGGGTCAGAGTAATTGACAATTTGCACGGGTCAGAGTAATTGACAAAACAATTTGCTTTTCCTTTTCGGGAAAAGTTTCATCCACACATGCAACAATCGCACTGGGATGAAGCTAATGCTGCCACGTTTATGTGACAGTGATTCTTCGTGCTGCCCACGAAATGTTTCTTAATTTTCTAAACCTGATAGAAGTCGAAGCAGTATAGAGAAAAACATTTTTGAACAGAATCAACTTGAGAAAGTTTTTAGAAAATATTACGCGAATCGGTAAAGGCGATTACATTGGCGTGAATGTACAGGGTGTTTCACAATTGTTGAAACAAAGCAGCAGCTTCTAAAACCTTTATCGATGACCTTATTCATTTTTCTCTTTCCAGATTGTCATAGGGAA
>JGI24022J15233_10001618_pt1 | contig 19330 bp, 11 predicted proteins | sample Ectturendosymbi2_FD_15233 | JGI IMG/M metagenome (IMG submission 15233) | reverse complement strand
ACTGGGGGGCCAGGCAAAATTTTGGGGGGGAGTGTCCCTCCCTGGCACCCCCCTAGCTCCGCCCCTGGATGTGATGGCGGCATACCTACTTTACAGATGTAAGCATCTTTGTATGTTAGTATTTCGTGTAGTATCCTTGTCTTTCACTAAAAAAGTGTATATCCTGGCTACTGCATATAACAGCTATAATAATGAATCTGGTAATCAGTAACGGTTTAATTCTCTAAGAATGTATATAAGACTTCAAACGTTTACCGACGCCATTACATCATGCAGAAAAATAGCATTTGTATTGAAACTGAGCAACGTTACCTTTGCAGAATTCTTCACTTCAACCGCCAAAATTTAATTTTTATTACACTACCTAATGACTGGGTTACAGCGTGTGGCACTTACCGTATTTATTCGATTGTACGCCGCGGCTTATAAAGTTTTTTATTTCATCATTTCGTGCAGCGTATAATCAAGGGCGGCTTACAATCAAGTGTAGCTTAGATGTTTTTATTTTTTACTTTATTGAAAGGTATAGATGGCGTTCAGTCTTGTCTTGACTGCACTTTGTCTACCAAACTCTCTTTACGCATTCTATTCTCTTCAGAATCATATGCACACTTCTTCACAGGAAGTATTATGATGAACAGGATGCAGTTGTAGTGGTGAAACATCACTACCAGGTTTAAGAATAAACGCATAAGGTACTAGTATGCGGAAGTATCTCAGAGGCTTGGGTAACGTGTTTAAGTGCGGAATACAATCAAGGGCCGCTAAGATTAAGTTTTAACACCATGTCGTGAGGCTTATAATCAAGGGCGGCTTACAATCGAGTAAATACGGAATTGAATCCCACTGAACATTAAAAAATAGCATGAGATGTGCCAAGAAATGTTTTAACATTTGGTGACGGCATATAGCGGCACGCCAACGCCTGAAATATGCTTCTTACCGGGGCAGTTGAGGTGAACGCTGTTGCCCAAGGAGCGTTACGGCGATTTACTCAGTGGCCGTAGATCGAACACGCAACTTTCCAATTTAGAAGCGGACACTACACCGCTGAGCTATCACTGCCACAGCGAAATGTTCGTCGTGCCTAGGTGTCAGGTAATGTATGATGTGCCGTTGGTGCGTTACTGAGGAACCAACGATAGGAGAAAAGGGATTAAGCTAGCCTTAACTATTTATTGGAAGTTCATGCAAAGCCTTTTATATCAGATTTTGAGAGGAGGGGCAAGAAAAACCGCGAAATACCGGAGCCCTAATGTTTGCTAGTCTGCAGTCGAATGTCATTTCTTTTCTTTGTTCAAACTTTTGACTGAGATGGCCTGAATGGCTTTGTCTGGAGAGGAAGGTGAAGGGCTGGGGGACAGTTTCCCTACGTAAGTGTGTTGAAAAAGCCCTGATTTCAAGACAAACACTGTGGCAATTTAGCACATTGGATTTGACCAAGACTTTTGGGTGAACATTTCATCAATTTGCTCACTCCACAGCCACATGTTGTGTTTTTTAGGCGAGCCTACCAGTTTAGGACTTCTAAACGCAAAAACTGGAAAGAGTTACAACTTTAAAAAATTTATTTTGAAATAATATAGAAGAGTAAGATCTTTTGAACTCTTTTCAAAAATTAATATTTAATCAGAAAAGTGTCCAAAGGTGCCGCCCGAGGCCCGCTGCCTGCAGCCCCCAGCCCCCCCTTGTTACGCCACTGGTGTCAAGTCTCTCAGCAATGGTGAAAGTAATTGGATTTTAGCTTGGGATGATAATCATGTTGTTATAAGGCAGGACTGCCAGAGTTGGTTTATACGCCACGCTATATTTCCTCGTGTACTTTAATGTATTTGTGTGTCCTTTGTTACTGTGATGCATGTTTGAAGTTCAGCACATTGCGTGTGGGATTGAAGACCTTAGACAATGTCAACTGGTAATACCAATTCTGGTACTATTTACTTCCAAGTTGGAAGTTTGGACATTTTGGTGCAAACTACTTTTATGTGAATAGCCATTATTTGGTACAAATGTTGATAACTGACTTACAACAGAATAAAAGGAATAATAAAAAGAAAAATCGGCAGATATCGATTTACTGAATACATTAACTGATAACAAGAATCAAACCTTATCAAGCACGTCTCAGTACTGTTCACATTTCATTCAAGTATCTCTGAGCTTGCTGACGCTAAACTCAATAACTCATTCGATTTTCGACTTTAGTAAGTCGTAAGATGTGCTTTTAGGTAAGAATTTTGTTGAGTGGCATTTTCTATTCTAAGTGCAGTAGAAACATGAAAAAAATTGAGTAGTGTTGTAGTGTTATGTCCTGCGAATGAACGTAAAACCATACGTAATAAATGAAAGTTAGTTTCACAACAGTTATTGATAAGTGAGTACATGTTCATGTTCTTACTAATAGTCTTACTGATTTGTCCTTGATTGTGAACAGAAGAAAGAAATACTGAATTGCAATGACTTGAGTACAATTATGATTTTTATCATATCAATTTAAGAAGTTTCAAACTGGGCTATTATGGTAGGTAAGGTTAGCTGAATTTTGGTTAGGTTAGTTTGGTAGGTAAGGTTAGCTAAATTTTGGTTAGGTTAGTTTTAAGGTTAGGTTAGTGTTATATTTTTCCAACCCAGCTAAAATGCAAGTGTGCTCCTTTCACCTTGACAACATAGAAGCTAACCGTCCCCTCAACATCATGTGGAATGGACAGAAGCTGTCCATATCTTGGTGTTACCCAAGATCGCTCGCTTACATTCAAAAAAATATTCAGAACTGCAAGGCCAAAGTGAATACGCGAAACAACATCCTCCGTAAGCTCATCTGCTCGCAATGGGGAGCAAATCCTAACACTCCAAGAACATCTTCACTTGCCTTATGTTACTCTGCAGCTGAGTATGCCTGTCCAGTATGGTCTCGGTCCAGTCATGCTAAATACCTCGACGCTGCATTAAATGACAGTTGCCGCATTCTTACAGGATGCCTAAAACCCACCAACAAAAGATGTTTGTACCTTCTCGCTGGAATTGCCCCACCTGATATCCGAAAAGAGGTGATAAGCAGACGGGAAAGGTACAAAGCAATGCACGACCCAAGCCATATGCTGTACGGATCCCAGGCAGCGAATCAAAGATTAAAGTCAAGAAAAAGCTTACTTTACAACACACCCNTACTTACCAGGCCATCTGAAGAAACTCGGTTAGAACTGTGGAAAGATGGGTTAAGAGTCAGCCCCCCGAAACCGGCCCTAAATATCGAGCCAGCTGAAGCAACTGCCTCCGGTCACCAGGCTTCCTGGATATTGTAAATGTCTCAACCGACCCGCACCGGAGTTGTCAGAAGTAAACGTACACTTGCCCAGTGGGCCCTCCACAATGGCCTGACTCTGTGTAGGTGTGGTTCTGTAGAAAACACAGCTGGACACCTTCTTCGATGCCCACTGCTTCCAAAAGGATGCACGCTGTTAGACCTATCAAACAATAACAACATCGCTGAAACAACTGTGGAGTTCTGGATGTACTGCGTTTAGAGACACGAATCATCCTCAGTGTTATTTTGGTCGGGAATCTAGTATGGAAAGCTGAGATTTTGCAATTATTTCCTTGATTGAAAACTATTTAGCTTTGTCTCAGTTGCTGCCATAGCCTATCGTTGCTGTACTATAAAATCACACAACGGAAAAAGTAAAAATTCTGGAAGAGTTTACAGTATGAGTTTGTTACGTCACATTGGCACTTACTGCGCGTGCACTCACGCCTGCAACCCTGTATCCACGGTGCTTCAGGACAACGTGATGCAGTTGAACAAATTGCTGCTGACAGGTTACCAGTTTTCCAGTGTAAGGATACCAGTAGAATGTGTGATCGTGTCACGCGGTGTTCGATTGCCAGTTTTGTAAAAGTTGAACTGTGGCCGTCCTCTGGACACCGGGGGTGGTCGCTGGGGTGTATTTGAAAACGGAAATTTGAAAAAGTTTACACAATTTAATCGGCCCATATCGCATACCATGCCACTGTGATACATAAACAAATATGAACATTTTCAGGTCAATTAGAACATTTCTAGGAGGTCTACACAGGAAGCTGACAATCACATATTTCAAAAACACGATTTGTTTATTTTAATAATCCATTTTTATTCCCATGCTTCCATATGGATACCAGTGACAAAAAGAGATCGAAAAAGTCCACGCATATTTATTATCAGAAGTATTACACGGATTTAAATTCCTTCTACAAGATCATCTTCTCAGATCTGGCTTCTCACCTCGTGCCTTTCAATAGCTTGAACAACATTTTGATAATTTTGCTCAATTTTACGGTAGACAGAAAATCAGAACTCATTCGAACACCGCGTTCTGCAATGTCATGGGTGCATTATTTTATGATCAGATTTTCTAGTGCACAGCTTCGTAACTGGCATTCCTTGGACATTCACAAATTGGCTAATTCAAAGAGTTCGTATAAATTTTCTCTGGTTTGTCAGAGATTTCAACCGCAAAAAAACTCTGCTTAAGTGGCCTGCTGAGCTGATGTCAATTCGAAACGTGTAGCGGAAGTAGTTAATGTTAAAGACTGTAATAAATTTCTTGGAAAAAATGCTGAGGTTCCTGGCTCAGGGTGCAGAGTTCTAAGCATATATGGCTGTGTACCAGTAGGTGAATGACTCTTCCTAATTATCTTGCGGTATTGTCTCATGGCTTTGGTCGCTATTAAAATCACTATCAGCGGCTTTAAATTCTTTTGATTTTCGCGTTACTTCTCTTTTCTCAGAATTTGCGCTCTCTCTCTTAACAGCTTCTCTTTCAGCTTTTCTATTCACCTTTTTCCTAAGCTTATTGTCATAGGATCCCATAGCCATTTTCGAATTTCTGTAGCTCTTTCTCATTTCGCCTTCCTTCTCGTTTTCGCATTACTTCCTTCTTTCCTTTTCTCAGAATTTGTGCTCTCTCTCTTCCAGCTTTTTTTCCTAAGCTTGTTATTAATAGATCCCAGTTTCATTTTTCGCATTAGAGTAGTTCCTTCTCTTTTCGCCTAACTTCCTTCATTTTCGCATTACTTCCGTCTCTTTTCTCAGAACTTGCCTTCTCTCTCTTTCAGCTTTTCTATTCACCTTTTTCCTAAGCTTATTGCAGTTTTTTTATGGTAATTTAGGGACCCGATTCGGGTCCCTAGAATTGAAGATCGGGTCTCTAGAATCAGAGAAAATTATCATTGGGTCCCTAGAATCAGAGAAAATCGGGTCCTTAGAATCAGATCAATCGGGTCCCTACAGATCCATACCGCGTACCTAACATTTCCCTTAAAAATCCCTGCTTATTGTTAAAGGATCCCATAGTCATTTTTCGCATTGCTGTAGTTCCTTCTCGATTTTCGCTTTGCATCCTTCTCTTTTATCAGAATTTGTGCTCTCTCTTTTTCAGCTTCTCATAATAGTGTCGCATAACCATCTGCCGAACCGTTCTCATGGAGTTCAGAAAAAACTCATCGTGTTCATGTACTAAGCGGCTTTCCACATATGCTGGCCATATTGCAATCGTAGTCGTGAGACGTTTTTCCTCATCCAATAATATTCTTTTCGTTGATTCCGAATTTCTCCTGGATATTGTGGCTCGTAACTTTGCAATTCGTGTGGTAAGAGCTAAAATTTTCTCTTCGACTTTCTTTTTTGTCATGGTTGGTATGTCTGCTATCTCAGACAACGGTAATAATTCTCTTACAACAATTTAAACACTATCGCGTTGAGTCTGATTGGGCGATATGGATTTCAGCAGTTCAACAAACAGCACAGGCTGCACTTGCTCACAGATTGGTAAATAACATCCTCTAATATGACCGTCGTTTTGGGTTATAGGAGACCCAATCCATAAACTGGGATCCTTGAAGACATTTTAGGACTGATAACTGAAACTTGATCAGCCTGACATTAATGGAAATGATCTACTAGTGAGATATGACACAACGACGCAATTCAGATCAATGCATCAGGTCTACTTATACCAAACGTGGTCTTCACTCATCACTGCAAAGCATTCACCAGATATAGTATTTCTCGTAATTCTAGAGAAATACGAAATATGGACATCACCATAGTCACTGAAGCATTACCAAATATGGACATGCGTGTTCACTAGGGTCACTTTTATGACGTAAAAACCTGATAATATGACTTTATTTTTCGGAAAATATGACTTCATATGACCAAACAAAAATATTACCGAGGTAGAACATACAACTACTGTACAAATAAGCATTACCAGCGAAAATAGGCATAAGAGATGGTAGCCTCATGGTTTGTTGAAGCCCCACTAAAATAAACGGCCCAAAAGATGAGCAAAACATATAGTTTGGTTTGAAGCAAATTTAAAACATGCGCAGACATTGGTTTAATTCTTTGGGGCAGCAAGAGCATGCACTTTTAGGCAGTGCATTGCATTTCATTCAATTAATTCGATTAACCTACGTTTTTGCCAACATTCGCAGGGTGTTCCAATGGGTTCAATTTGCAGGACGCAGCTTAGATCCAGCGATATATTAGTTTCATCTGAATTTTTGAGATTTTTTTCATGGTTTCCTTATTGAATTAAGTTGAAAATATGCAAAATACGACTTTATGACCTAACATGAAAAATATGATCGTTATGACTTTATACCATTTGTTATAGACTTCGTAGGGGTGCGATTTTTGTTTTGAAATTCGTTTCATAGCTCCCTGAAGCGCACAAAAAAATCTGACTTTTCTTGCTTTAAATTTCCCTAGTCTTCACAGGCTCTCTAGAGCAAAATTGAAGTTTCTGCTGCAAAAAACTACATCTCCATGAGGCCGGAGTAAGTTCTACAAAGGCTCAATCATAGGCAATGATGATAAAGACGAGTTAAAAAAGCCTGAATTAGCTACAAGTTATTATTAGATAGCATGAAATTGACACACGAAAAAATATAAGAAATAAGATAAAAAAACAAAAAATCGAAATTTTCGAAGTGGATGTGGATCCATCAGAATCAAATTCTCATTTACATGGATTTTTGTTCAGCCAAACCTCACATAAGAAGCATAGGGCGCAACTGACCCAAAACAACACGATTTTGAAATGCACAATTGTGGTGGCGTTAGTGAAACAAAAGGTAATGCATTAGCTTAGGGAAGACCGCATTGAAGTGGTGATAGTGGGGTGATCGTCGACAGGGTGCCACTGTATATTCAAAACATTCCACCGGTATTTTGTGAAAATTTATCGATCTGGTTCCAAGTCTCCAGCAAGAAATAGAGACTTGAAATCAATGAGTTTCGATCATACTGTAACGTCCATATCACAGCAATTGACGATTCGTTTTTTTGCACAAGCTTTTTTGGTTTCAATAATACAAACACTTCTGTTCGTTCATTTATCTTTTTCCCTATTAACAACAGTTTTGTAAATATAGAAAGGGCCCCTTATTAAGTTTCAGCCAGGGGCCACACACAATCTTAATCCGCCCCTGCTTGGCAAAATTACGCCAGTTCACGATCACTCTCTTTACAGAGAACCTGCGCGTCGGTATTAATGCTCAGTGTGAAAAAAAGAACACTTGGTGGAGGAAAAATCGCTTCACTTGTTTATTATTTCACACCTCCGCACACGGCCTTGCAATAATATTAGTTGCATCGGCAAGGAACACTGATGGAGCAAGCAGTACAGAAATTCTCGGAAGTGTGTTAAACTGGTGACAGACGTTACAGAGCTCATCTACCAATTGGTGGCACAAATCAACTTAAGTCGATTTTAGAGATTTGGTCGAGCGGTTCTCGCCCATCAGAAAGTTGAGTAGAATTAGATTAATATCGGAGCAATTGCAATCGGAACTGCAGAACGAATCAATCAGCAGTTTAGAATTGAAACGAAGTAGATTACTTCAGCACACTCCGTTCTGTGGATGCTGCGCCGAGTACTCTTTTTAGCGCATGCCACTGTTCTCTGACCCATCTTTAGATAGAGTGAATAAGTGTTAAAGTAACGTGGTTGAAGCTTGCGCATAGAGCTGCATGCCAATGGCATCCCTGGACATGATATTCACTACAAGACGATGGCAAGCATTCGCTGCCCATAACGCCTAATCAAAAGTAATTTTCGTTTCAAATCGATTTTTTTGACAAGCAAGACTTATTTTCTTTGTGAAAAGTAAGCTACTTGGATTCGTATTCGTCTCGTTGGCTATTACACCACAAAGTACTGTTTAAATCTACTCCTTGTCGATATAAATAGGCTCAAATTAAATGTGACGTTTACAGCCATTAAGAGTGAAGCGTAATGTTGCAAGTCGACTCACATTGAAAACGATTTCCCGTTGGGATTGATTACCTTCTTCTAGCGTTTAAAATCATTCACCTCTAAAACTGAGGAACCGCGTTTACTGACTTTAAAGCAGTTGGTCATCAGGCGTTGTGCAGAGGTGCAGTCTAGCTATATTATACATGCATTTGTTTTGCAGAGATTCTCAAGCCATAAGCTTTCATCTGAAATAATATATCCCTTGAATTTGACTTCAGTCTTCACTATCACACTATCAACGAAGTTTTGATGTCATGGAAAGGAACGGTAGCAAGGTGTTCAATCAAAGAGCTGCAAACGGTAAAAATGAAACGTTTTTCCTTAAATCAAATGCAGTTGAAATGTTTGCGTGCAAAAGTCCAGGTTGCATCAGAATAAAGCTTCTCGGACAAATGTGAATGCACTAGGCAGGGTAGCAACCAGTGGGGCAACCGCGCAATCGCCCCCACCGAAATTTTCAAAATCATGTTTATTTGTTAGGTACAACAACAAGTTACACTCATTTTGCCTCCCCGAGAATATCAGCTGGTTGCGGCCCTGATACGAAATATAATTGACAAACAAAAATATTTTTATGAAAGTTACATTTCACTTTTCGGAGCAGTTTTCGATACTTTTTGATATTTTATCCACTTGTGGAAACGATGCTCGAACAAGCAGAGTGAAGAGAATGCTTACGTCACTGTTTGTAACATTTAGCATGCAAATTAAAAATGCGATAAAAGTGAGCGCAAAATAATTAATAGTCAAAAACGTTCTGTGCAAGCGTATTGCACACGTCAACAAGGTCACACGATATTGTGGATTTTTAGAAAATTCTCACCTGCCCTGGTTCATGACCTCGTGGCTAATGGTCCGCTTCAGTGCTCTAGAGGTCAAGTTTTTAGCAATAGCGACATCCTAAAAGGACATGAAACCTTGCGAAATTTTCTCTGGGTAAATCATATGCAAAATTTTGAACAACAAAGTAGTCGAAAATTCTCAGGACGGAATGCGGGCAAAATGAAAATCTGCGAAGCTTAGGTGAAATTCGTGGCACTTCTAATTTTGCGTACAATGTCTGCTTCAGTTGGATTTTAGGAAAAGATTGGATTTTTCAGACTCAGACTTTTAGGAAGCCATGTGGCGTATGACCTATAGTGCACCCTTGGATATATCCGTGGTCTCATTTTCTGCAAGATCGAGTGTTCACAGCAACCGCGCGGAAACGCAAAACTATAGCCTGAGGGATGACTTCTATAAGATCAAACTTGAACTATTATGATATTTAAGCTCTGTGCCTTGTAACTGTGCTCAATATTTTTACGCTCGTGCACATAACTGCTTGAAAACTTTGAGGTTAAAATTGCTATTTTTAAAACACGATCATAAACGCATTGACTCAAACTATACCCTTAAGTTTTTGATCCATCCTATAAAGTAGAGATGAAACAAACGAAGAGTGTAGTTTTGTTTTGTGCAGCTGATGGTTGAAATGCTTTAGTTCAACTTCCTCAAAAAAACATTTCGGGGCCGTGATTTGAGATATACGCACTGCTACTTTTTTGCCGTGAGTGCAAATTGTAGGCAGCTGAACACCAAGCTGTAAACACAATAAAATGAGAAATTTGTTATTGAAAAGCAACTGAATCCACTTTGATATTCCTTGCCCATTCTTTATACGCGTGACCGATAGTCATCAGAAGTGCACTTGTCAGACGCCCTAAATGTATAGAGTAGACCACGCTTCAAAGGTTGGCCTCTAGGTTCGACAGGAAGTACAAAACATGAAATAAATGCAACAACTCCTTTCTCTCCAACAAAATTTAAGCTGTTACGATTTCAAACCAAAGTTTTATGTAAAATTATATATCGTACGACGTATACACACAAAAACAATAAAAACTGCTGCCCTTTGTTATTCCAGTAACCTTTTTAATTGCAGTCTCACTTCAGCACAACCTTACCAATTCTATAAAAGAACATGGCATGTGTTACAATTTCTTGAACTCGGTTCCTTCAATAGTCAGTCAATTGTCGATGGCGATTGTGATACTGACGCTCAACTCCATGGTAATCGTAGCGATCTTCAGAGGTAAGTCAGCCTAAGTTCTTTTTAATGAACTCGAAATCAATGGATGGTGATGCGTTTAAATTTGAAACCATTGCTTCTACTTCTGCTATGTTGCGCTTAACAAATTGGTATGACCTTTCTAAAAAGAATTTAAATATCAAATCGCTTGCGCGTAACGCGTATAGATGCGCACTGCGCGCAACATCAAGGTCTATTTAGTGGAGTTGGCCTGGTCTGTTGTTCTTGTGTAGAGAACACACATAAACCTTCAAATGAATGTTGTCACCGGTGGAATACAGTAACTTTCAAGTAGCGCACAGTTTGAAACAGTCTATTCCTATCAGTCACCATCACAAAGTCGCAAATGCCAAAGCAATTAGTTACGTTTTTATTGTCAAGTACTCGTGAAGAATGCTGATAAAGGGTAGCAAAAATCAACGTAAGCGATTTTGTTCATGCGAAGAAGAGAAAATCACCGTAACATATCTTTAAAAGCTACCAAATTCAAGCACGGTAGCAATATTTTCATTTATTGCGGCATAAATTTGTTCCTTCATGAAGAACTTCAACTAATTTTTTTCCTCTAATCTAAAATGAACCACAGAAAAATTTAGTTACGAAATGAGAGGCCAAGGCAAAATGCTGAACGATGTTTTCCTTGCACTCTACAACTGATAGCATGTTCAGACGCAATCTTTTTAAAAAACAATGAACCATTGCATTTAAGGTTTAACTTTGTGCAGGAAAATAATTTAAAAACGTGAAAAATTTCAAGATATCAAGAGAACGATATAAGCCTGCATAGCGCCTGAGACGATTTCGCAGCGGCGAGTTGAGACAGTGCAACATGCCGCTGATTGTGACGTTGTTGCCTGTGTCGTTAATCCTGGGAGCTTAATGCAATCCACTGGCTGAGCCAGTGCTGTAGATTTAAACCTACATTGATTTCCTTCATAATAAGGTAACGATCCCGCCACTTTGCATTCTAGGGAGCGAGGTAGATTGGAAAAAATATTTTTACTTGTTTGGATCACGAAAGAAACAAAGTTATTTTTGAAATAGAAATGTAAAACTTGATTTAAACAAGAATTTCCTTCTTACGGTATATTATGCAAATTGATGCTGGCCGCATTTGCTGAATTTACTGTCATATAAAACTACGTTATAATGAGATCAATAAAATACAAAAACGCTTCTGGGCATTTTCCCAGGCACCCCAGTGCGTTTTTTAATTTTTCTTAACAATGAACACAGTGTTCATGTGATAAATTGAAAGCCACTAATGCCATATTTTCTTTTGTTTCTTTTGGATTTCTAGCTCTGCACGCGTCATAATTTTTTTTAGAAAGAAAAAAAGGAAAATTATAAAAAATGAAAGGAATGTAAAATTCTGCCATAATCAAACCCATTTTTTGGCGCTGTGGTGCCAAATTTTTTTTAGCCATTTACCAAAAATTTTCAGCAAAATATTCAAGTTAACCTTAAGAAATCAGAAAGCACTAATCTAAAGTCGGTCGAATTGATGAATAATATAATTTGATAGTAATTTCTCTTAGAAATGATAGATGACAGAGTTTTACAATCGTTTCATTTTTTATAATTTTCTTTCTTTTTTTCTTTCTTTTTTTGTAAGCAGTGAAGGTGCTGCTTTGGAAAGGTTGTTTGCTTTCTTTCCAAAACCGTGACATTCGATCAATTACGCCAGCAACGATGATATAACTAAAACTATTCTGTCACTATATTACAAATGCATTAGATTGATGTTTCCTACCGCTTTTTTAAAATACGTGTTCTGCGACATTGTAAAAGAAAACATACGGAATATGTGTGAAGAAAATCGCGACATCTGCTCTTAACCGCTTCCTGAAAGATGTGCATTATTTTTGAGAAATATTTGTTTTTACATGTGAGGTCGATGCAATGTCATCAATCTAGGACCTCCACCAATCAGCCTGCACAAGTGTTTCCACAAACCAACGAAGCACCAGTCACCTTGACATATTGCCAGTTACATAATGTGGATCATTAGCTCCTGGTATTTGTCAATGCCTGTTTCCGCTCATTTCCGAAAAAACTTTGCGCAGACGATTCTTCCAGACACCTTTAAGACCGCTTTCCCGAACAACGTCAAACGTTGGCGGTTCATGACGTCGACAGCACCGACGCCGAAATTGGATCAAACAACAAATAGTTTTGCCAAGCTCAATGGAAGCAGTCTAAGCACAGTCGGACATGAATGATTCAGCAGTATCTAACAAATGTACCGCAGTGGTAGCAAACTCGGATCAAGTGCGGATGCTTCACAGCGCAAGACGTGCTTAATAGCCGCACAAACGAAATCGTGTTTTCCTTTCCAACAATCCAAGCTGCGCAGGAGGAGAAATATGCCAGCGTTGTGTAAAATTGCACCAGTGAAATTGCCTGAAACGCGAAAGATTACTAACGCGGAACGAAGGGACCATTTCAAAAACCGAAATGTTTTTTTCTACCGGAGGAAACTAATTTGGGGTTGCATGTACACGCATACAAACCTGCATGGTGAAATTCAAAAATGTCAAATTTTCGTTCTTGCAGCAACGTGGTACATTACTTGGATGTAGATTCACACCTTGTATATACAAAGTTATAAATTCTCTGAACTTGTGAGTTCAACCTCGTAATGAAAAACCTCTAGATAAATACACAGTGCTTTCAAAACATCTGAAGCAGTGTCAAAACATCGGCGAAAACGTTTGTAGATTTGCTGCAGGCACAATTTTCAGCATTTGCACTTTATGCTCAAGATATAATAAGCACAAAATAGATGTGCGGGTGAGTCATGAAATCCTGTGCCAAAAGTGCACAGAACGTGCCGACATCTGGTTGTTGATTTTTTTAAACAGTTAATTCTTCTCGCAGGGTCAAAAAAGTCTTTTCGTAGGCCGGCTTTTGTTTTCATTGCTGGCTTGGCCGTTTCCGACATCGTACTTGCGTTCTCTCTTCTCGCCTTCTGCGTGGTCCTAATAGGAGATTTTCAGCTGGAAGCGGCGCAATGGGTTTACCTGACCTCGACCACCAGCATTTGCTTCAACGCTTCTGTCAACTTTCTATTCGCAATTGCTGCTGACCGCCTCTTCTTCATAGGTTACAATCAACAGTGAGTTTTTCATTTTTGTAGCATAGTATTTAACGGCTGCGATTGACAGGTTTTTGAAATGAAACATGCTTCAAATCTTTTTGCCACAGCTCGAACGTGACGAATATCAGCATGATCATTCCCAAAAGTGATTTTACAGGACGACCAACAGACAGATGTACCTAGGTTTCTGCTTGGCCTTGCACTACTCACTTCTTAATGTCCGTTTCTGACATCTCTCTACAAATTCCGCATAGCAAATTGAAAGTAAATTGTGCTTCGAAACAGACAACTTGATCGCAAATCCAGTTACGAACTATTAAAAGGTAGAAAATGTTNCAGGTTTGTGCGTGCTATAATTTGTAGCAACAAAACTGAAGGCTTCACGCGCTGGTTAAACTGTTATACTTCGCTGATAAAGAGCCAAGGAGCTTCTTTCAAATCCTTTGCTAAACCTACCGGCGTTTGAAAATTCATACTATGGCAAAACAGTCTTTTTAAACCAAATATTTTGTTGCCAGTTTTGTATCCATTTGAAAACTAGTTCCGTTTTCAAGGGGTTTTGCCCAAAGAAAGGCAGTCATTCAGGAGCATTGCGTGAAGATACTAATGGCAGCGCGGCACGTTCGAAAGCTCTCCTAAAACTGGCAACTGCTTTAACTGTTTTTTTTTTCCTAAACAAATTGTCTTTAAATTAATTTTAAATGCTAGTTGTGTCTTCGGTAAAATGCCAGTTCTCAAATCCATAAAGATAATCTTTCTTAAACGTTTCACCCTTGTCTGTTTTGCGGTCAGGTGACAGGAAAAAATAGCCTTCCCTTTTGACGACTGATTGTAAGCAGCTGCACAAAACCTCAAGTATGACATAACTTTTCAGTCACATCAACACCTTCTATCGTTTAAAAAAAGTAAGTCTTTAAGTTGGGACAAATTCACTAGCTAGACATTTTGGCCATTGGGCAATGTTAACCAACATAACTATGAACGGTGGGTGAGCAGTTGTGTCACTGAATTTTGCTGCAAGGACTATCTACTTGAACTAACCTTACCGCGTGATGAAGAGGAGTTTTGTTGAATGTTTAGCAATAGAAGTAATCCATTTCATGCTGCTGATATCAAGCCCAGTGTGTGAAAATCTAAACTTCACTAAAACTTAAAAAACAACTTTGACGGCATGCCATGCTTGAGTGAAAGCGGTTTACACGCTGAAATGAATTATTCGGCGTATGTATAGCCCTATAAAACAACCCTGGTGCGTGATTCTGTAAAGGTCATTACAATTTCTTGATCCTGAAGTTTAACAGAGCTGCACTCTCGAACATCACGACCTGCAGTCCCACCTGAATTATTGAATTAAATTTGCAGCTACAATAAAACGTTTGTACCATCCCAGGGTAGGTTAAAACGGACAAATACGAGTAGAAACCGCTATGTTGCTCAATAATAGTACATCAGAACCCAAACATTCTTTGGTTTACACCCAGAGCTTTAACAAATGGTACTTGCACATTCAGCTTGCTGATCAATGTACTGCAATTTTCCGTTGCAGATACAGCAAAATCATGAAGAACAGCCATGTCGGTTTTCTGATTGTGCTCTGCTGGATCGTTGCCGTGGCTCCTCCTTTGCCATTATTCATTACCGGTCACGGCTCTTGCGCCGACATCTGCATCTGCAAGAAAGGAGAAAAGTTGTATTGTCCCGACCCATCGTGTTCGACCGTGGTAGTAGGTAAGTGACTTTCATTGGTCTGCTGGGAACCTGTGTTTTTCGTTGTAGTCATTTGAGCGTATGACTAGATATCGTTGGCTTTTCAGCCTAAATTGTCGTAAGCGGCCGGGATATAATTGACCATTCAAATAACTGGGCAAACACTGCAAAAATGAACAAACAATTGAAGGAGATATCTCCAGAGGGATTTGCAAATAGTATGAGAAGCGTTTGCAAGTATTATGAGGTTGCTAAGTTTTGGAGATTCAGTAAGTGTTCTAACACTCATTGAAAAATTTTGCATTTCACTGTTTTGAGCTTACATATTTTAAGGAAAGCATAATGATAAATGATTTGTTATTATAATTTCATGACTTGCTTGTGACGAACTTAGTTATATCAACGCATTTAGGATGAACAAGTTTTAATCACCACCACTGAAAACGTAATGCTGAATGCGGCAAATTATTTTTTTATTCCTAGTAAATTAAAAAATATCACCCGCATTATTTTTCAGGTTTCAAGAAAAGCTTTTTATTTGGGTTGTTCTTTTATTTCGTCATCATGTTGGTCTCAACGTCAGCCTTTTACGCAGTGCTGTTTTGGAAGGTGAGTTAACGCACTTCAAAAAGATACTAACTTTCTCTTTGTTAGTGTAGGATCAGATGCAATCTGGCTGGGAGTGCTACGTTACTCTTACAGTGTAAATCTAGAAACAGGTCAGCAAAAAAGAAAAAGAAACAAGTAGTTTTAAAAAACTGGAATTTAAGAAATAAAGAATTATACTTGTAAACATTACGTATAGTTTAGGGATGTTGAGATTACCTGCTAATTAGTGTACATTTGAGTTAAGTTCAACCATATGAAAAAGGACAGGATGCAAGCAGTACTTAATCAAAGGCGTTTTCCAAAATTCTTTCATATTCTAATGCGTACCATGACAAACAAGGCTTAGCATCACGCACTTTGTAATATTTGAAAAAAAGCATTTGATGACGTAAGAAAAAAGTTTCTTAATTTGTTTGTAGTCTTGATTAAACGAAAATTGTTGCTGTTTTCGGAATATATTTTTGTAATTCTCTGAATTCCCTTTTGTTTGTAGAGCCAAAATTATCGTTCTATCTAAAATTCCCTTAGATTCACAGTTGAACGTTTACCTTGAAGATCAATGAGCGAACGACTTGCGTTTCAAATAAAGCTTGTTTCAAGGTTCGGCATCACTCCCTGCGTGTTCGAAATACGTCTGCACGTGGACGCTACTCAAAAATGAACCGTGAATATCAGCTTGCCAGAACAGTAGGCATCGTCATCACTGTCTTCTTTTGTTGCTGGGCGCCGCTTCTGCTCCTCTACGTGGTCGATTACGCAACCGACGACAACTTTCGCTTCCATCAAAACGTCACACTTGTCGTTTTCGTAAGTTGCAGTTACAATTCTTATCAAGTGTGTCCACTGTTTTGTAATTAGTTCTTGCAAGGGAATCGTTTGATTTTTAACGTTAAATTTACAACGATCTTTACTGGTTAGAAAGTAAATATGCTCACTTTATTAAGATGAAATTTTGAGATTTAACGATTTCAAAGCGGGAAACCGGATTCCTTAATAGTATGCATAGCTCAACTGCTGTGAAACTGAAAAAACAAGTTGCTCTGTTGAACAGCTGGTCATTTGCATGTCTTTCGAAAAAGATGCCAATTTTTGTTTGCGTGTTTAAAACCATCCCATCACAATATGCAATTACCAATCACTATACAGTGAATTTTGTGTTTTCAAACACTAAATGCTAATGACTGCTTTTGAAGTTGTGTAAGACATTAACTACAGAATGATGAGAAAACTTTGCAAGTCACAGCTTCCACTGATTTAGGACTGAACTGTGTTGCCTTCATCATCCAGTCGCCAGCCATGCTGAACTCCTTGTGCAACCCGATCATCTATGCAGCTCGCATTCCGAAGATGCGCAAATCTTTGTGTTTCCTTTGCTATCGAAAAGATGAAGACACTTCCTCAGAGGGAAGTTTGAGTAGGAAGGGCATTTGGAACAAGAAAAAAGGCGCCTTGGCCATGAAGGAGACAAATGGAAAAAACAAATCGAAGTTTCTGACGAAAGTAAGTCTGTGACAGTATCACTTAGGATAAAAATTTGCTTCGTAACCGATGTGGTGAAAATCCATGCTTTTCAACATTAGTCACATATGATTTCTCTTTTCATTTTAGGGACTAAAGGCGCATATAGATGTGGCACATATGGCTGAGCGAATGTTGGCAAGAGAGTTCGCCAGGCTTAATTAGAGTCTTTGAGAAAGTCGCAAGGTCGTGTTGTTTGAAAAACTGCATTTAGATTAATCGTCTAGTCTGGTCAGATTTAGCAAACATTATGTACTTTCACTGGTGAGAGCTGCGTATCCTGCATGCACCAGTTTTGGTGTTGCATTCGTATTTACTAATGCGACGTGAAAGCGAGTTACAATCCTTGATAAATACCCTACATTTTTCCTTTGCAAACATTACAAGTTGCTGACTTAATAAAATGTGAAATGCTTTTTTCCAAAAAGGTGCAAGGTTGTAACAGAATATTTGTTTAGTGTGAAAAAGTTAAGGGCTGTTCAGTTGTGTATTGCGTTTTAGGGCGGAGTGTTTTTTTTCTTCGTTAATTTTTCTACTATTTTGACGCTTTAAACTGGAAAGAAAAATCATGCTATTCGAGTGCTTGAGAAAAAATAATTTTAAATTTAATAAAACTTTGAAGGGAACTGATGTTTAAATCCTAAAGGAGATTGAAAATCCCCGATTTTCACGTAACCGTATATGATGTTAGGACCGTTGAAGTTGATAAGCTTTATTTAGCTTTTACTTGGTTCCTGAGCCTGCGACGAGTTAGAAAAGTCCCTTAAAATCTTGGTTGAGGAATGATCAGACCCCTGAAAATCACGAGTCGCTGGTTTGACGGAGATGCCAAAAAAATGATCATCACACCATGGAATCGAGTTACAAAAAACCTTAAAACATTGAAAATTTTAAATTTTCTTAGCCTTTCATAAACTTTCAACGAAATGCAATGTTTGGGATTTGTGGATCCCGCACGGGGTTGTTCGTGAAACTCTAAGCGTGGCCCATGTAACATACAACGTAAAGACGGGTTTCTTATGCTACAAATGTGTGCATGGAACTACACACAAGTTGGTTTTAACTGGTTTTCAATATTTAGCAGATTAGGCCACCACCTAACATTTGGTTGGTGCTCCCAAACAGAAATGGGTGACAATTTAGTCTTTTCAATGTACCCCCTACCCCAACAACCAAAACCTGGTGACACGCTTGATGTTAATAGGTTAGTTCATTAAAGTTAAACCTTTCAAAGGTAACTTTGGGCTGAGGGCGCGGATGTTATGTGCAGCAGTTTTATTTTTTACAGTAACATGCTTACATACCCTTTTCGATTCTTATTACTCTGTACGTTGCAGATGAATTATGAATTTACAATCGAATTGAGGAATTAGCGAGTTGAGTCCGAGCCGTGTCCTTAGCAGTTTACTTCGCCATTTATGTAGCTTGATTGCTCAAAGTTCTGTGTACGTTTTTATTTATATAAAGAATTATGATGATAACCACTTTCGTTGTATGACAGAATATTTTCTTTTTAAAACACGCGTAGAGCTTTTACTTCCTCGTTCATTTGTTCAACTCATCATCTAACTGGCGCAGTTGGTTGAGTACCCGAGACCAAGGCTAGTATAGGATGGGTTCGATTCCGGCCGGGTCATACAGAGGACTTGAAAAACAGTACTTGCGACCTGTACAGCCTCGTGCTCAACGTCAGTGGAAAAGGTTCACGGTTCTGTCTTTGGCTTGCCGTCAATGCAGCATTCCCTACGAAAGTAGTCGCGAAGGACCCGGAGCAAGCGGAGTCGCGAAGGACCCGGAGCAAGCGAAAGAAGTGCAAAAGCTCGTGTAACGAATCTAAACTGAACCTGTTTTCATTATGTCGTCAGTCAAATGGTGATAAATACAAAATACCAGGTCGTCTAAGGAAAGTAAACGGTCATTCGTCCTGAACATCCTGAATCACAATCATTAACCTTGTAAAACAACTGATTGATTACAGCGAGATTTTGTTTAGCCATACGTTTAAGATGCAAAAACCGAAGG
>JGI24022J15233_10001615_pt1 | contig 19343 bp, 6 predicted proteins | sample Ectturendosymbi2_FD_15233 | JGI IMG/M metagenome (IMG submission 15233) | reverse complement strand
AAAATTATCATCGGGTCCCTAAAATCATAAAAAATCGGGTCCCTAGAATCAGAGAAATCGGGTCCCTACAGATCCAAACCGGGTTCCTAACATTTTCCTTATAAAAACCTGTATATGTATAAATATTTGGAAACAAATAGTATATAAATATATTTTCCCTTCTTTTACTAACCTTAAATGTGGCCCTTCAGATAGGTAAATGTACCCCTAGGGGTACATGTTCCCCAGGTTGGAAGCTCCAGATCTAGACAGTGTAGTCAAATTATTATCAATGACGAAAAAGATTGTCGAAAGCAGCAACTTTCTGCCTAAGACTACAGTTTCTAGATTTTTAATGAGCAAATTTGTTTATGAAACAAGAAGTGTCTATTTTCCACAGTCGTTCATGCTCCATACCCTTGATTTTCAACGTGGTCTAGGTCCACCTGGAATTTCTAGTGGTCTAAAGAGAGTTCCACAAATCCTCGACAAAACGTTTACTGATCTGTGCAAGTTGTTGTGTAATCTATGTGCAATACAGTATCGACTCGTTGTTCATGAGGTGTCAGCATTGCAAAGTGATCCATCAGATATTTTTTAAAAGATGGTCCATGAGCCAAAAAAGTTGACAACCACTGTTCTATACTCAATAGAATCAGACTTCAGCCTGTTTTGGTCCATGTTTCTCCTTCGTTCATTCTAAACCATCTTAAGTTTAGAAAATTACCGTTCTCCACTGCAGCTGGTTACCATGTGAGATATATAGATGTGCAAAGCATTTTCCATACATGGAAAAGAGGACTCTAAATATACTATCCAATGTTCTATCGTTAGTGAATAGACCGAAAAGAAGGTGGCGCAACGTACAGTACATATGTAGAACCGGTAAAGGCGATGTGGTAATATGAAAAATAGTGCCATTTATAACAATACAATCAAAAATCAAAATATTTGGGAATTATTGCAAATTGGCCTCATTGCTTTGGTGGTCCCATACTGTTGCAAATGACTGTAAAATACTTTAGTTTTCAATTCACAGTAGTCTGATGTAAAAACATTCAATTGAAAGCCTTTGCTTAATTGCTTGTGGCAAATTTAGCAAAATACTGACTTCTTGGAGTGAAAAGATTCTATACATATAATCAAGAAAAGATTGAACACGAAAGATCGCAGGGCTCTCCAAAGCGCGAGGCCTGTATAGCAATTGCTACTTTTGGTGCTACTGATAGTCCGATGCCGAGTATAAAGCGTGCGTAACGAAACTGAACTGATGTAATTTTTTAGCAAGCGTGTAAATGTTTCTGCGTCTTTAAAATCCGCTGCTTGACTTTTGTTTTTTGTTTAACACATTAATTCTGCTCCCGAAGTATGTCTTTTAAGGGTGAATCATCATCTGCAGATGACACCGCCATTAACGTTTTTTTATGTGAGTTGTCCTTAAAACGACCTATCAAAGACCCTCGTTCCAAAAAATGATTTTTCTCTTCTGGTAAACAGTTCAAGCAACTTCCGAGGAAGTAAATTATTAACTATACTTTTATTTTGTTATTCCTAAAGTATATAGTTAAATCTAAGAGCTTGTTAATGAACAGACTTTCTTTACAAATATAATAGTAATAACAGCAACAAGCAATCTTTCTTTTTTTGCTCAGATTAAGGTTTGATAAAACTTGCTATCAAACTAGTTTAAGGTACGTATAACATCGAACAACGTGGTTTTGTAACCCAAACAATCCAAATAAATTTTAGAATCCAAAGAAGACCGAATTCCAAGGGTTTGACCTCCCTGGTACAGACATGGTTTCGCAGTGCGTGCCACGTTTGAAGCACTGCCTTGACCGAAATAAAACAGTTGAAATCTGTTGGTAGCGCATTAACCATTTTGGCCACCTTTCTGCGTATGTCTTCCAACGCATTCAGTCGCGACTGTGCATACATGCATGTTCGGGCTCCTATCGCTTCATTGCTAGTTGTCAACTGTTTACTGAAAGCCAGCACATGAATTTTCTGAGTACGCCGCAAGAGGTGGGGTCGGATGAACAAAGCTGCATTGATTTTAATGTTATGGTTTGTTTATATCTTGTGCATATTTAATCACTGAAGGCCATTACAAATTCGATCGATGAAAAAAAATCACATGAAATCACAGGTGCGAAGATGAAAGGTTTCGAGCGTTTGATCGCAGCGAAAGCTCGACACTGAACGTTGCATAATAATTCAGTGAATGAAAAAAGCTATCTCGCCACACGACGTACTAGTTGCGACTGTCACAGGCAGTTTTAGTGGAAGACGTTCAGATGCAGCACGTCGCTCTGTGTCTTGCTGACAAGAGACTGTAACCTGTGTATCGGAATGAAAGCAAAGACGAGAATGAAATCTTGGAAATTCGAGGCACTTGCTTTGAAAGGACCTCTTTTCAGCTGTGGCAGTTTTGCAGCAATTTAAGTATCGTGGACTTTACAGCGATATAGTCAGTTGTAACACAGTAAATGAAATGCAAATGCAGTTCGTATCTTTTATCTATGGATTGTTGTCAGTACGCAGCTAGAAAAAAAGTCTTTTACACCCCACACCAGTCCGCAAAATATCTTTGCGAAGCAAGATTTTCTGTAGTGACCGCCACAAAACAATATCACGAACCAGGGCTTGACGTAGGAAATACACTGCGGATTTCATCGTCTACTACCACCCTACAGCAGGACCATTTCGTTGCAGAGAAACAAGCTCAAGGCCCCCATTAGTTCAGTGTTATGGAGAGTTGTATTAAATTTACATGCAATGAAAATTCGCTATTTCATTTATCATGCATTTATCTGCCATACCGTGAAGGCCGGTCTGTGGAAACAACGCCTAACTTANCCTGGTCCGTAGTGTAAGACATGTTGCCTACCGCTAGTCACACCATCGATAAGCAGCAAAAACTAGCAGAAGCATCATTAAAATAAAATGTGCGTTAAACTTATACAGTATAAACGCATTGCTGTATAAAGCAGACAAAACATCTGCATTTTGGTTTATTGTTTAAAATTAGAAGATTTTTTTTATAGAAAGGTTTTTGTAACTCGCAAAGCAAGCGCTTGTCTACAACCTCAGATTTTATGTGATAAAAAGGTTTCTTTAAGTTGTATTTAAATTGCATCGTATTTCATCTCCAGATTTTGTTTGCGAATATTCCAAAAATAGCGGTGTATTAAAACAACCTTCAGCTGACATGCATGACTTATAGTTATTCACAAGGAGGTCCTTTTATATCATTTTGAGATTAGATTAGTTTGCAGCACATTTGAAATAACTTTTGTAAAAGCTGTTTTTCATGAAAAAGGTTTCGAAAAACTGTCAGGCTAATTACTTTAAACATAGCTCAAGCTTTGTCTACAATACATTTCGCAGTTTACATACATTTTGGTGCTACTTCTTAGCAACATCTTAGAATAGAACTTGCAACCATATGGACATCTACCCTATTCTAAACTTTATAGTTGTTTTTGTTTTGTTGAGGTCAAATTCACAGAGCCATTTCAATGGCTTATGAAGACAACAGAATTTGGTCACTTTACTTACTGAAAGATACATAAGAAAAATCAATAAGACAACCGTAGTTCACGGTGAACTATAGCTATAGTTGATTTGAAGACTGCAGTCTTCAAATCATAAGTTTCGAGGTGGTTAGATAGAAATTCCAACAACAGGTTATTGCTGTAATGTACGTTTATTTATAAGAGCTAAGGCTATTGAAAGATATCGTTTCGAACTTCAAGATCTTGCTGCAGCGCTGCTAGCAATCGGGGCAGAGAAAGTTGTGGTCCTTGTGGCATGGTGTAACTTTTATCCCTTTATCAATTAATTTTCTTGCAATTTTTTTAGATAGTTGAATGTAATCGGGGTTCAGTTGGGATTTCCAGGCTAATAAAACGATCCATTTTGCTTAGATGAGTTTGAAAATACGTCAAAATATCTTCTGCCCATCAGTGCTGTGCTTTACGTACAAGATTGGCTGAAACATATAATCGATTAGTTGTGTTAACATGATGGAAAGACAGGCAATCGATTTTTATGAGGCTGACGATTTGTATCGGTACATAAATCAAGCTGACAATAAACTGTTTACGCTTGGCGCTAATAGAACATTGTTACTGAGTATATGAGGAGTTTGACAAAAGGTGTCGTCGCCTAAAAGGTTATAAAATTTATATCATGACGCTGTTTTAGAATTTTCATAAAAATTTAAATTGATTGGAAACAGATGCGATTCATGGTCCAATGATTTCAACATTTCGGTAAATTAACCACATATGGCGTATGATTCACAGCTAAATTTTATCATCCGCAAAAGCAGAAACTGTGCAACAAATTTGCCACTGTTCTGGTTTCTTCTGCCTTCTTACTGCGCCCAGCATTTTTCAGCAGCACACATGCTTGTAAGTCTTGCAAGATATGAGAGTTGTGATAGTATACCCATTTAATCACTGTGATAGTATACCCATTTAACTACTTTGCTTTCATGCATGAAATAGCACTTGCTTCTTTGCCAATCAATGTGAGCACAACAAAAAAACTTGTCGTTTGGTAGTCACAGTGACTTGCTCAAAATATATTAATCTTTTTTTGGAGGCACGTTAAAGAAAATGTAACGTTGATAAAATGCTGACACAAACGCAGTGTAGCATGAAAAGTGTGTCCAAATCCTGTTGGCTCCATTTGTCACGCGCAACAACTTACAATGTTGGTTTTGCAAAATTCAACTCCGAACTATAGATGGACCAATTAGTTCGGCTTGTAAGGTACGGGAAGATTGGTTTAGAAGAAATCAGTCATGCAATCACTTTTCCCATCATATTACCAGGTCGAATTGCTTGTTGCAACGCCGACAGGAAATCATTAGTAGTAACAACAATTACTGCTAATTATTTCGTCCAACTGTGCGATAGTGTCTCAGGGTCAGTTTTTAATTTTATGTAAGAAATGTACTTAACTTTAGATGTCAGATAAAAATGTCAAAAATGTTGCTTTCTTTGGACGTTCTTGCTGAGATAGGCCGTTATTTTTTTAGGAAAGTAGTCATGTTTTTTATTCATTTACCCGCTAAGGTAAATGAAATATTTTTTATCATTCTTGACAAATATTCTGTGTGTTTCACACAGACCAAGTCGAGCAGATAATGAGCGAAATTTGTTGTATTTGCTCAAACAGACCACAACTAAGTAGGCTAAACAAACCATATTAGTTTTTCATAAAATACAATAACAATCAAGTAAGAGAAAAAATCTTGTATCATCTTATTCGTATCTTATAAAACATTTTTATCAAGCCTTAACTGTCAGAAACTCGTCATTCCTATTCTGTCATCTACAGACATTGCGCTGTTTTTTCAGTGAAAAGATGCTGAAAAGAGTGTTTTTGTAACAATAGATCCTCAAGTGACGGTTCGTGAGTTCATAACTATTACAGTACCGTTATCAGCTTATCACATCATGTTTCCAATTTACATGGAGTTCGGGTAAAATCAATGTGATTGAGGTTCAGCAAAATGGTTATGAACAAATTTCATAGTTATTTAGTGATAATCTAGCAAAATCAAACTTGTGCTCCAGAATTGTTTTCAAATTTCTATAGATTGAAATGATGTGAGAGCTGTGAAAGATGGAAGAATTAAACGAAGCAATTTATGCCGTCACTTCTCTTCTCTGCAGAGTTCAGCGACACATGACTAGACAAACAAGTTCTGAACAACCACTGGAACGAAAATAAGGACCAAGATGTTTAACGAGATGACGTACCCACCCAAATCAATATTACACAAACTATACTTTTAGCACCATACGATCGAAGTCATAGAACAGACGCGCTGCGGGCAAGGCTTTGAGCACCGCAGTCTGGTTCTGAAATATTGATGAACAAACTTAAACTCTAGCATTTAAAATTGTTTGTTTACCACTGTTCGGCCGTTAATTCATGCAGTAAATAAATTCGAACTGTTGATTGGTAATTAGGGCTGATTGTGCTCAGCTGTCGTGTTTTGTAAATTTCTTGGATGTTTAACAACAAAAAATAAATAAAACATGTATAGCACATTCTTCTTAAGTTTGACATATTCAAACTAACTAGGCTTACAGGATAGTCAATACTATTTTACTGTGTTGTTTTAAAAAATGTGACTATCGTTGTTTTGACTCTATCTTGCGCTTCACAATATTTTGTAACCTTTCGTGATTCATTAGGCCCACGTGCGGACTGACCGCCTTATCTACGTTCGCATAAATTTAAAGCTAGTTTATACCTAAATGAATTAAGGAAGAGTGAAAGTATCTAAATCTACAGTGTGTCAATCACACGGTAAGCGTCACATTAGGGGAACTACTGCAATGGAAATGGAATAGCATTATCTGAACGTGGTGTAGCAAGCACTGCGCTGAGCCCTTCTCCCAACATCTATTTACACTTTACAGCATCTTTGTGCATTAGCAGTTTCTCTACACCTGCTTGCTACGTCTGAATGATTTACGTCATGCTGCTTTTTATTTCAAACTCGAGTGGATAGCAACTGCAACTTCAACTGTGTCATTGTGCAATCGCAGCGTTGGGGCGCAGTGCAGTCCTTCACAAAGCTTAATGGTTTATGACATGAAAAGCGCCGAAGTCTGGCAATCGCAAGCAGTTGCCGTCCTCTTTTCGATCCTGCTCCATGGAAAATGTTTTGCTGCTTCTAGTTGCTTACTTGATAGACCCAACTTCTGCTCTTGCGATGCTTTTCGCAGAAGAGTTTCTTGTTCAAACGTGGACCTTCCAATACGTGAAGTCCTTCCATATTTAATTCCAAGTGACACTCGCGTCCTTTTGCTGCGGAAAAATTGGGTGCACGAAAACGTTGTCCTCCGCCAAGAACACCTGCAGCGGCTGAAAAACCTGGAGTGGTTGGATTTATCCAAAAACAGAATAACCAACATCGAAGATTTTACTTTTTAGTGAGTAAAAATTAAAAAATTGTGTGTCGACAATCAGTAAACAAAATAAAATCGAATGTTACAAACAAATATTTTCATGCATGTACATATTTAAAATTTTCAAGACATAACTTAAGGATATTGAAAATTCTTTCAAATTTTTTATTAACTGCAATAAACCTTTTACCTGATAAAACCTGCAACAAATAGCCAAACTCTCTTTCGAAACATAGGGCAATAACTATGGTAAGCATCGGTGACGCTCACTGTGGAAAACTGTGATTCAAAAAGATGTAACAGAGTTGTGATCTTAATAACCCACTTGTAAAACTTTTGTATTCAACAGCAACTTTCCTTTACTGAAGCGGATTGATATTAACTGGAATAGAATACGAATACTGGAGAAAGATGTTTTTGCCGCCCCACTGCCACGCTTGCAACGTTTGAGTCTAACTGACAACAAGATACTTCTTATTTTGGAAGGAACTTTTTCTCAGATACCTTCCCTTTCTGAACTTGATTTGCAGCATAATCCACTTCTGCATTTATCTCCGAGGTAATGCGTGCATTATCCGTTCTTAAAATATGTTCTTTTGTTTATTACGCTTTACGTGAAGTTTCCCTTACTAGAACTTGGTCTCTTTCTTTTGTTTTATGATAAGTAATCCTTGCAGTCAAGTGCACCTTGGTTATATTCTAACCATGCTCAGCATAGCGTCGTGCCTAATGGGATCCGGGTCGCCTTGGGCCTCCATCAAATTTTTTATCAATTTTGCCAACAACTTTAAACGTTGCTACAGGTGTACGAGACGGGAGTGTGTAAGGCGGATGTTTTTAGTAATTCCGGTGCGTACAAAGTTGATGACTCTCTTTTTTTGTTCTTCATTTGCTTTCCGGGAAGAATTTACGGAAATTTTCACAGTATTCTAAAACTTCACACAAAACGTTTTACCAGAGCAAGGCGCATAATAATACCCGACAGTTTGCACCCACAAAATTGCTCGATTAAACTTGCACTGCTTTTACCTGGATTTTCACTCATGTATTCTTTGACATTATTTCAACCTCGTGCGATTGCTGTCATGGTTTGGTTCAATCGCTCTTCTGCACATCATGGGTCAANCTGCAGTACGAGCAGCAGCAACGCCAGCTTACATTTTCGGACTGTGAATTCTACGGTGTCACAAAGTTGTATGATGTTTTCTTTATCGTGTTGACTATGAACAGAAAGTTTTAGACCTTTGAAATCTCCAAAATCTTTCGTTTGCGATTGATGTATCATGCTCAATGCTTGGCCTTACATTTTCTGCCATAATCATGATTCATTTCTACATTTCAATCTTCTATGTTTTCAATTATATGTAAAAAATGCTCTTGATGCCATCGTTTTTATTTAAAAGTTCAGCAGTGTCAGGATTTTATCCTACAGTGGTCTAAGGTTCTCGGAAAAGTTCACCCACGAAAACAGAATCGATACGGCACGCCGATTGTCTTCAGCGAGTTTAAAGGATCAGATTGGCTGGCCTGTACGAAAAGGTTATTTAGGGAATGGACAAAATTATGTTGTTCACGCGAAGAGAGGGAACGGGTTGACAATAGAGCAGAAAAACTCTGTTCTCAACAACAAATTTGATTCCATCACGCTTATGCTGGCATTGCTTGAGCTTCAAGAGTAAAAGCAAAACTAATCAAATTAACAGAGCCTTTACTGTATATTTCTTCAAAAGCAACCTAACATCGGAGCCACAGGGTTGATCTGCTTTTCTAGTGAAATTCAGACGCAAGCAAGCGGTCGCTCATCACAACAAACAAACATCGCCAAGATTTGGTTCAATTTCATTCAGAGTACACAAAACATTTGCAATAAACAAGCAAGATGATAGATTAGCTTATCCAGTGCGAAATCCTGCTGTGCATATAATTAATCTGTTATACACTACTGCAATATTTTTCCGGACAAAAGAAATGTTTCATAAGGAAATAACTTCATTGATCATACCAAATTTTGAAACTGTGCTTAAAATTAATTTTTTCTGGACATAAAACTCAACCCCACCACACCTTGAATTACAAGACAAATTCGAATATATGTAATGAAAGTTTCTGCCTTTATCGTTCTCGATTGACAATTAGCATTAAAAGTTTTCTTGAAAACCTTGAGTTAACTCTATTACCTGCGGGGAAAACAAGACTTGTTGCAGTCTCCGAGGGCTAAAATTCATGCAAGCGTGTAAATCTATGTCGTTTGATAAATGCAACTGAATGGATGTGCGATTGCAGCGTCACGTCTAGTTATTCGACTCAACCGCAGACTGATGATGAAAACGCTTTTGGGGAGAATCCTGTTGCCACTGGTTTATTTCTTTAAGTAATGACATCTACTGTTGTACAAATTTGTTATTAAAAACAATATACTTTACTAAATTAATTTTACTTGAAGCCTGTGACCTCGTCAAATATGACGTTTTCCTCATACGTCTTTTGAACCAACAATACAGGCAGTTAGAGGCAATTTTTTCGGCAAGTACCATTTGACTTAAGTGCTGTTTTCTGCATTGTCCAAGTGAGATGAAGGACACAAGTGTGCGTGTCGTAATACACAAGCTTTTCTGTGGTCCAAGCGAAATATAGTGTATGCTCACAGAACAAACGATTTTCATGAATCTGTTTAACACGATTAGCACCTTGTAACTATTTATGAAAAAGTAACCTTTTCATTTACGTGTTTGTGTCGGAAGCAAGTTCCAAACCACATTACTTAAAAGAACACAGGGATACAGAAATGCTTATGCACAACCACGGCCTCTGAGAGAAATTTTCCCAGGGGTGCGAAGACCGAAGCCAGGCACCCTAGCTTCCAGGGCTCTCGTCGAAACTTTTATGAGCTTGTTTGTATAATGTAGTAATCAGAACATAGATAAACCAGCTCTCATGCTAAGATTCGAAAATAGATTGATTATTTTACTGGCAACTGCCTTACACTGCAGTAGCACAAATTACTACCTTCGTATATTTCAATAAGCCGTTACTCAGCAAAATAACAATCATAGCTGTTTACTGTATATATTATGTTGTTAAAAGAAATCTTAAACACATATTCCGTACTGCTCAGTACAAGTAAAAATATGTTTCCCTTACGGATTTTTGCAAAAAGAGGGAAGCGGGGGCTTTTTATTTTCAAGATGGGCACCATTTGAAATTTTTAATGAATTCTGGTCTTATTCACGCGTCAGATTTTTTTCAACACTTACATTTCTGCAATGATGTTATTAACAGAGTCCGGAGAATATGCATTGGTGCTTTTTATTGTGTATTGCATCCTGGGACTGAGAAATTAGCATATATTTATGGGTGCCTATAATAATCAGGCTTCTTGCACCTGCTGACCTTCTATATTGCGGTCATAACTGAACTGCAGCGGCAGCACTTAAAGTAATCNCTCCGCCGAGCCGTGCAAAGTGACTAACCACTTTTAACCAATAGATTTCCTNCAGACGAAGCAACATTACCAGAGCTTCGTCATTCGCTGTCAACATCTTGCAGATAGCGCACAAGATTTACACACCAAAGCGGCGGTTCTTTTACCTCAACCTACCTCACATATGAAACTTATGTTTATGTAATGTTGCTAAGTCCTCGAGCTTCTTGATCGCACATCTGGTCGCAAGCGCATTAATATTACTACCAACGGACAGAAAACATATCGCTACATCACATCATGGTTGTATGACATCATGATCGACATCAAGACATCTGCATTAACTGCTGCAGCAAATACAAGCTACAATAGCAGTGCTCGAAAGTCACAATCATGTGAAACAACCCTGTTTATGTTTGTGCAACCAATATGAAAATGTGTGAACTGGCAGTAAGCCTACGTCGCAATTCTGTAGCGCGCCGAATTTAACTGCTGCTGCCTGTTGTGTGTCACATAGACTTGGCTTGGCCAACTTTGGCAGGGGCTGCGTTTTTCTTGAATTTGACTGGCCTATGCATGATGCATCATCTGGCAATAAAATGCGGCGCTGGTTCTTCTTAAATACCCGAACTTTTGTGAGATACGACAGCGCTTCTTACAAGCGGCTTGTTACAGTTTTACTGCATGGAATCTATGTACGACATGCTGTACATAAACCCGGCTGTATCCTTGTTTCAATATTAGGCTACTTGGTATGTATGATGTAATTATCATAAAATATTGCAACATAAAGAAGGTTAAAACAAAATAAAATTTGTCTAAAGAAGCTAAAAGCTGGGGAAAACTTTTATTAAAAATACCATTTAGGAAATTTCGCGTTCGCCAAGACCTTAGAGGCAACACTGATTGTAGCTACCAGCGCTGCAGTTGGAGAAACGATCATCAATTTTGGGCTTGATTACAGAAAATCTTAGCATGCGCACTTTCATCCTACCGTGCCCCTGTAACTATCGAGCCCTGATACGATGCACCTCTTGTAACCCCTCTTGTAAGCCTTGTACACAAAGCTTCACAGGGTTCGAGTTAGTTGGCACACTTAGTCGGCATGAAATGTAACGAACATTAAAACAATATTGGATACAGTTATTATTAATAATTATTGAATACAATAATTGAATACAGTAAATACTGAATACAGTAATCATTCCCATAATTACAGTATTCAGTCAACGTTATAGCAGTGTTACGAAGTGAGAAAAAAAGAGAGTTTTTGTATAAAGCATCAGACAGTTACAGTGAACGAATAACAAAGTTGGAAGAAGATGTACATCGTTTGAAAAAAAGGCCTACAAACTATTTCTAATCAAGGCATCAAATGTCCTAACAAAAACTGAAATTTATTATAGACAAACAACTAGTTTCCTGGCGCAGTTGTAAGCCGGGCTCATCGGGTAGGGCCGGATTTCAGACCGAGTTCGGGCTCAAGTTCGTCAAAATGCTTCGGGCCTGCAAAAAATCTTTTGGCAACCACGGACACTTTTGTTGCCTGTTACTCTTGAAGCAATCGAATGATTAAATCTTCATAAAAATGATTAATTGTGAATTATATAGTCATGTTTACTTCGCTATACACCACCAGTACACCGCAGTTACGCATTTGATTTGAGTCACTCGGTAAATTTGGCTTTCGGGCTTAAATCGGGTTTCAAAAAAATGTCGGACCCGGACCTTACGGCTTCAGAATGAGACCCGTTTACAACTCTGTCTCTTTGGGGTCTTAGGCCAAATTCGATAGGCATTGTTTCAGACAACGCGGAGGATTTTGACAAGGAAACCTAACGACTCTACTGTGTGGCACTTGCACCACATTTATCACCCTAAATTGGCATGCAATGCAATGGGGAGTAAACAGAGTGTTTGTGACTGCAGTAAAGCGAGGAATCAATCGCAAATTTTTTATAGGAAATCGATTTCACGTAATACTGCGCATCGTCAATCCTATCACTTGCAAACAATGCTAATAGGTGTGAAACGTTGAAAGGCTAAAACAAGGTCAGAGAAAGTAAACAACCTCAAGACTGCAATGAAAACAACGCACAGCCCCAACAGCGAAAAATAAAACAAGAACATGCGTCATGCTGAACTACATGCATACACTGAAGCTTGAAACTTACTGCAAAAATGACAAGAACTTAATAAATCCCAACGCCAGCTAACGATTATTAACATCATAGAAAAAGTCGCTTTCGGATAAATGTAACTTTTGGCAGGGCGACGCTTCCGAAATAGCTTGAAACAGCATGTGGTATGATTCATAATAACTGCACCATGCGTAAACTCAACGTACATTTGGTCGCTATGGCAACCAAGTCTCTGTGGGCACGTTGACGAAAACGAAAACGCCCGCACACTGGTCGCGAAAATTGAAACACATCAACTCTCAGCAGAAGGCAAACAAAAAAATTCATCTTACGTGTGGGTGGATCATGATTAAACCACCGTTGCATGAAGCTCACAGTCTTACACCGTTGCTTTTGTTAACAACCTAATTTCCTTTCTTTGGATATGTGTGAAGATAAGTGGCATCACAAACTTAACGCACAAATTAATATTCAAACCCACGAGTAAGATAAAAACTGTTGTTTCCCTTCTGTTGAGCGCTGATGTGTTTTAATTTTCGCGGCCAGGGTGCGGGCGTTTTCGTTCTGGTCAGTCACAGCGTTTCAAGCGTGCCCACAGAGATCTGGAAAATTTGCGATTGATTCCTTCATTGCTTCTTTCACCTGTGGAGTGATGTTACTTGAATACAGATATGCGCAAGTTTGAATCATAGCGAAAAGATGAAAGCAGAGCCCAGTCGTCTGATGCCTCGAACGTCTACAGAAAACCTAAAGCTTTTATTTGCAGTAAAGCGCTGAGCGAAGGCGTATCTGAGGTTTTTGCTGCACTATATAAGTGATTTTCCTTGGCTCTGCGTGTTATTGTCATCTTTCAGTGGAGCATGAAATAAAATATACCGATATATTTGACTTGGTCGGCAAACTGTATTCTTGCACCATTCGGGGAGACAACTGACTTGGCAGGGTGTTAAAACTTTTTAGGGAAAAATACACCGAGCGTCTTGTTACAGTTAAGAACAATTTCATACTCAGCAGCATAATCACAGCCAGTATTTGAAGAATTTTGAAGCTGAGGCCATACACATTTATAATTTCACTTGGGAAAGTGCGCATCAATGATGTTAATCAGAAATGACAAGCGATTTTAACATAAAAAAACAGATCATAACAATGTTACAGTGAAAGCTGCAGTATAGGATAAATTGCAGCATCAAAACGTTGAGGTATCATATCTAAGCTATGCATCAAATTGAGTCTCGAATTGTGTTGTTACTGGGTATGAATGAATTGATTTGATTGTTTGGGAACGCAGTGCTTTGTTAAAATTATGCCAATCTTGCCAAACAAAGAAATGCTGCCTGGAGAGCAATTTTCTTTCCAAAAACTTTCTGCATAGTACTTCACAATTTTTGGTACTTCTGATTTCGGTTGGAAAACCAAATGTGACTAGCGAATCTGTCAAAATCACATGTGAAATGTCTTCAGGTGCACGTTATTTCATGATCCTCTTCGGCAACTGTTATTAATTGTTCTCTGAAGGTCTGAAATGGACCATTTTCTTATGCATTAATTGTTCGCCTTAAAAGGGGTGCAGTACTGCCCACTTATGTTTGATTTCCAGAACAAGAAAATTTTCGGTAACCTTGTGTGCAATTTCAAATCTAGAGCAAAAGCTGTCATCAGTATTTACATTTCACATTCGACCTTAACGTTATTCAATGTAGGGCTAAGCCTACCTTCGTTAGATCGTGATTTTATTTTACTTCTGCTTGTGATTTTGTACAATAGTATGCTGCAGTTTTACTTTGACAGAGCTTTTGAAGGTCTATCCAACCTAACTTCTTTACGAATGTCCGACTGCAATTTGACAAACTTTCCTGAACAAGCATTCACACCACTGATTAATCTGAGAACGTTGGAGTTACGCAGATGGAAGCAATTGAAAAGATTGGCTGATTTCTCTTTCAGGTGGTGAGCTGCTTCGCTTACATGAGAAGTTTCAAAACTCCAATCAACTTCAAAGATTTATTAATACATGATACTTGTAGTTCTGTTATGTTGCAAAATTTAATTGAGGCTAGCTTCGCTATGAAAAGTATATTTCTTCTTGTAGCGGAAACTGCAGTGAGTAAAGTTGTACTGGTTGGAAACAGATTATGATCACCACGCTAGATGCTTTCATAAAACCTTGAGTTTTCTTGGCATAGTTTAACTTAATCAAGAATTGCAGCTAGACTGACGTAAACCGTCCGTGCAGTTAGTAATAAGATGGCCTATAGTAAATGCAATCATGGATTAATTATTCTCTGTTATCATAGAGAAATCACTCTTCACGTCACTTCCGCGAACATTTGTTCGAATCGATAAAAACAGTGCCCAGTCATGCATAACATTTTAAATTTCGTGACGTTAATGCCAATGCGTGCTGTGAATAATTTGCCTATACTTCAATGTGATTTTGTGATTAGCGCATGGACAAAAACCGAAGGATGCAGCGGCAATTAAGAACATTTTTAAGTTTTGGCTTTTGATGATGCAGCTCATCAGACGTTAAACTGTTTTCTTTGCTAAACGTTCAGCCTCTGCCACTGGAGTTTCTAAAAAAATTTTACGAAGATAATCAGCAGACCATAAAAATTATTGTATACTCAGCACGCAAAAAAATTGAGGCGACACCGGCAGACGGTGAAAGCTTGAAAGACCCTTGTGGCAGGCTACGCCGAAACTGTTGAACAACTTTAACCTAAATGAGAAACTAGGATACAATATGTCAAATTTCTTATTGAAAATCTACTCCTACAGGCAAAACGAATCCTTTTCAAATACAGTAAACCTCGGTTAATCCGGATTCGGTTAATCCGGATCTTCACCTAAACCGGATAAAACTCGTGATAAGAATGATTTCTAACGTTTTTCAATATAAAAATCTTCGGTTTATCCGGATTTTTTAATCCGGATCTTCGCCAATTCCGGATAAAATCTGCTCTCTTTTCGTCTCGTAATTCGGATTTTTCTGCACTTTCACGCTGTTGTGTTCTTAAGTGCATTGACTGGTCTCTAGGAAAGATTCAGAAGCTCTCAGACGCAACACAAGAGCGCTTACGATCAACAACAAATGTTTGGCATTATGATAACAATGGCCGCAACTGCACGCAACATTAGACTTATTGTAGAAACCATTTATACGTCACACACAGGCATAGCGTATCTCGCTGCACACCACGGTTTCAGTCTATTGATCAGTGCTGAATGTGCGTGTATAAAGCATTATCATTGAGTGGATTGTACACGGTATAGGGTAATGTCAGGAGGACATTGGCATTACCCTACAAATAGAAGAACTGTCTATGGACCAGTCGCAGAAATCACTGCGTCTGTCAAAAATCCCAGATTTCTTCGCAGCCAAGTGATCTTAAATATGAACTTAAGACTGTTCATAACTGCCGGAATATAGCTGTTATTAGTCTGATGCACCATTGTAAATACATCAATAAATTCGTTTTGCTTCAGCAAACGTTTGCTGTTGGGTCGTAAGTGTGTTCAATTTCAGGGGTTTTTCACCGATATCGCAGTATTCAGATGACGTCAGGCTAGAAACAACCATCTTCGGTTAAACTGGATCTTCGCCTAAACCAGTTAAAATCGCCGGTCCAATCGAATCCGGATTAACCGAGGTTTACTGTATCCCATCTACATTTTCAAATTACTTGCTACCTTGATACATAATACTTTGTGTTACAACGGCTTATTCAACTCTCAGATTACAAATAATAATCACTTCTGGAAAACATGACTCATCTTTTTCAAAAGATAGTTGAGTTCATGATTCGAATCGTGCTGAAGGGTAGTTTTTAGATTTGTTAATGAGTTTTTCATTTGTTTCAGAAGATTGGTTGCTTTTTGTGTAGATCAAACGCAAAGCTCACGTCGCTGGTGATTGACGGTTTTGCGTCAATGTCGCACGACGGATTAACGAGCGATTGTTTCTTCGGATTGCACGAATTACGTCATTTGACCCTTAAGGGCTGTAACCTGAGCGTTGTACCGAACCGGTCATTGAGACATGTTCCGAATCTGCGAACGCTGGACTTATCCGACAATCATTTTAAGGTAAGTGGTTAAGTTTCCTGTCAAGTGTCTTAAGGAAATTTCAGAAACAGTCGACATTTTCAAATATTTTTTAATGAAGAGCATTGCACATGGTCACTTTGTAAATTTTCCCACGTTTGCCTCACTGCCATGTAACGAATGAATGAAGCAATTTTACGTCAAGAAATGACCTCCATCTGCGCACACCAGTCGTGGTGAAAATAAGAAAGATCATCTTGACGTATTGCCAAAAGAGTTTTGTCAGCCAGTTCAAAGCAACCCACCCGTGTTTTTGCAGATTATTCGGCAAGACGATTTAATTCATCTGTCCCAGCTCGAAAGCATATCATTTGCTAACTGCAGGCTACTGGAAATAGAACTGTTTGTGTTTCGAAAAATGCTTGGATTATCAGAACTTAATCTGTCTAACAACAGGTGGGTGTTTTGAAACTTTATATTACTCCACAAACTGTATAGGCCTACACTTTATTGCGATTATTAGTTTCAAAACTCTTTGCAAGCATTAACATACGTCAAGTAGGTCATATTCAACACCTGAAGTAAAAATCTTGTGTACTATCTGAAGTGAAAGGTGGCTTGCACATTTATTGTGTGTTGGCAGTTTATTGAATAATAAGTGCGCAATATACACTGAACTAAAGGTATAGGGGCAATGCAACTTGCAGATTACAACTTCAAGCATGGGCGGATCCAGGGGGTTTAGGTCGTAAGCCTTTTTGTATGCTATGGACAACAAGGTTGTGTTTTTCAGGCAAAAATGCCTTTAGCCACGTCCTGAGCATCCAAAGATTTCCTGTTACAATGCTTGCGTATCATTTGTCGCTCTTGATAACTAGAAAGTTAAGTGCGGCCTGGCACCTCTTGCATAGAATTTCAAACACTTCTAAAAGACAGTATGTTCTAATACGCACTGCATTGATTCTGCAAAGGAGTTAGTTTGCAAGGTTTAACAAATAAGTAATGCTTACACGCTCCTCAATAAGAAATTCATGGTTTTCTTTGTTTCCANAGCTGAATCTTTCAAAACTGACCAGCCTTCTTTTCAAATTGATTCCTACAGTGAAATTTGAATCCTCGTTNAAATGGCGTACCATATGAATAAAAAAAACACTACGATAAAAAGGAACTAGGCTTGTGACGAATGTTTCATCTGTAAGTAGAGCTCCATTGGTTATAACAGAACTGNAGACTGGCGAGCATCAATCACGCAATTACCCAGTCAACGTCGTCATGTTTAAGTTCAGTATCACCAAAAACGCCTACGTGGGCCTGANAATTTATATGTTTGGCTTAGAGCTGGACTAGGCTGACAATTTTTGCGCCTGGTAGAACCCCTTATTTTTGCTCATTAAGCTTTATTTGTTTATTCTTCTTGGGAAAGTTGTTCACATGAATGATTTCCTGTCATCTTGAACAATGTGGAAGTAAAGGGTAAATGGCATATAGAGATATAACATACAGCGATTCAAAGTTAAACTCAACACAGTTTAATTCAACCGGGACAGACTAAGCCACTTCATTGTATGAACTGAGCTTAAAAGTTTAGGACTATGTGGGCACTGGACCAGGACAGGAAATTGAACCACTACTGGCTGGTGATAAAACAGTCAGATAACGCATGTTTCTACCTTCAACCAAATATGTATGCTGTTTAGAAGCTTTTTTGTTCGCATTACGGAAAGGTTCGTTGCTCAGACCCAGCAGCATCTTAAATTTTATACAAAAGAAAAAAATTCAGAGTAGGAAAAGGCTACCCGTTTTGCATTTGACACAGATTCTAACACGGAGTTAATCTCGCACATAATATCATTGAGGTGAGAGAACTGGCTGTCAATATTGGACAAAAATACCAACGATTTTTTAGATATTTAAAGAAAAAAGATCCATTTCACCCTAACAAAAAAGCCAGTCTTCAACAGCTAGGTAAATCGTCTATGAAACTTTAAGTGGTTTCATAGAGGATTACCCTCTACAGAAACCTTAACTGTTATGGATCTAAGGTAAATTCGCCATTACAGTATACATGACATTGAAAGCTATGCCGTAGTTTTAGATTTTACCTTTGTTCGTCAGGGCTTACTGGCAATAGTGTTGACGACATATCGTGAACTTGCTGAAAGTCAGTTAGCATGTCAATTGAACGGACGTGTATGCTAGAAACAGCCTGTATAATTTTCATCTTCATTAAAAAGGTTGTTCAGTGAATGTTTGTCGCGTGAGCAATGTCCTACTGCGTGTATGGCAAAAAACATCATTACGTTTACCCCAACATGTTCAGTCATGTATTCATTGTTACCGAAAATATACTTTTGCTGAAAGAACTCATTTTGCGAAGTTTCTGTCCCTTTATCAACTCCATATAGAATGTTTAAGACAACAGAGCGACTTGACATGTATAATTTAATTTTAAAACCGTTTTGTATTGGTACGCAGGCTCCAAACTTTATCAAGAGAATCTTTTCCAGTCAATCTGGCCTCATTGGCAATCCTTACGCTGTCATTTAATAACTGGATATGTGATTGCCGTCTGCGCTGGCTCGGAAAAGGAACTTTCAATCTCGGCATTCGTTCTGCTTACTGTAGCTCTCCCATTAATATTCAGGTGAGTTCGGTTTGCCGTGCAAATGCTAAGGTACAAGCTCAAATACAAAGGGTTGTAATTTCAAGTTTTTTGGTTACAGGTGGTTTACACATAAACAAAAGACCGAAACCGTTTTAGGTAAATCGTATTTCTAATGGGTTCGACGATATTTACCAAGGCTAGATTATCATGAA
>JGI24022J15233_10001614_pt1 | contig 19352 bp, 8 predicted proteins | sample Ectturendosymbi2_FD_15233 | JGI IMG/M metagenome (IMG submission 15233) | reverse complement strand
CCAGGGGGGGCGGCCGCCCCCACTGCCCCCCCGTCAGTTTCGCCACTGCCGACAGCACTTGCCGCTGTTGCGAATCGTGAAGGGAATACGCTTTTGAGTAGAATGCTTCGACCTTTGGTAACTTGCAGTAGCCTATGATGATGGAGGGTGTGCTCTTTGAATCAAACCGCTCGACTTTGCATTAATGTAACATTTCTGCAAGATTTCATATTCTGACCGAGATGTCCCGTGACCGAAACGGCCAGACCGAATCGGCCAGAACGAAACGGCTCAGACCGAAACGGCCAGACCGAATCGACCAGACCGAATCGGCCAGACCGAATCGGCCAGAACGAAACGGCCAGACCGAAAAGTCCTTATTCTGGATCGTGGCAGCGTTGCTTGGCATGATCGTTTGATCGACTCCACCAAATACATTCATCATCAAGATGCTAAACCTTTAGGTCAGATTTGACCATGGAAGTAACTTCATGGATGGCAAGGACCAAAAGGGCTGGGCCGAAGGTGTCCCCTTGGCCGAAGGGGTCCCCGGTGGCTGAATCCAAACTCTCCATGTTATAGCCTATGTGGCCTGAAGAGTCGACTTGTTTTTATAGCTAAAAGGGCCTTAAGAGTCAGACTTGAATATTTCCATGATTTGTGGAGGAGAAGCGGATGTGGAGCAAACCTTTTGGAGTCGGAGCAGATGCGGTATCAAAAAAATTGAGACACCATCCACCTCTATCATCCACATTCCACCTGCTAAAAGGACTGTGGTTGAACGTTGAAGTGCGTTTCTAGTCATGGTTGAATGCATATGATGGCGTTGGTCACTTGGTAACATGACCTTCAAGCGAGCTGTGAAAACCGTTGCAGTCCACTGGTATAGTTAAGTAGGCCTATATTAATTGCTTTAGTGTTGTTATGCATTTTATTGTATCTACCAGGTGTGAATAATGTTGCTCTACAATACATAACTGTATTAACAAAATTTGATGAGCGTATTTGTTAACACTTGGTTGTAGCAATAACTTTCTTTGTTTGGTTAGAATGATAGTAATTAATGATATAGTAATAGTACTACTACTACTGTGCAATAGCAGGCTGAATAAAATATTTCTAGTACTAGTTCCAACATTTTTAATTGACAGGTCTCTAGTATATGTCAGGATTTTTTGGCATGTGACGTGGAAGGTAATTCAAAACAGTCATCAAACAAACTTTCGTGGATTCTTTTTTTTCCATCAATTTTTTGGCTTGTGACACAAAGTATGTGATTATAATTTTTGATTCAAAAGCTATTTGTTATGTATGCTTGTAGAGGTTTGGGTAGCCAGTGAAGAGGTTGCTTGTGAGGAAGATCATCACTGCATGCTGAACTGCAGGCTTCCCCAAATGCTAGTACGAACAACAAGACAACTTAGTTGTTGTATGAGCACTGTTCTGACTCCTGACTAAGCTGCCTGACATTTTAGGTTTCTAAGCCAAAGGAAGGCGTTAGCTCTCCCCATTTTTGAAGTTTTTTTTCACAGATTTCCTGGTGCACAAATCTGTATTTGTAGGAAGCTTCTGATTGGCAGCTGTAGAAAATACTTCAACGATGGGGCAGTAGCAGAACAGCAAAAAAATGTGGACCGCCTGCTACTGTACTACAGTACAGCATGATACTTTGACTAGTGAAATGAGGTCAGTGCCACTGATCGGTGCATGGGTGCATACACTTGAAACTCTCTTGATGTGATAACAGGTTGATTCAAACAAGCAAGCACATATAGAGAAATAATCATAGTCTGCAAATGCAATAATCATTTCATAACCACCTAAATTTTTTGTTTGGGACAGTAGGGCAATAGGCTAGTTTCAGGAGGCATGTGTGTAACTTTGGCATATGGGTGCTAAAAGGGTTTCTGCTACTTTCAACTCTTCTCTTCTTTATGAATTTGGTGTTCAGTAGCCTACTTCAGTATAAGCTTGCAGATAACAATTTTTAATTTCATCACATGAAAATTTTGCAGTGTTGTGTTTCAGCCCTTATTTGAATATTATCTGCACCTTTTTTTAGAGGTCTTGAGATATCTAATTCTCAAACTTTTTTTCGTTTTGTTGAATCTTTTCTAAGGCACAATAAAGCTAAGCTAATGCTACCTAGTCTAATGCTCCCTAATCTTTTCCCATGCTCTGGGTTATTTTTCTATGGATATGGCAAACATCATTTCGTATCTATATTTTTAGAAGTTTGTGATTACATCTCCAGCAATTCATAACTATGTTTTTTGAAGCACATGTCATGACCCACATTAGAATAGGGTTGCCATACGTCTGGAATTTCCCGGACATGTCTGGAATTTCGGTGTTAAAATCTGTGTCCGGAAATAATTTTTAAAAATGCTCTAATGTCCAGAATTTTGGCAATTAGTAAAATATGTCTAACATGAAAGAATATGATGTGCTGTGAAAATGAGAACTTCAGCTTTTGCGGTGGATTGGTAGGTAGAAAACATACTGAAAAATGCTGTATGGTACTTGTTTGTTGCTGTGAAATGTAGCCATTGAGACTGTCAGGAATTTTGCCTCTTCAGATATGGTAACTCTACATTAGAACAAAGCTCAGATTTGCACTTCTGAGGAGCACCCTTGCTGCAATATGAGGCTTTCAAGACAAATGGAGTGATGTTCACCTTTAGGATCTCACAGACATTGACTTCAGTTTGATTCCTAAGCCCGCAATTTTGTAAAGCTGGATACTGGTGCTAATGTCATGATACCAATATTAGTTGTGCAATAGATAGATACATGTCATGGGCCATGACAGTATGAATGAAATAATATTTTTATAGAACTAAATACTCCACTCTTCAGTCCTCAAACAACCTTGTTTTGTTTTTCATGTAGCCAACATTTACTGCATTACTGTTTACTATTAAACATTTTTATAATCTGTTTCTACCTCTGCTTGTCCAACCTCATTCGGTGATGCTTTGTGCTTGGTGGAACTTATATGCAAATGTGGTACACCACTATGGTCTGTGGGTAATTGTAGTTCATCTTTATGATTTTTGTGGATAGAAATTATTTTTGCCATTGCTTTTGTTTGGAAATGTCTATTGCATTTCTTTCCACCTCATAACCCTTTTATACTGTTCCTTACTTCTCTCGCCTGTGTGCATGATTCACCTGCCCATCTGTACATGCTTCAGCTCTTCAATTCACCCAACGCTTGCCTGCCATCATCTATGTCATGTAAATAATTGTTGTTTATATGATTTAACATTTATGTTTCTGTAATATATGTTGGTACTTTGTCATTGTTTTTTCCATGTTGTTTCGCCATATTTTTAAAAGTCTATTGTATGTTTTCAAAGGTAAATCTAATAATTGATAGCTAATTTGTTTACAATAATTATGTTCAGGTAAAAGCAGTTTACAGCCTTACTATTCAAGCCTCAAATGACAATTCTTCAACCTTTGTGGACTGTTTCATAGTGCACAAAGTTTAATTTGTATGTTGACCACTTGCATGAAAAAATCTACTATTTGTAATAAGTAGATCAGTTGATATTGTGCTGCAGAATTTTTTCACTATTCAAGTCTTTGGCACAGCATGCTACCATGCAAATAGAATGCTTTTATTGTTCTAAAAAAGGTTGTTTTAAGGAGGTTTCAAGTGTAATCAATAAGATATAAACAAATTGTATAAACTATGTTTTATGCAGCTTTGATTGTTTGATCAAAATTAATGAAACAGTGAAAATTCAAATAACTGCTCTCCACCATAGAGATAAACAAGGAATCAATTAGTTAAAATTTTTAATAGGAAATCAATTTCATATATCGCTGCACATCACCAGTCTTAAAATGTGCAAGCAATTCATATGGGTAAAACTTTGAAAGGCTGAAACAATGGCAGAAAAAGCAAGCACACATAAAACTAAAATGAATAAATCAGAACACAAGTTGCAACAATTAAAAACTGGAAGAAACATTATTCCTAAATAATTAGCTAAAAATATAATAAAAGACTGTCTATTGAAAGAGGCTAATCTTGGCATGCGTAGAATGGAATGTATTCTAAATTTAGCAGTTACCAGTTTCACAAGGAATAGAAAGACCATTTTTTTATCTAATAATTTGATTTTTGACACGTGGTTTTCAGGAATATTTCTTTTAATATTATTCAGATTTTTGGCTCAGCTTCATGTTCCATACCTCAGGGCTAGTGAAAGAACACAAGTATATGAAAATGGTGAGTCATTGCACATCACAGGGTAGGTGTTAGTTGGTGTGCATAGGCAATACTGAAGAGGAACAAACACTGACACTTGCATCAGCAACTGCAACATTTGCTCTTCATCATACAGAAATGTTACATTGTGGAAGAAAAATGTTTGTTAGTTAACAACATCAGATAATTCAAGGGAGAAGACAAGAAAGCTACACAAAGATGTACACCTTACATAAAAGCATACAAATTGTTTTAATCAAGGCATCAGTTGTCCTGAATAATAGATAACTTGATGTTGGTGATCAATTACATTTACGGGAATTTAATGCCAAATTTGATAAGTGTTATTATAGGCAATGTGGAGGAATTTGATACCAGACAGTGCATCTTAAGCAGGCACAGAGTGGCATGCAATAAGCATGAAAAAATTTTTTTTGCAGTTATCCACTGAGGGAGGTTGTTTCAAAGCTTATTTGTTGCAAAATAAAACGTCAGTTGTCTCTGAATGTCACAACAGTGACATTATAACAATTATTTTGTGAGACATGACATAGGTTACAAAGATATTTTAGTTGTTCAGGAGACAACACAGACTACTAAGAGCAACATCATGTGTTCTAGGCTATTTATAGTTCTTAGGAGAAAAACTACACATACTGTTTTGTTGCAATTAAAATAAATTATTGTAGAGTTGAATATAAAGACGCTTGAGGAGAAAAACATTGGTTAGTGAATGTTGTTTTGTTTGTCTTGTCGTTGTTTGAATGTGTTGGTTGTTTCATGTCAGTGTTTATAGCAGTGTTTCCCAACCTTTTTTTGGCCGCTGCACACTTACCAACTCAACCTTCATGTGGCACACAAAACCTAATGACAGACATAACAAATAGAAATGTCCTCTTTAGAAGAATCCTATACCATAGGGTTAAAAATTTTGCTGCACACTTGGGCTTTTCTTGCAGCATACTGATTAGAAAGCATTGGCCTAGAGCAGGGGTGGGCAATTACTTTACCTCAGGGGCAACTGTGAAAAGGCCGCGTTCAGCAGAGGGCCGTATCTTCTAATCTAATGGAAACAGAAGCAAGTCTCCATACAAGAAAGGTTTTAGCACTGATATTTCTTAACGTGGGAGAAATTTTCAGATTCAAAGTTTTTTCCTAATTGTTTCCGCGGGCCACTGAAAACGCTGTGTCGGGCCACATTTGGCCTGCGGGCCGCTAATTGCCCACCCCTGGCCTAGAGTATCTTTATGATTGTGATGGCCATATTTTTATCAAAAGTGGATGGCAGAAACTCAGAGTTCAAAAGATAAAGTTACCAACTCTCTTTTGCACTGGTTTCCTAATTGTTTTACAATGCTGTCACTTTGGTTTTTATTTCAGGCAAAATGCTGTTTTTATAGTTTTTTTCTATTTCTGGTGACAGTGAATATGATTTAGTAATGAACAAAGTTGTATGTTGTTGAAGTGCAACATCATTCTCTTTCCTTCAACCTTGCTAAAAGAAGTTTGATTTCTAATTGAAGTCACTGTGATGGTCACATTTTCTACTGCTAAAGCAAGCTTTTTAATGGCAGTAAGGTTGGTGAATTGTTTTACATTTCTGAATTATACATATATGTGTTTTTTTAAGCGATGTATGCTTTCCTTATGTTAATGTGCACAAACCTATGACTGGAAAGTAATGATTTATCAGTTTCATGTGTATGTTAACTGTTAAGTTGAAATTGGGTTAAGAATATTTACGATTATTATAGGAAACACCTTAAATTTAAGACAATTTAAATGTTTAGTAAGCTATGAAATGCAAGTTGATTCAGAAGAACCAGTTGTTGCTGATGAAGATGTAAAAATTGAAGAAAAACTTCAAAAAGGAAAGTGGTAAGATGTTTCACTTTTTTCAACTGAAAATGAAATACTGGGTAATCTGAACTGTTTAATATAGATGTGTGCTTATGTATATAATGGACTGGACTGTTTTAATGATGTGTGATTTCATAAGTCTCAATGTCTAATTGTAGGTTTGTTGTGTCAACTGTCAACTCAAGCATATTGAACACACTCAAAATCAAAACATGTCAATTTTTCAGTTTGCAAATAGACAAATGAAAAGGACCCTCCAAAATTTTTTATTTTTTTCCAAACATTTAGTCACAGAAATTGTTAAATGGCAAAAATTCAAAACACATGCATGTACTATGTTAATTTTCAATAAATAATAATCCATAAGACAACAGTGGCCCTTAAAGTTTTAATGCCTCAATAACACTAAGTCAAAGTTTTGTTAATCTGGATACCCATTTTCCACAAGTTTAATAGCAAAAATATTGTAAGAAATGTAACAGAACTGCTAAATAAATATTCACTAGAGCAGTGAGGAAAAAGGTCAATGCAAAGACTGTATTACATTTATCAGCACGAATCTTCTTAATGTGCATACAATGTTGCAAGACTGCTAGAACAAATGCTAGAAAAGTCAATCTGAATGGAAGCAAGTCTCAGTTCTTAGCATGTGGTCTTGAGTCCGGATTTAGACTTCACTTCGCAACACTGTTGAATACCCCCAACATCTAATCTCAGTACCCCTGAGGATATTACAAAGTATAAGAAACCCTGCCATAAACCAATTAAAATATTAATGGATAGAAGATCCAACACTTAAAGAGTTTACTTCAACCCAAAGAAGCTTTACTGCTAGTGCTTTTCACACTGCACTGATTTCACATAAATTTATAACCAGGCTAGAAAGCTTTTTGTGTGACCATGTTTTTGACAAAAGATGTGCATGCAAACACATGGTATGGTATCTTAATAAAATGAAATGCATCTTTGGATGACTAATTACTGCCATACAAATGAAGAGGTTGTCAGTGAGTGTTTCAGCATGTAGAACATGCTTAAAATATAAAAAAAAGCTTAAAATCAGGTCATTTACCTGTATGTTTGGCCTAGATTTGTATTCCATATATTTACACTCCTGATAAATATCATATGTAACACTTACATTGGAGGTTGGAAAACATGATACAAGACTGTCAATGTTTAACAAATAGCAACAACAACTCTGATAACGATTGGTCACTGCCTCCTTCACAGTATGCTACACACGCTGAGCTTGTTAGCCCTATTAATAAGAAAATATTCTCTTTTTACTAAAATGCAACATTAAATCTTTGTTTAAAAGTAAACCCAAGCTTGGAGAATTTACATTCCCGTGCTTAAAACAACTGGATATTGTAGTGCTTTCGGACACACAAATTAAGGATAATTTTGTTAATTCACCATCTCCAGGTGACCATCATTAGCGAAAATTCCCAAACACAAGCACTGGGTGTTGGAGTATACATAAAAAATAATTTGAATTATCTTCGGCGATTCAAAATATGTGGAGGTAAAAACGTACAGTTTGATTTATTTGAAACGCAAAAAAAATCTGAAAATAATTGTCGGTGTAGTGTACAGGTGTAATGTTGATATCATTGCTTTTGTCCAAGATCAGCATGTATCTCAAGCTGAGTGGTCTTCCACCGTTATTTGTAAATTCGCCCCTCTACAAGAACTTTGCTTGAAAATTGTCTCCTACATATGATTTTAGCGTTGTATCAAAATGTTCGTTTATTTTAAAAATAATCCAGGGCAAACTGGGCACCTGTCCAGGGGCCTTCACAGACTCGAGGCTTCCACAGTCATGAGCAGTGAACCCTCTGGTTAACGCTGGTTTAATATATTTTTTTAATAAAGCTAACTGATAATAGTATTTCCTTGACCTTGAATAATATTTCCTTGAGGTACTGAGGGCCGCCACACAAAGGCTGCCCTGGGGCCTCCACAGGTCTAAATCCGGCCCTAGTGCTATTGAAATAAAAACATGCAATCTAGTTAGCACAAAACAAAGCGAATCAAATGCATTAGTAGAATAAATGTTATTCATTTCCAAAAAACAACTGGTTCCAACTAACGCGAACCTTGCGTCTGGCGTTTATCCTCAAGTTTTTTCGAAGCATGTTGCAAGTTGGTCAGCTTAAGTCGTATTCGGCGTTTCCACAGGTCTTTTTCATGTCAAAGTGATTGCGATATTTATTACCATGTGCGGTAATTGACTGAAACCTTGCTCAGTAACATACATCGTGGGAAACGCCGGTAGTAATATTAACTTCACTTTTCCCCAAAGTTCTGGAAACGCTCACTGCAGTCGATCCAAACATCTCACCGTCCGTGTGAATGAACTGTAGTACGGGTTCCATTGTCGCTTTGGATATTGATGTGACGTTCCTGGATGTGGAATCGCATTCACTTATGATAGTTACCTGGAGAAAAGCATTTCTGCGCAATCTAACTTTCGGCGTGATCTCTACAACAAATTGACTAATTAGGAAGCCTCAAAAACAGGTGGCGAAATATATTTTTTAATTCTTTAGTTTAGCCAAGATGGGGGATGGTTTGGCTTACTCGCAAGTTTATCCTTTCCTAGTTTACTATACTGTTATACTCTGCCATAAGTCAGATGAACCAAGTACAGCTATACCCACAAGCACAGAAAAACACTCGAACTGACTGAAAAACACGATGCTCACGTTTTACAACTTACGGCTAACTGTAATTAATTTTACTAGCCATTAATTGCTACCTAAATCGACTCGCAAAAGTCATATTTCCAGCGTTTCTACAATAGAACACACTTACCGTAGATCATTGCTTCACTCAAGTTACGAACCAAAGATTATAAAACGCATGGTAACGAACTGTGACATTTTTACCTTCGAAACGATGTTTTGGCAATGCTTTACTGCTGGAGGCTGTGAAGTCTTGTTTCAAGCCAATTTTGCTAATGATAACACATGCGGTCGGAGAGATTTTTGACAGTTCACGATGAAAAACAATTAGGCTAAACTTCATGGCAACTTGTGATTGATATTTCCGATCGCTGCGAAAATCGATGCGATGACTTAGCGCTGCCATTGTTGTGATTGTTGGCCCATTTTTAGTACATTGAAAGAAGCTGAAGTTTTTCCTCTTTAAAACATGGAGTTTGACCGATTGGACATTTTTCCGATAGCTGTATCTCTATTGGTCGTTTTGTTTCAACCAATGTAAGTCTAATAACACGAACTAGTGTATACTATACGAGAAAAGTTCAAAATCCCACACGTGCTGATGTAGACAGGCTGATAAATGTTATTGCGTGATGTCCCTTTTTAGACGCTGCTCATGCAATCTTTTCCAACCCTATTGGGTTGTTCCATGGTACAGGTATTTTCGTTTTCTATTCACGTTTAGTCTGTTCAGAGGTAGCGTGGCATGGCCATGTCCGTACCATGCCCTGACACTTTGACCCTCAATGCGAAAACGCTGCTTGTGGTTTTCTCTTGCCAAGTCTGACTATTTGATCTTATTTTAAACATTAGACTCAACAATTCCTGTAAATTCATAATCTTCGTCAGAACCGCAGTGCCTGACTGCCAACCAGTGATACTCTCAGTTGTTTAGGACATGGTTAGTGCAACACTTCCTAACACAGGAAGTGTTACACAGGACGATGTTAGTTTGACTGTTGCGTCACCAGTGCGGTATCATGCGTTTCATGACCTTTGCTACGAACCTTGAAGTCTACAGTGCATCAAATAATTTGGCTCCAAAGTAACGAACGTTGCTCTCATCTTTGGGATCAATTCAAAATTTTAGTATATTTTAACCTGCAGAATCGCCCTCCTAGAAACTAAAATTGGCCCCCAAATTTGGTAAGTATCAATCGACCCTGGGGGGCGATTTCGCCCACGTCGAAGACCACTGCTCTAAATCCTTTACCGGTGCAGTATTCAGTATGTAATGTTAACAGAAAATGTGATTTTATTGTTAGTCTCCTTGCACCATCTTGCGGAAACACACATGTGCGTTATGAAATACGCTAGAAGGCAACATAAACCTTTTATCAATGATTAAAACTATCAGCAGATTTCGAAGTGTTCAAAAAATTCTGAAACCAACTTGCTCGTGGCAAAGAATTATCTAAGCGCAAATAAACGAAGAGGAATTTGCTACAAGCAGCAGAACGTCAAAATCAAAATTTGAACGTTAATTAATGACATCTTTGTCAAAGATAAAGCTTCCGCAAAGGCTAAATGCTGATGGATTCGTCAAAATGCTTCCTGGCACGTCTTTTCTCAGATGTTATGAAGGAATGCATGTGCGTTGTTGTTTTTCTGGACAACTTTAAAATTGCTAAAGTTTTGCCAATCTTTAATCAGGAGAGAACGGAATTACCACTAACTACAGACCGATGTCACCGCTAACGTGTTTGCCAAAAATATTTGAGAAAGTGGTGCACATAAGATTGAACGATTAATTTACCCACATCAAATTGTTGAGTCAGCAACAATACGGTTTCCGCAATAACGATTCCACATCCCTGGCCGTTACGAACCGAAAACCTTCTCCAAAAAGGTTGGTGAGAAAAGTATATTTTGTGCGGCTTACTTAGATCTAAGAAAAGCCTTTGATTCACTGAATCACTCCGTATTGCTGACAAAACTTGAGCGCTACTGAATAAGAGTAATGCTTTTTTAACTAATACAAACGTATCTTTCCAATACAAAACAGTACGTTCAGGAAAAAAACACTAAGTCATCTATGAAAACATTTGTTTTCGTGTCTCGTAAATTTTGATTTTACGCTCATTATTCCTTTTGCTATGTATGAATGACTTACCTAAATCAAATGTTATAACCCCACACTTTTTGATGATGATGCGGTTTTTGTAGAGAGTGACAATTAGTAGTTTGGAAAAACTGCAAACGTCTTTAACCTGTGAAATAGCTGAACTAATTGATTGGCTAAGTGCAAACAAGCTCTCACTGCATATATCTGAAACAAAATATATGTTGATCACAAAAATATGTTGATACAGATTCGTTTAAAACAAAAGTAAATGGCAATGTTATTGAAAGAACTTTAAATATTCTTGGTGTCTTGTATCAAGTATCTTAATGTAATTCTAGACGAGTAACTAACATGGAAGGAGAACTGTAAACGTTTGTGTTGTCTTTTTCCAAATATGTTGGTGTCATATACGAAATTAAGCATTATGTGAGTATATCTATCGTGACACATTTCCATCTGCAGTTTTCATCAATATTTATAATATACGCGAAAAATGCAAACGCATGCGGCGAAGTTAAACCAATTTCTTCTGGCGGTTTAAAATTGCTTGCATCGCATTTTGCTTCCGTTAATTGTGTAAACGCATTATATGTACATGCGTATATGTGTATAAAACCTTTTCACTCAGAGCAATAAACTTTTACTTATTTCTATTAACCAACTGTGCCCTTCAACCTACAAGTAGCTTCGCCCTGGAGGTCTTCAGCTTAAATTGCCCCTGGTTCTTTGCAGCTTCACACTCCCCATACACTTTAAGAATCAGTCTACTTCAGTGGTTCTCAACCTTTTTTGGCCCATGGACCATCTCTTTTTTAAAAGTAATGCGATGAACCGCATTGCTATGGTTACACCTCATGAACATGAACAACTATAAGTTGAAAGACAGGTCCGTGAACGTTTTATCAAGGATTATGGAACTCTCTGTGGACCACTAGAAATTCCAGGTGGACCGCCTTGAGAATCACTGGTCAAATTGGAACTAATTATATCAGCGCACTATGCAGTGCAGGCCTGTAACCAGCTTGGGACACTAGGAGTGGCGAAGAGTTTTCCAAGAGAGGCCCAAATTTTTTGAACTATGGCCAATATTTTTAAATTATGTCCAACACATTTTCCAGGGGGGGCGAAAAATTTTTTAGGGGGCTTCGCCCCCCTGCGCCCCCCTGGTTACGGGCCTGATGCAGTGTCTGGTGATAAACATCATGTTGATCGTGTTGGCGCCACCTATGCGTGTGTTCTTTGTTAGCGTCCACATATATGCGTGTGTTCTTTCAAGTAACCGTGTTAGTGCCATATATGCGCACGTCTTTTTGCTACCGCCACTTATATATGCTTGTATTCTTCCATCTATCTATATGCTCGTGGTTAGCGCCATGTATGCATGAGCTATAATCCGTTGTATGTGGCTGCGAAAACGTTAAACATAATAATCCAAACGAACCGTCCAATCATTATCACATGTACTGGTAAATATAGGAACGGATGCTGGTCCTTCCCTTGTGATAAAATTGATGCGAACATATTAATAACAGTTGTGATTAAGTGTAAACAATGTCTACTACACTTCAACTTGAAAAAGTTTGAATACTGTATGTGCTTGAACTAAGGAGACATAAAATTTATAGAAAGTTGGCGTGTGCACAAATTTCAAAAAACGTTTGCACTGGTTTGTGAAAGCTGATTGTTCACATATCATTAGGAAAATGTCTCACCTTCTGTGTTACTTCATATATCGCTTTCGAAACGCTGCATCCACTAAGTCTGAGACAACTACAGGTACATGGGGTCACGTGAATAAGTATCCGTTACATGTGTTACAAATAAGTATCCGTTACAGGTGTGCTTGTTATTTGTTGACACTTTTATAGATAGTCTTTCCAAATCATGATACAAGTTGTATTCGTTTCGTCAATGCTCTGTTTCACTTTGAAAGTTTAAGTGCTCTTAATAATTGTTGTTGAACAAGGAAATAAGAACAGACGTATCGTGTCTTATCTTATCTCAATGCAAGTAATTAAAAGTGCCTGATAACGTAGCTAAAGCATCAAAACGTTGGCTGAAGAGATCCTATTGAGTCTATAGCTTGTACAGTTGATAACACAGCTTTCAATTATCGTTTCATGATGTGAAGGGTATAAAAACTTTCTTCGATTTATTAGTACTTCCAATAGCGGCGATGATGAAGATGCGGTGGAATACAATGATGAATCAAGTGCAGCTACAACTCATCGTCAAAGGCGTTACAAGAAAAAAAATCCAGTTTATTTTTTTGTTGGGGGAGGCAATGGTGGTCATCTGTGAGTTAATACACGTGATATTCTTGCTTTTCTCACTTTTTTCTGCCTGAGCTAGGCTATAGTTCAGCAATTTGCGAAGGTGTTTATATCTATCTGTATATCTACCTGTCTGTCTTTTGGTTTGGAACAATACATTGCGCATTTACAATCATTGCTATGACTCGCGTGCTAGCGTCGGATGAGTAGCCAAGTGTGAAAAAACAATGCATTTTTCGCCATTCCTGTTGATTACTTGATGACAAAGATATTCTTTCGGCAAGTTTAGGTTGCTATACCGTGACTGGCTGAACTGTTCAACGCAAACCTAACGTCAACGTGCTTGTTTTTGTTTTTAGAGTGGATGCTTACCTGACTAATCTAGGATGGGAAAGGATCTTTGATAGACACAGGGAAGATTACAAACTAAAATGGTGCGAGATAAAGTCTCACAACAATTACCATTGCTTCAGAGAAGGTAGATACAAATGCCTTGCTTTGCGAAACTGATGGCATTTGTATTTGTAGCTTTTTTCAGGAAGGTTATTTCGCCGGCATGTTTGACCTTGTGAAGACAATGGGAGCTTTATGTTTTGTAGAGAAATGCACGTACCTACGTTTGCATGAAAATGAACAAATATTTCCCCTAACTACAGTAAAATTAGCCCACATCTAAATCACCGTATTTGTCAAGCTACTGACAAACTCGTGATTACGTGTGAGTTCCACAGTTTGCGTTTTTGCCGCTGTATGATATTTGAACATGAACATTGTATTTTTTTCTGACAGGCGAGCAGTTATGTTATCAGATCCCCAACAACAAACTGCTAACAACTAAAATCGGCCTGCTGACGTCACTACAAGAGTATGATCGCGTCATGAACAAAGTGAAAAAGGGCAGGCCCAGGTGACGCAATGGGGATCGCGGATGCGGATGGCTGCTCTGTTGCAACTAACAGATCAGTCATTACGGATTGTGTAAATGTTTCTGCCAAATAGAGTACGATTGAAATCTCGTAGCAGTTGTGTCAAATGCAAGTTCTTGCGGCATGCATTCGTAATGGGGTATACGTGAAAAACGGATCGCTGAGCTGCACAAGGATTTTATCGCTATAAAATTTTGAATTCCTAGAACACGCAGCTAAAAATAAACTTACAGATCTGTTTCAATAAATTTTGGTGCAACACCGAATTGTTTCAATTCGTACAGGGGTTACTATTCTTATTTTGTAATCAGCTTCCCTGGTTCAATTTTGAACGGCGCGTTTTTTTTCTGTCAAGGATTATGAGGTATCAAGAGTTCTTGCCTGAGACGTACCGCCTCGATGTCAGAGATGACAGGGAAGTGTTTTACGAAACATTTGTTGGTAAGCAGGACGAATGTTCTTATCGGACTGCGCGATCATAGCGGCGTTGATACTGATCAAGTGTTTTGTAATCTTAACTTTTATATGCTTCGCAAAGTGGAGAAAAATACGATATTTCATCGTTGGTGTTGCCTGTGCCTCCTGATTCTAAGCGAGCGTTTATCTGTTAGATGGAGAAGTGTGGATTTCCAAACCGACTGGCATGAACCAGGGCAAAGGAATCTATTTAATCCGGAACAAAGAAGATTTCAACAGGCTCCGGTAACTCGTTTCATGTTGATAGGACTCTCTTCTTATTGTTGCGAAGCATTTAAATTATGTCTTGCTGCTATTGTGGCGGCACCTTTAAAGCCACTCTTCGAAGGATTTAAATGTTCATTGTTTAAGCGTTTTTAAAGTGACGGAAATGAATGGATCAAGTTGTTTCTTTGTAATGGCGTTCACGTGCTCAACATCAGCAAATTCCCTGTATTTAAGAGCAAAGGCTCCTTTAGAAATATTAAACTTGCGTCATAGGCAAAATATCACTGAAATGCGCGTTATATCCTGTAGACATTAGTTTTGCTGCAAACCACGTTTCAGGTCAGTTTCAAGCGAATTTGCTCAATATTTGTAAAATAAATTTTTGCCCTAAAGTTAGTTTATGCTGATCGTATTTGACCTGTGACGCTTCAATTTCTCTGAATTTTTCTGAGTTAGGTTTGATTTTCCACTTCAAGAATAACGTTGGTGAACGATTTCAACGTAACCATTACACTTTTTTTGCACGTAAAGCTGAAATTAATAATTTAAATGCATTGCTTCACAGCTGTTGCGGCAACGAAGTAACCCACCTTTTGATACTGCTGAAACAACTCACGAGCAGACTGTTGTCAAAATTTTGAAGAGATACTTCATCTCCATTCTACATTTGCAAAATCTTAAGTCTTAAAATTGAATTTACCCCTTGAAAATAAATCATATTATTCCTATCTTTTGATAGTATATTACGCAATCAGTGACCGAGTTTGCTAGAAAACTTTGTGGGGGACAAAGTTTGTGCGGTATGCATGTTTGCATTTCGATTACGTCACCATATTCACTCAACCGTAGTATGACCTTTTTGAAATTTTGGCAAGTTATAGAAATTATATATTTTTAGGACCATGACTCAATACCACCCTGGCTACGCCCATGGTGTTATAGCAGTTGCATAGTACTTGACAATGATTACTAGGTGTTTGCTTCTTTACTGAGTACACAAAACTGTAGTATTAGCACTTGAAGAGTTCTTTGTCAAAGTAGATAAAACAAACACAACACTTCCATTCTTTAAAAAACAAACAATACATTGAAAGTAGAATTTATGAACATGTATCCCTGAGATTCAAATATTTGGCAGTTACATAATGCAATTTCAATTATTAAACATGATCTCTGAGATTCCATTTTCTGGCATGGCTGCACCCTACAAGACCCGAAGTACGCTGAATTATACCATTGTTTGTCATGTACATCGGGATAGTATTTAACTTTTGCCAAACACACGGCAGCTTGCTTCACTGAACCTCACAAATTCCTTGCAATATCTTGGCAGCAAAACTTTGCGATATCTTGGCAGCAAAACTTTGCGATATCTTGGCAGCAAAACTTTGCGATATCTTGGCAGCAAAACTTGTACAACTACGTTATTTGTTTAACACACAACATTGGTAGGACAAAAGATATTGTGTCCCCCCTTTTCCAAAAGTTGGGGGGACATGTCCCCCCTCAAACTTGGTCCCTGTATGCAATTTGTGAAAATAATGCAAACCTATAGAAATACCGTTTGTGGTGTAGAGATAGTGTTTATAACATAAAGATAAAGACGTGTTTCGGTCTTTTAACTCTTTTTTCAATTTTCGAAATTCGGTAACATTTCTTAGAGAGCAATGTAGTTTGTTCTACACATATCCTTATATTGATGTTTTCGAGTTTTTAGTCGATTTTAAATGTTGTTACGAATTTTGTCATGTGCCACTCTATGAGCCATGTTAATTCGTCGCCACTCAGCGTTCAGTCGGTGTGATTTTCTGATCAAATACTTTGATCTTTTGGGTCATCCACGTCTCGGGGAGGAGATTTACTGCTTTGAGCGGAATGAAATTTGCATTGGTGAACTGCATCTTTTGCTTCGGGTTAGGAAGCTACAAAACTATGCCCTCCCAACGACCTGATGCGTAGACATCATTTAGCGCCTCGGTATTACTATTAGAATAGTCGCAAACGGCCGTTTTGTAGGGTATAGCAGAGAGCGTGTCGTGAATGAAAGGTCAAACAGAGAAGAGAAATATTTAATTATGACAGCGCTGGTACACTTCCGCAGTCGATAACCAAATTATGTTTATTAAACAAAGATCAGACGAGAATTTTGTCATGTCTGGTAGTTAGGCTCCTACACCAACTTTGTAAAACCCTGAGAGCTCGTAGACTCGTGGAGGTCCGAGTGTAAGTGGGAAGGGTATGGGCAGAGAGATTAGTGACATGGGCGTGGAAAGTGGGGGCAGGGGGTCTTGCCCCCCTGGATTTTGGAAATTATAGCAAAATTGATTTATTTCACAGTCTTTTCATGTTTGCCACCCTCAGCTCACGTCTCTGCATTACTTTTTAAAACCGTCTACGATTACCTGGTGATGGCTAAAAGATTTGAAAGACCGGAATGACATTCTGCAAAATCAAATTTTTATCATTTTCCTGCTGTTTTGGTTATTATCTTATGGTTTCCTGCTTGCAGAATATTTTATTTACGTCTTTTCTTCATATATTTATTTTCGCAGTTCTTGATTTGTGCCAAGTGTTCGCTGTCATTGTTTTAACCAACCTCTTTCACTTTCCATTGTGTAAAGCATTACAAATATTTCAGTATAATAATGCATTCTCTTCCGCTTGTGTTTTAATCAGTCAGCCTTCGGCAGCTGAGAACTTTCAGGCTTGTACTTGCTTCATCTGTAGGAAATGGTAAAATTAACCTTCCTGCCCATGCGGATTTTATAGCAGTGCTTTCATTTCCTTGAAGAATACACCGTTAGCATGCGCGTTCTGTAAGTACGCAGACATTTTAAACGAGAACCACGTTGACACATGTTTGTGCTCCACTCGCTTTTTGAAGATCAGCGTCTTGCAGGTTTATACAATAATCCACTTTTATCATCCTTTTTTTTTGTTTGATAAAATATTTCAGAACAACGCATTTAAGCGTTTGCATCTATTAACTGTTTTGTATGACAAAACTATGCGTGATTCTAAACGTGAACAACTACAACATGCGCCGTTGTAAAACGATCACGCCAAGTCTTGCTCACAAGTGACTTGTGACCTCGCAACTTGTGATGAAGCAACCCAAAATTATGACCAATACAACTACCGCCCAGTTGAACCGTATTTATTCGATTGTAAGCCGCGCATTTTTTTCTTTACCTTATCGAAAGTTATAGATGACGCTCAGCCTTTCCTTGTTTACGTTTTGTCGACCAAACTCTCTTTTCCCATTCTATTCTCTTCAGCATCACGTGCTCATCCGTCACAGGAGGAATTATGGTGAACAGAAGGCAGTTGTAGTGGTGAAGCATCATTACCAGGGTTGCCAATTAAACGCGAAACGTGCTAGTACGCGAAAGTGTCTCAGAGGTTTAAGTAACCTATATTCAAGTGCGGCTTACGATAAAGGGCGTCTTACATTAATTTTTAACGCCGTTTCGTACGGCTTACATTCTACGGCGGCTTACAATCAAGGGCGGCTAACAATCGAATAAATACGTCATCCCGATCGGCATTTAATGCCGAAGGAACAAACTGCTGTTATAGCATGGCGCCTCATTTTGCCGTTTTTCATCTGAAAGCACGGCCATCGCTGGTTTGTCACAGCTTGTGAAATCTTTTTCGCCTCCAACACAAATCTTTGTTTCGAAAAATTATAATTTTCAAGTCAAGTTTAGCAGAACATTTATAAGATGGCGGCTTTGAGACACCTTCGTTTACTTTTTCAAAAATCTCTATCAGAGAGAAGCTTGCTGAAGTTGAAGAAGATCTACAGTCGTCGAGGAAACTTCCTTTCAGAGCTCCTATGGCCAGGATTGTGCAGAGGTGAGGACATGGCGGGAACTGAGACATTCTCTGTTTGGGCAGAGTGGTGCTGACATCACATTGGGCTGGCATGCAATTGTCGCCAACGTTTGGTGGGTCTTCAAAAATGGATTCAAATCCGATAAACCTCATACGATTTTGAAAACCCTTAGGATTACAGTTACGCGGTAGTATTCCTTGCATCAAATAAATATTTTAGGTCTTGCAACAGGTTTGGTTTTATAGATTACCGAGCGATAAAGACTCCGAAGAAATTGCTGTCTGAAATGCAGCTACTTTTATGTTTGCAAATGCATTCGCGAGTCAAAAGTGTCGAATGGACACATTTTCGCAATAAAGGCTTACGTAGAAATGATGCACTCAGTGTAAATCTCTTTGATCATGTACGAGTATAAAATACAACAAGGCTGACTTCGAAGCAGGGAACGGCAAGAAAGAACTTTTGTGGAGCGCTGTGAGACAGCTTATTGCTTGAAGATTACCGGATACTCTGATTTTCAAGACTTTTTTGCATTGATTTTGAGCAGAGAACAGCGGACATTGCTCAGCTGTTTTTACGCATTTGCTCACATGAAATCCTGCTGAATTTTACCAGACGTTCTTGTCGATTGGTAGCATCTTTCCGCGCACTTGTAATCGGCAACTTAAATTATAAATCCTGAGTTGAGACCTTTCGTGCACTCAATGCAAATCTGACATTCGATTCGTCTGCCTCGGTGATCGTGATTGGTTACTTTTTACGTGTCGCCAAGATAC
>JGI24022J15233_10001611_pt1 | contig 19358 bp, 11 predicted proteins | sample Ectturendosymbi2_FD_15233 | JGI IMG/M metagenome (IMG submission 15233) | reverse complement strand
GGTTGTAATTTGAAATAAATAGCTTTTTAATCAAAGTCACAATTGAAATTTTCATGGGTACACATCTTTTTGGGTCACCCTGTATGATTACAGTCTCCGGCCATGTCTGTTTTAGAGTTAGTTTAAGAGATGATCGGAGTCACTTTTTTGACTCTTGCTCCTGTTCAGTGTTGCTAACTGCCTGGTATATATACATAAATTTGGTATAATTCCAAGATGCTTGGTATATACATGTTTGATTTGGTATGTATGAAAAATTTGGTATATATTTGGTATATTTGTTGTTTAGTTAAGACTTTAAACCAAATTTGTTGTTATATTGCAAAGCGTGAACAGAGAAACATTGTGGTGTTAAATGTATGTGAAAATTTCAAGTGATTTTGCTTAACATGGGATAAGGCGTGCACTTTGGAAGCGTGTGCAGCCCAGTTGTGTTCTCNCACTCACAGTGNGGGCTTGAATCCAGAAACCTCGATGGTGCTGATTGAGAATGTTGTTGGTTATGTCATCGCGCCAGACAATTCGACCAAAGAGAGCTCTCAATTGCATATCCATGGAAGACGCTTTTAAGTGTGGCTTGCTGGGTCTCCCCCTTTTTCCCTGCTTTGACCATTCTTGCTTGCATGCAGCAGTCGTGCTAGCATGACTGTTACACTTCATTCAAGCGAAAAATGAGACTAGAAGAATGCGGTTCTGAATGGGTTCCAACGGCAAAATATATCCAGCAGAGCTTTAGTCACTCTCAGCAAAATAAACACTACCTGGAAGGTTCTGATAAAACTGAACTTAGCTCTTGGTATGCGCTTCTGGTAAATCGATTCATTCAAAGATTGGAAAGCTGCATATGAGAGTGGCAGAAGATTTAGAGAAGAATTACTGATAACGTTTGCGTGGCATATAAAGCAGGAGTCTGCTGCTGCTGTGTATTTTTTCTGCAAACTGTTCAAAAATAAAATTAGAAACCCAAAGCAGCTATTATACAGCAGTAAAATGCGGTAGACCACAAAAGAAATGAAAATTCAGTTGCAGGTGTTGGAAGGTTGAATATTCCAATAATTACAGTAATAAATCTGTCACTGCTAAAATTAAGAAAGTAGAAATTGAGGTTGTAGTTTGTTTATGATGCCACTGCACAATGGCCCTGCTGATCACCTAATAAATGAATTAAATATTCTTGCTACTTTGTTTGTGTAACTTTCCCATGTGAAATGTTGTTAGGAGATTAAGGGCATGTTCTGAAGCATCATTGGCAGCATTTAGGTTCTTCAAAAAGATGTGAGCAGTAATGTGATCACTATTTTGTTGTCAAGACTTTGCGTCTGCTTTTGAAAAGCCATGTTCTACATTCAGGAGCTGAAGTAGTGTCCAGGAATATTTTCCAGCAAGATCAACAAGTGAAACATTTAGTCAGAAGAGGCATCTGTTGCAGAACAATTTTATTACTTTGCTTGGGGTGATGCTGGAGTGCTTATTACTTTGCTTTATTACTTTGCTTGGGGTGATGCTGGACTGGACTTTTCACTCAGGGGAACAGAGTCACTAAAAATGACAAGGAGACTAAGCATTGTGACAAGTACCAAATGTGATTGTCAAGTTTCGTTATATAAGTACTAATCAGCCTACAACAAATGGTGATCTTTATTCAGCATTTTGTGCAGATCCAGGTCTGAGTTTGGTGCACTTGCTGGGTCTGCAGGTTTTTCGGTGTAAATTTGGTACTTGTCACAACGCTTAGTCTCCTTGTCATTTTTAGTGACTCTGTTCCCCTGAGTGAAAAGTGAGCATTGGCTAAAGCACTCCTGCATCACCCCAAGCAAAGTAATAAAATTGCTCTGCAACACATTCCTCTTCTGACTGACAATGTTTCACTTGTTGATCTTGCTGCAAAACATTTCCTGGACACTACTTCAGCTCTTGAATGTAGACCATGGATTTTGCTCTTGAATGTAGACCATGGATTTTGCAAAGGAGACCTAACGTCTTGGCAAAAATAGTGGTTGTATTACTGCTCACAACTTTGTGAAGGACCTAAATGTTGCCAATTGCCAGAACATGCCCTTAATCTGCTAACAACATTTAACACGGGAAAAGTTACGCAAAGAAAAAAGAAGCAAGAATATTTAAGGAGCATTGCCAGTATGCCATGGTAAACACTATATGAAACAGCGACAACTTACTAAATGAGTGACAAAGCAAAATCTTCAAAGGGTTAGGAAGCACTTGGATTTTTTTCTGAAACTATAGCTAAAAAGATGAGAGAAACCTGACAATCACTTTTACTAACTATACACCAGACAACTTCTGAAAATGTATGGCCGTTATTTTTTGTTTTTCGTAAGGTTAAGCCCTTGTGTTTTTCATGGACTATCCCACTGTGCTGATTGTCTAAGTTTTTGTTTACATGTTCATTCTGATCAACTAAAACCTGGTAATGATATCTCATTTTGTATGATTTTGGCATTAGCTTTTTGGTTTGTTATGTGAGTGATGAAGTATTCAACTTCGGTGATAGTATTCCTGTGCATAATGTTGCTTGATGCAAACACTTTATACCGGATATCTTTTGTTGATTTATAACAAAGAAACTTTATGAGAGTGTGCTTCAAAATGCACTCATTAAGCTTCTGGCTGATCATTACACTGTGGATTACAATGTTGAATTAGATTTTTGTCCAGAAATCTCTACTTAAGTTTCATACAAGTACCAACAAGCATCAAAAATCCAATTCTTAGGCTAAAATCGTCAAAAATCAAGAAATCTTAAGCATGTCAAAAAACATAAAATAAGCAACTCAAATGTGTTAAATGCATTTGGGAACATGTTAGTTCTGGTTCATTAAAAAAAAAATTTGTTCTAGTTCTTTCGGTTGTTGAGATCTTGCATTTTTCTATTTTTTGGGTTGTTTCTATGGAAACGCTCATAGAGGAGGCGTCAAACAACAATTGATTCAATTTTTTGTCATTTTTGTGAATAATAAGGCCAACTGCAACATTTGACCAACTTACGTAGAGATCTGAGACATTCGCCCAAATTTGGTACAGCCTATTCCTCAGAAGCTTGCCGCAAGGCTGAAGTTTGTTTGTTGTATTTTACTACAGTATGATCTATTAATGAAAACATTTCAAAAATGAACCTGTCTCATCTCAATAATGACGGGCTGCGTCGTAACAAAACTATAGAATCAATTATGCTCATCTTCACACAGATCCAAACCACATCTTGTTTGAGATGTCCTCATTCTGAAAGTTAGGATCCCGAGAGGCGGGGAACATTGCAGTCTATCGAGAGAATCAGACAAGTAGATTTTTAGTATATGATTTCGAAAGATCGTAATTTTTCCTCATACAACTATTGTTCCATACCAGGATTTTTTGCACGGCCAGATTTGATTTCATTTGGACATCCGGTTCCGGAATCCGGTTGAAAGGAAAACGATATCCAATCCAAATCGAAAAAATTTCATATGTTTCGCCGGATTGGACTCCAAAATCCGGATCCTGTTCAGCACTGATGCATATGGAAGTGAGAGCTCTCTTGGCCGAATCGTCCGGTGCGATGACATCACCAATATCTGCCAAAATTAGCGAAGTGTCTGGGTTCATCGAAGTCGAAGTTTCTGGGTTCAAGCACTCACTGAGGGTGTGCGAAGCGACCACAATGGGGCCGCACTTGCTTCAAATCCCACTCTGACTCCACTCAAAAACGCCCGACTCCTTACAACTCCGAATCTGGCTCCGACACCTCAACCCTGTGAAGAACATAACTGTGTGCATGTGCACATGGTGCAAAGTCAGAAATTTCGCAAGTCAGAAATTACTGGCTTCACGCCACTTGTGTACATGCACAGAGTAATATTCTACACATCAAATACGCTGAAAAGACTGATGATTAGGTCTTAGGGTTTGGTGCTTAGGTAGGCCTATTACCTAAAGTGTGTAGTTTTAGGGTTGGAGTTGGTGTTAGAAAAAGAAAAATAATGGATATCTAAAACTAAGTCCAATATTTTTCAGTTGTTATAGTTATTCCCGTACTGTAACTTATTGTTGGTATCTGACAACTAACCAAAAAGTTCTGATTTACACAACACACATGAAAAAAGTAATCGCCAAGCTTTATTCCTTTACTCTGAGATGCAAATTAATTATCAAAAACAAAAAATAATAAGTCAGAATGCTTGTAGAAGAAATTTCGCTTGACGTCGGTACTCAAATCCAAGCAAGGCACAAGCAATCCAACTCCTGTTTGACTCCGCATGAATGCAAGTCAAGCAAATAAGCAGTAACGTTTTTTCAGCAAACAGAAAATCCGGCTTCGGCTACAACAAAGAAAACCTTAATCCTGATCCTGTTCGGGGCAGCTGGAGTCCGGATCCCAAAAATCTAAAATCCACTCCATGACTCCTTGCATGCTTCTTATCCTTTACCTTTCGGAGCGTGAGATGTTTTGTGAACGGCCCTCCTTGCAGAGATGGGTGCGGACAGGACTGAGTCGGACTGGATCAGGACTGAAGCTAATTTTGGCCGGATTAGGACTGGATCCGACTGCAGTTTTTTGAAAATAGGCGAATCACGAAGCAGGACTGGATCTGGTTCAATATTTTCCGTCTAGGACTGGACTCGGACTGAAAAATTTCACAGTCAGGTCATCTCTGCCTCCTTGTTTAATCAGGCATGACTGTCGTGATGCAGTATTATCAATTGCAGCGTCCATGACCGCGATGTAGCTGTTGGTGTTAAGGTTCAAATTCTCATAACGTTTACCGTCAAGGTTATGAAGATTCTTACAATATGTCCAGAAGTGAAGTGGGTCTAGAGGAGCTCTCTGCGAATGAATATTTAGGTGCGTTTTTGTTTAGTATACATTATCGGTTTGACTTAAGGATAAACAGGCGTTGCGCAGCTCAATTGATTTGATTGAACACCTGTTTTTAAGTTGAGTAGTGGTTCAGGTTGGCATAATATCTTTTAATTTTCGGTACTCTGTTTTGTGTTGCTTATATTGGGATCAATGAATGAAATATAGGTCGCACTGCACGTTTTTGTTGTTAAAAATATTCAGTTTAATGTACCATAACAGTGTTACGAGTGTATTACATTAGCCTTTCTTCAACTTCGTTGATACTCACTCACTCCCTTGCTAATTTGTTATTTGAATCTACAGTAATTCAAGTGAATCATCTTATTTTTGCTGGGAAAGATTTCCCTGATGGGTTTCTGATGTATGTCCAGTTGATTTCTTCACATTTGTTGTTAGACTTACTTTTTTGCAAAAATTTAAAAGTGCATCTTTAATTGAGATTTATTAGGTTGTTGTTGTTTTATAAAAGGCATTGGCTACAGAATCATTGATGGATCTTAAAATTTGAAACCTTATTAGACCATCTTTTGTGATGTGACAGTAACGCATCATGAGAATGCAGTAGGCTATGTAGAAACATACTATCAACTATGTGTAAAAAGTAAATTCTAGTAAACCTAAAAGCTAACCCTAGCCATGGGTGTCGGAAGGATTATTTCCAGGGGGGCACTAGGATATTTTTCAAAAATTTTTGTAACTAGGGTAAAAATGGTGAAATTAGTTTTTCTTCTTAGAAATTAAGAAAACAACCTTTTTTTGCTGAAATTGTAAAAGGCAGTGTCTATTTTGCTGCCAAAATCATAAATGCCGACGGCAACAGCTTGGCTGGAGCTATTGTGCTTCCAGTCCAAAGCTTGGCAGAAACGAAGTAAAAACAAGGCCCTAACTCCAAACCTTAACACTAACCCTTAGCCATAAACCCTAACCCAAACACTAATCCCTAACCCTAATGCTCACCCCTAACTGTAACTGTAACAGTAACCCTAACCCCTAACCATAACGCTAACCTCTCATGCTAACCCCCTATCCTAATGTTAACCCCAACATTAACGCTAACCCTTAACCCTAATGCAAACCCCTAACCCCAACCATAACGCAAATCCCTAACCCAAATGCTAACCCCAAACCCAAACGCTAATCTCTAATTCTAAACCAAAGCCCTAACCATAATATAATGCCAACCTTAACCCCTAACCGAAGGCTAAAGGTAACACCTAAAGGAAAAGTCTTTAAAAAAGCAAAAAAAGAAAAGTTACTAAAGTGAGATTCAAACCGAAGACCAATGGCATATTAGACATGAAGCATAACCACTACACTATGAGCAGCACACTGATTGCATGGCAAACTGACCTTTTCATTCGAATTGCATCAGCCGGGCTGCACAATAGCTTTGTGCCAATCTGTTGCCGCCAGAAAATTGATGGTAAAATAGGCACTACCATTGTAAAAGTCCTGGGGGGAGCCTTGGCCTTCCCTGCCCCCCTTCTAACGCCCGTGACTTTAACCACAGCCCTAACCCCAACGCTGACCTAATGCTAATGCTAACCCCTAAACCTAATCCCTAAACTTAAACCCAACCCAAAACTGAACCCCTAAACCTGGTCTAATGATTTGAAACTTGCAACCACTACCAAAACTAAAGTCGTCAAGGTGAGAGGCGAACCAATAAACCATTAGCACAGCAGACTTGGAACCTACCCGTTAGGCTACCAGATCGACATTGGTTGAATGACAGAGTGACTGCTTTATTCGAATCGTGTCATGCAAGATGGTGTGGTCGAATAGGTTTTGAAATGAGAAGATCCATGGGCGGTTCCATAGCCACTTCCTTTATAAAATGTTAGGGTCTTATGTCATTGTATAGCTACTGTTTTAGCATTAAATATTTCATCGAGCTGTGAAAATGTGAAGGAATAAGCTCTTGTTTTTCAATGTGAAGGAAATCCTACAAAAGGAGTATGAAGTAAGATATAGGTATTTAACATTCATTTGTGTAAAAATTGTTGACAAACTATGCTATGTTCAAAAACTTCTTAGACTTTAGGAAAATCTTTTTGGCATGAGTTTTAAAGTAAACATGAAATGATGAAAAAGTAAGTTCAATTTGAAGGCAGTGGCTACAGAACCGCCCGTGGGTCTTTAATTTTGACACCTTATTCGACCACCTCCTGCAGTGTGACGGTAACGCACGACGACAATGCAGTAGGCTTGGTAGAAACATAGTAAACACAAAAGATAAACCTAACCCTAACCGTAGCCCTGACCTAACCCTCACCGTAGCCCTAATCTAACACTAAGCTAATGCTAAGCTAACACTAAGCTGATGCTAAGCTAAGCTAACCCTTACGTAACACTAAGCTACTAACCTAACACTAATCTAATGCTGACCCTTACACCTAACCCCTAAAGCAAAAGTCCAGAAAGTTTTAAAAAAGTAAAGAAAAACTGGTGTCACGAATTGAAACGTGCAAGCAGTCACTATTATGAAAACACAAAGTGCCGGGATGGGAGGCGAACCCATAACCATTGGCATGGTAGAGTTGAAACGTAACCGTTATGCTACGAGGTCAATGCTGCTTGGGTGACAAAATGACCACTTTATTTTAACCACGGGTCGGTTCCCTAGCCACTTCGTAATTTTAAAGACCTACACAATTTGTAATTGAAGATACACTTTAAATTTGTTCTTAAATAAAAATTTAAATGAAAAATTTCTGAATGTTTTGCAGATTTATATGTTAAAGGTAATTGCATGACTGAGAATTCTAGTTTATTGGTTATCATAAACCACAGGATTTTACATCACTAAAAAAAGTTAATGGATGTTGTAAAGAAAAATTGGTTACTTGTTGTATATGTTAATTTTTACAATTGTTTTTATGAAGTGCTACAAAATTGTTATCATTTAGTGATATTGTACTTTTTTGTGGTGTTAACAATGTTATTTGACTGCTGTTTTTACTTATGAAGCTTCTGGAAGATTGTCTTTTCAAATTTATTAAAAAATGTTCTAAACAATTCAAATAGATGCTTATCAACTGCTTCTAAATATTGTTGTTAATAATATCTTATACTTTGATAAAGATTCATTAAATATTTACCATTCATTATGATATTTTATACTCCATCAGACAAGTTATTGTCAACACATTAAAGATTGCTATGTCTGTATACTTATTAGTGCATTTTTTGTACTCAGGAGATCTGTTGATAGTCTCTTGTTATTATATGATTACTTTGCATGTCTGACATTAAAAATCGGCATTCTGTAGTTATGAAAAAATTTAGACATAAAATGGCTATTAGCAGGTTCATATTGTTGATAAATTTTATATTTTTGGATATATTTACTTTAGTTGGTTACATATACAAACAGGGTGGCCAGATCTACTTTTTTCCAAGGGGCCAAATCTAGTCCAGAAAAGAGCTAAAAAAGAACCAAACTAACACAAGGGGCCAAAGAAAGGGCCAACCATATTTTCCAATTTTAACAGCAATTACAAAGTCATATGAACCCATACTTAGCAATTTATTGAATGGCAATGTTCCTCAGTCACAATTGTAGCTCAATAGCAAAACAAGTACATGATGAAGGATCATAAGAGAACAACTTAATTTCCATGTGTAGCCATAAACTGAGATAAATGAACAAATCCAACAAACAGGTTCACCACTTAAACAATAGTAAGTAAGGTAACGTAACAAACTGCAGCAAGAAACAGGTATTCTGATGAACTTACTATCACTTTCGCTCAGAAAATCTAAGGATCCTAACAAAATTTTGCAATTGAAAACTTTCAAAATATAGGAATATGGTGAAAATCTGCAATCAATTAGTCAAAAAAGTGAAAAAATGTGGTTTCTCAGACAGCTACCAGGGTGGTCAGACAAGGGGCCAATTCTATCCTGGAAAAGAACCAAAAGGCCAAACGAAACTTTTGGGGCCAGCAAGTGTTATTTAGGACAATTTCTGAAACTGGCAACCCTGCATACAAACTTACAAAAAACATCCATAACATTTATAAAATACTAGTTTATTGAGGCTTGTTAATTTTATTTCATTCATATTACATCAGGGTTGAAACTTTTCTGTTAATTTTAGTAATGCGGAGAAAGTTTTAGTGTGCACACAGATAACCAGTTGGCATTGTCGTTGCTCTGTGATATATGTTATGCAACAGTGGACAAGTTCTCATGAGAACTTGTCATTCACTGATTACAAAAGTAACGTCACAGAGCCACAAAAATGCCAGCCAGAATGAGAGCAAATGGAAATTTCAGTGACACAAGTCTCAAATGGTTGCATTCAGTCCATTGCGTGATGAGCCCGGGTGACGCTATTGAACTAGAGTCACCCCTCAACTGATGTCATCTCTATTCCATCTATCTAAAACATGACATCAATATGTCATTTCGCTTAACCCAAAACATAGTACGGGTAATGAGATAAGACTAGGGAGCAGAAGGAATGCCAGAAGCAAAATTGTGAACACTGCTATGCCGCTGCAAATCCCGTTTGCGCACTCAAAGTTTTTGGTGATATGGTGCAAGTGTGTGACCACATTTTTGCACCAAACACGTCAGTACTGAAAGCATTGTGCAACAGGTATTAGATCTATTTGAAATAATAGTACCTTTTTATATCTTTAAGAGATTTTGATACATTCACAGTTTTATGTATTATTCTTAGTTTTGACCTTTTGTTTAAAATAGATTGGCAAATGATAATGTTGTTCTTAATACTTTCTCATATTTTTATTGTAGTAATTGCCAAATAGTGTATTATATTTAAATCAAATGATCTTTTTCGTTATTGTATTTCATGACCTTTTTATTGATGTTTTACTAACTTTCCAACCATTTGAAGAAGGCATTTAAGGGCAATGTTTTATCAACAGGTAAATCTAAGGTACAAATAAAAACAGTGTAATTCCATTGTATATCTTAAAGGAGATGTATGAAAACACTGAACAGGAATAAGACAGACATCACTAAACTGACCAGTTGGCAGTGAACTCTATTTGCAGAAAACTGAATGGTATCAAGAAAAAAATAAGATATAAGTAAACAGACATGTGTATTTAGCAAGTCAGTTGAGATGTAATTGGGTAAAATGTGTCAATAGGGGATGTAAGTTTTTGCTATCAGATTTAATAGTGTAAAATTTTAAGATGTTGTATTGAATATGTAGAGAATAATATACTTTCATCAGTTAGAGCATCCAACTTTGCCTAAATATACAATGTTCACTGTAGTAAAACATATTTGTTATACTCAAATTATATTTATTTGCAGATGATTGAATGCCTTTCTCATGAAACAGTCAATTCCTTGTTTTTGTTTGCAGCAAAGCACAACATTTTACTGTATGTTGAAGATGCTTTAAATCAGCTGCTGGAATATAAAGATGAAAACTCCAAAGTTATTCCTGGAAAGTTTTTGGCTGATTAGTGAGTAACTTGCAATGAAGTCAGTGGAATTACGTCAGCTGCAGATCATCGAGCTTATCGCAAGTTCCCATTGTGGGTGTTTGGGTTGCCATTTATATAAAATGGATTATTGCAGAATGTGGACTTAATTCACCAAATCTTTGTCAACCTGACAAATAGTTTTTCAGTTGAAAGTTATAAACATTTGGCAAATTTTGTTGCTGCCCATCTCAGAATTTATCAGTTTTTTATAGTGACAATTGTGCTTCTGGCTAATGATCATCCTGGTTTTCTTGCAGCTTACTTCATGTTTTTCTGCATGTTTACATGTCTTGAAGTATATTTTGACTGTTGTGATATGTCAGGAAGAAGAATAGTTTTTTTTATTTGATCAATTATGCAATTGAACTTTTTGGAAAAAACTTACATCTAGTGAAATTGTATGCATCACAACACCTATCAAAAACTTCTAACATTGTTAAGAAAATTGGCTGAAAAATTGTTACTCTGTTTTTCCAGTTTGTCAAGCAATGAGAGATTACTGTGATTGAAGTGTGTGATAATGGAGAGAAGCTCCACTTATTTTTTGAGCTTCCAGTATCTTCCTGCTCTTTGATATCTGTTAAATGTGGGGATTCATGAACTGCTGATATCTTTAAGTAAAATCCTATCTCTATCAAGTCAGTAGCACCAGAATCAGCACATATTGATGTATTAAAAAGGAAAATCAATTCCACTGCTATTACAGCATCTTTAGCCCCCACTTAAGATGATAGTAGTTGGTAACACCTTACAAACCACCAATTTTTTGAAAGAGACAAGAATTTGAGGGCACCTTGAATACAGAACACAGAGTATCATTTTGCAAAACATTTTACAAAGAAGCCTATGAAATGCCAGTATTCTTGAGCATTTGGTGTTACATAATTTGTTGTGCAATTTGAAAATTTTGTTTCAGATGTAATTCATGTTAAAATAAAAGTGGATGATTATGCAGTTGTTACAAATTTTGTTTTGTCCCTGTGCTTATCACAATATTTTCATCTTTTTTAACTGCATTTAGGATTGTTGTATGCATTTTCTGGGATTAATACTGGCAATGAATTATAGTTCCTGAACAGCATTACAAAATCTGCTGATTTTATTTGAAAAAATCAGGAAGCATTTTGCTGCATAGCATGTTTTTCAACTCTGCAAACTTGTTAACACAGCTGCCAGAATTGAGCAGCACTCTACAGTCATTGCTTGTTGTGCTGTAGACCAGGGGTGGGGAACCTGTGTCCCGTGGACCAAATGCAGTGCACGTGAACATTCAGTATGGCCTGCATCAGAATTTTCATTGAAACCCAAGGTAGACTGCAATGTTGCATCAAAACGAAACTCTGTGATAAGCCGATGCTTAGACAGTAAATAAAGCCAATTCCCTCCTGCTCCTTCTCATAGTTTTTTCTCTTTATTTTCCTTAGGAGGAAAGAGGTAAAATATTAAATAAAATTAATTATTTTTGCGGCCTGACAGCGATTCCACAATATGTCTGCCCTGTGATAGGAAATAGTAGATTCCCCACCCCTGCTGTAGACAGAGAACCACATTTAAAACATTCTGTCTTGAGTCCACAGACTGGGAACCTACATGCAGTTTAGTTTTAGCATAGCTTGTTGCATTATGAAGTGTGTAGATCAAGTATTGCTTGGTCTTGGACAAGGCCTATGTTAAAGTGCATTAAAAATGTATTTCATATTGAACAGCTTTATGTTATTTATCATTTATGACGCCTCCAACAGCTCAAGTGTAAAAAATGTTTTTCTTATTGTAATTTTCGTCAATAGCTTCAGAAGTGTGCATAAAGGAACACATACTCTTTTTCGGGAGTTCGAGTTCGTTCGATCAACTGCTCACAATCGGTCTTGTTTCATCAAGTGCGTGTGGAGCTGTTTCCGGCACATTGCCACCCATGGAGGTACGTTTGAACCAGTGCTTTGATATCAAAATCGTTTTTTGATCATTGTATGAAATATTGTACTGTTTATGCACTGTCGATAGTTGACGTGAACGAAATTCTGCAGCACAGAGAGTTCCAAAACGTTTATCATCACACAATCTATTAAATAGACCAATTTTTTTCAAATCATCTCATATTCTAACAGTATCTGCATAAACAACTCAAAATTTCATGCCTTATGCTTCATGCGTTTGTTTTTTCAGGTATAGACTGGCATGCACTTCGATAAAAACTCGGTGTTTCGTGTGTTATAATATCCTTGAACACAATCGAACAAGGCTTTACAGTGTGCGCAAGATGAGAAAACTCCTTTAAAGAACCAGCTACACATTTGGAAATGGCATAAACACTCCTAAGATGGTTGTCTGTGCTCGCCCAAAAGATGTAGGCGGTCAACAAGCGTAGAAGAGATCTAGTCGAGAAAGTTCACGAAGTATTTGTGCAAAGCTCCAGATTCATTTTATGACTAAATCTTGAAAATTTGTGAGATCGTTTATCAAATCCACGTACTTTTCAAATCCGCAACCTAATTTTAATGATTAAATATTGTTCTACTAAATATTGAGCCTGTTTAATTTGATACGCGTAGAGTTTATAGTTACTCAGATATGTACATATCAAATGATTGAAAATTTTTGGAAACACCCGCACAGTACACATTCACAAACCAGGTGGTTGCTTACCTAAAGTCGCAGCCGACACGTTTCCTGTCCCTCCACAAAAATTTGCAACATGTTCAACATCCTATATACGAGTTTGGCGTGCGGATGAATTAAAACGCTCTGCATAGTTTGCAGGAATGAAGCAATAATACACGAAGTTATAGAGCGGTCTGTAGGACAGTTCGGCGATGGTGGTCGCAAATGTTTTATACGAAAACAGCGTGTTTTTGTAATACTTCAAAGGTTAGAATACAAATAATGTTTGCTTGCCCTAAACCTGTACCCTAAAGCTAAAGCCAAAACTTTTTAAAAAGTACATAAAAAGCGTTGCCATCAAAAGTGTCATGTCTTATGAACTGATTTATCGCCGACACGGCGTCGCCGAACTGTCCCATTCTGGTTATAGAGTGAGACTTATCGTTCCCACATTCTTACAGTCGTTTAAGTCGCATCCTATCCACATTCTTACAGTCGTTTTTGACAATCGACCAAAAACAAGGATGCGCATACATTGCGCTCATGTATCGTCTCATAAGGGACGTTGATAGTTATACGCCGTGGGTTTTTTGCTACTTCGTTGTTTTGTTGTGCTTGTGGCAAATTTCTGCCGAACTTGTGCTTTTTTGTACTTTTCTTGCTCAGGATGAGATCTTAGTTCGATGTTACAACTATTGACTTGCTTCAAAGACGACCACGGCGCATTTTTGTTTTATTAACCATGCCCAGTCTTTGCGACATGCGATTTTTACGTGCAGAGTTACTCAGTGTGAAGGAATATCATTCTCTTTTGAGCTTGTTGTGCTACGACTTCCCCTTGGATATTGTTCAACGTACAGCTAGAATAGTTTTAATGGATGACGCCCTGGACTGCCTCATGTCATTCTCAGATTTCTTGTATGCATTCCAAATACAATTTTATTATGAAGGTAAACTGGGCGGAAACATTTTACTGTGATTGGACTGTTGAGTATTGCCTGCAAACACGAACTGAACTTGCAGCTGAAACAAAGGTCTTGCCGTCAACAAAATACAAGTTGCTCTAATTGCGGAAGAGTGGCTCGGACTTGAGATCCGATGGTTGTATGCAACACTAGGCTATTGTTTACGCAGACCATTGCACGCCTGTACGGTATTGGAGAAAGCGTCGGTCCGTTTTGCGCTTGCAGCGCTATTACCTCAGCGACTGAAATCACTTTTTAACAAAATCAGCGCTCGCTGCTGTTTGAAAACGTTTTGCTGTGCAGTTTAGCCAATGGTTGCAATATATGCGTTTCCCGCAGACCAGAGTAACTTTCTAATAAACCGTTCATTTTTTGTCCGCTGCATCAATCGGATTTGAAAATCTGATGCAGAATTTACGATGAAAATGCATCAGTCAGTTCGCAAGAAGAAGCTTTGAAACTCGTTTCATTTTATTTTAAGAAAACAGTACAGAGTTCCCACGCAGTATTGAAAAAGTATTGAATTGTGAAATCGGTTTTCAAGACCCTGATAAAGTATTGAATTTGGCCAAAATGCACTTAAAGCATTGACAAAGTATGGAAATTCTAAATTCAGCCATTTGTTTAATCACATTTTGTTCTTTAGCCCTGACGACCGCTTTGCAGATGTCTCTTGCATTGTGTTTCATGAGTAAAATTTTCGAAGAATGAAGCTAAATGATGGTATTAAAGTCTTTTAGTTTAGTATGGAAAAGGTATTAAAAAGTATGGAAAATGGTTTTTGAAAATGTATGGGAACCCTGATAGGAGCAATTCCCTGAGATTATAGATATACCGTACAATGGCTTGATCTATATTCACGTGCTGTCATTTGAGCGCATCATTAGTTTTCTAGTGGTAGATCCAGTCTAGATTTTTAAGTTTTTTTTTAAAGAGCGCATGCTGAGATGCTTCTTAGATTGTATCTGTGCCAACTCAGTTCGAAGTTTTCATGAAAAAAGTATCAGAGCGTTGACGATTGCACCAAACAAATGCTGTTTAGCATCAGATCCGAGTTCGAGTTTGTGTTTTTCTATCTGACCCGTTTGCCCTTATGTGAAGTCTTGAATGTTGGTTCTGAATTTGATTTCCTTCGAAGTTTATGCGTTTTGAAAATGAGTCCTAGTTTTAATTGTATTGTTAATTTTATTTTCAGCGGATTTTAATGTAGAAATTTTTGATTAACAGTGAAGTACTTTCTCTGTTATTGTACATATGATCTTTTTGCAAAATATTATTAAACCATTATTTGGATGGTTTGATGCAGCGACACGTTGGCCTTAAAATCATGGCTTGATATGAGAGCTGAAGAACTTTTTTGGATTTTTCGAACAACTATTCATAATTTTTTTAGTCCCCGAAACATTCAAAATCGCCATGGCGTTTATTAGATGTTCGTGTGCTGTGCAACCGTGATTGTTTTTGTGGTATGGTACGTGTGTTTTCTGTTTTGTACATCTTGTTTGCTGCTGAGCGGGCAGGTAGATTTGATAATGAATCCCCTTCCATTATGTTTTTATTTGCCTGCCGCATTTGTTTCAGAATACGTTAACGCATGCAAAGAAGCGTACGACCACCTCCTCACAGCAGTGCCCGAGGTGTTTGTTCCCTCCACAGAAAACTGGGCCCAAAATCAAACGTCGTTATCTCAAGAGGACATCGCATCGAAACAACAAGAAGGTGTGAAAACCTAAAAAAATTGTTTAGATCAGTCTCTACTGTCTAAGGTTGCTGTCGAGACAATTACAAGCTAACATTAAGCTAGTCTGATATCCTGTTAAAGATTTTATGCCGCCCCTGGTAAGGGTTGTCTGGGACAAGCATCCAGGTACATTTTCCACTGTGGACATACAACAACCCTTGGAAATCAGGTCTTTCAGTAAGTCTGGACATCCGTGAGGCGCTAAATCGTAAGTTACTCGGTGAGAACATCTTGCCATTTCTCCAGTGAAAGTCGGGTTACTCCTCGTGCTGGGCTTGCGGATGAATACGGGTAGTCATTTTCACACCCCACAGGACTGATCTGCAAACGATTCACGCGCTTCTTGGGTCCATCCTTGCAGGTTTTTTTAAGGTTTGACTTTGGTGACTGTTAAGACATTTTGAGAGACCGAGTAAGCACTTGAATATAAACATATGCAAGTGTGAATCATCCCAAAATGATGAAAGCAGAGCGTAGTGGGCTGATCCCTCGAAAGTATAAAGAAAACCTAGTGCTTTAAGCACTGTCGCTTTGCGTTTGTGCGGATGGATTTGACATTCTAGAGATTGACAAAAACTACATTGATTTATAGTGTTTCATGCTTCAATTTGGTGCAGGTTGGAACCTTGTTTGGGGGAGATAAGCCCACCAAAGACCCCCGTGGCGACTGGAAAGCTTTTAACTGAGTCAGAAAGCGTGACAAAGCTGTCGGGAGTTTTTGCCAAAAGTTTTTTTTAGGTTTGTGGTTGTTCTGCTCGCTCAATAGTCACTGAACGACTTTTGTCTCACGCTTTAGGCGTCAACAGCCAAACATTTTTCGACGTAATGGAAAAAACGTGCTCGAAGTTGAGTCCGTTCACGATGTCCCCGTCGCTGCAGCACGTCCACAGTGAGCTGAGCAAGTCGCCCCGCGTCACATTTTACGGGTTCCTCATGGCACTGAGCAAGAACGACGACATTAACACCGAAATAAGTGAGTGGGTGCGATTGACTGGAAATGCTTGAATTTGTCGGCTGCACAATTCTTTGCTAGCGTATATTCGTTTAGAGCCCGCAAAACGTAACACACTGTTGAACCCTTTCCGTCCCGGGGGTCCAATTTTCGCTGAAAATATTTGAAAAGTTTGTAAAGCCATACCTTGCCAGTAGCCAGTAGCTAGAGGGGTGTTCAAACCCTCTATGGATTCAGCAAGTCTTGTACCTGAGATTGAAAAAAAATGTTTTTGGGTTGGGTTTGGGCTTTTCCATTGTCTACGTTACAATGGAAGGATGTTTTTGCATTTTAGGCTAGGTTTCCTGGCCCTGGGCTCCGGTCAAATGGGCCATTTTTTGTCCCAATAATTTTTTGCATTCTTGACTCGAAGACGAGTCTTTAGAGCCCTTGATTGACTTGCTAGCATGTCTGGACCCAAACTCATGGCTGAAAAACCTAGCTTTTGGCAAAAGTTAAAAAAAGTGCCATTAGCCGCTTCTGGCCAACCTTTGGCCAGTCGTAATCGGCAGCAAGATTGAGCTAGAGAGCTATTCAAATCCTCTGAAGACTCGTGAACTCTTGTACAATAGAATTAAAAAAAAATTTTAACTCTTTTTTGGCCTTATTGACCTATGACCCGTGGATTGGGGCCTGTTTTGAGATCATTCTTATGATGTTATCCGCGGATCCAACGTGCGGACATTGTATCTTGTTGGATTCCTGACTCAAATACGAGTCTTTAGAGCCCTTGGTTGACTTTCTAGCATGTCTGGTTCAAAAGTTAAGCCAATAAACAGCTAATTAGTAAGGGGTTTTTCTCAATATTTATGGGGGATTTCCCTTATCAATTTTAATTTTTTTTTGCTCTAATCTTGGAACCAGGAACGCTAAAAACCCATTCGGACCCTTCAAAGTCCCGAAATGTAGCCAAAAACAGCCAGCCTCAAAAAAAAATTTTGCCACTAAAATGGCTCCTGCGGGCCTCAAAGGTAGTAAGGCTAAAAATGCTGACGTCAGCAAAAATAACATAAATATCCTATCATTATATAAACATAAAAAAAGAAACAGACATCCTAAACTGAAACGTTTTTTTTATTGCACTACATACCTTCACGAGTCTTTAGAGGGTTTGAACAGCACTCTAGCTCAATCTGACGGCGAGTTAATGCCTGGGGTGAAATTCACCCCAGAGTGGCTTTTGAGGGAGCAAAATTTTGGTCAATTTTTGTTTTCTGAGCCATAATTTTAGCTCTCGATATACTAGAAAGTTAATCACGGGTTTTAAAGACTCGTATTCGAGTCAAGATTCCAACAAAACATCGAGTCCAAAAAATGTCCCACTGGGACGGCGCCAAGGGCAAGGCAAAGATGGCAAAAATAGCGCAAAAACAACCCTACTTGTGACGTTCCCCCCAGAAAAGCTCTAACCCAAAACGAAAAAAACGTTTTTTGATCTGCAGTTCAAGACTTGCTGAATCCGTAGAGGGTTTGAACAGCACTCTAGCTCAATCGCCTGGCGAGTTATGGCTTTGCAAAATTTTTGAAAATTGTAAAAAATTTTCCCCGCGGGACTTAAAGGGTGAAAGATATTGAAAGTAATGCTTGTAATTTAGGGTTTTGGCCACACTGCTCAAGTGTTTGGCATGCTTCGTACACAGCTTGTGCTAAAGAATGTTGTATTCTGCCGTTGGCCACTGCACACAACGCATCTTTTGTCTTCAAATCGGAAAACAAGCGAAAATCATTGACAGATACGGTCAGTTTTTATTTTCCACCCCAATCGCTTCTATAACCAGGTGAAACCGATACGGTTGGATGGAAGATTAGTTTCGATGAACAGTTGCTTGATAGGTCGTAAGTTAAGTGCCTGCCGTCGCGCGGTCTGCACTACTTGAATGAAAAGTAGATTTTACAAACTACTCTAGTTTTCGTCAAAATAGACGGGACTTTTAAGCGGAACCTACCTCTGCTTTGCAACCAGTATTCGTTAACGAAGCCAACCACACGCTATCTATTAGCCTTGCTCCATATTTTCGGCTTCCAAGCCTTATCTGCAAAATCTGAGCCACACCTAACTACAAACTGTATAACTATGGAAAGAAAGCGGATCCTCTCCCACGCCCTGCTTTGCGAAACTTCTCTCTCATCATCTGTGTAGCAGGCGCTTTTGTTCGAAAAAAAACATTCAGACGTATCCCATTGTGCGCTGTGCAGACCAACGAAGATTTATGAATCATCCAGTCCAGCCTTGATAATAATCTTTCTATGTTTTCGTCTTGTTTTCAGATGTCTTGCCGAGCCGAGACAACATGCTGGACAAAAGCGACGCGGAGATTATTTTACATTAACACAGGCCTGCTGATGCTGACGTTCCCTTCAAGCATGGACTACTGGCGAAAAGGAAGACACTGTTCATCACTCGCATGCGCTCGTAGCTTGGTTGTGCGAGCTGAGCAAAAACAAGAGGATTTAGGTCTTTAACTTCAACCGTCTCAATGACGTGTTTGAGTAGGAGGACGTTTTGTTGCGTGTTAGTGATGGGATTTGCCGCTACGCGTGCTTTAGTGCGAAGAAGGATTTTGAATATCATTACACTTAAGACGGAAAACAATCCTGTTCTAAGTGCGCAGCTTAGAAAAAGCTGTTGTTTTGTTACGGGCTGCATTTTGCGCAGGCCCGTAGCCACGGTGGGGGAGAGCATTCGGGGGCAGTGCCGCCCCAATTTTTTGGGAGCCCCCAAATTTTCTGCTTC
>JGI24022J15233_10001610_pt1 | contig 19360 bp, 15 predicted proteins | sample Ectturendosymbi2_FD_15233 | JGI IMG/M metagenome (IMG submission 15233) | reverse complement strand
GGCAAGCCTTTAGCCTAGTGCGCTGGAATTTGTTATTCGACGATTCCACTGATGAAGATGATGAATTGCATGGCTTTTAATAAAGTTGTGTTGCTGACATTCTTTTGTTGTTTTTTACCGTATGTACTTTTAGTTACCGGTGATACATGTTTTTTTGACCAATTTTGACCGCTGTTTTTTTTTGTCCAAAGCTATATCCAATACGGTAGCTTTGTTGCAATCAGAGGACCTGAGCAGCAAGGATGTGAAGCTTCACACTGGCAGTCAAGCAACAATAGAGATCACACACCCTGATCACTTCATTATTGCTTGTTCGTGCCACCAGTGTTTTTATACAGAAGCTTACTGTATAACCGCCACCAAAATACAGACAGTTTGCATGAAACTGATTACAAAGCGCTGGGTTTGGACAAAATAACTTACGCATATAGGTTTTGGTCATTTTCAAATTAATTTGCAACATAACCAATTCCAAAAAGTTTTTCTAATTTTTTAGAAATACCCTCTGTTCATTGATTATTTTCTTTGAAGAGCTACATTTAAAAATTCCGTCTTCACTGTTACTGCATTTCTTGCCAAGAGAAAGTAATTTCATTAATTTGTGTAAAGTTGCTGCTTAGTTTCAGATCAAGTACCTTTTGCCCAGTGTTTCTCCATTTTGAGTGCTTATGTAGCAGTAACTTCTAATTTTTGTACCACCCCAACTTCTCCATCGACAGCATGACCATCAAATATTGCTTTTTTGCAAATACTTGACTGTTAAATCAGAGCACCAGGAGAAGTCTCTAAACTCAGAAGGTTTTGTAATCCAACATAAAACAGTACAAGGAGCAAATGCTGAATTGCTAATGAGTTTTGTTAATAGAACATTGATATTAATCACATTATCTAGAATTGATCCGTATGATTACTGTGATTTTGCCAGCACTTCTGTTAACATATTAACTACTTGGAATGCACCTAATCGCATGTAGAAAGAAATCTTAAAAGCAATGTCATGTGCCCATATTGGGGAGAAATACATATATTCATTTTTAAGTTTATTGTGTTATGTTATTGCATAATTTTTTAACAATGTGTTTAAGCATGTCTTCAAGTTCTTGTTATAGCAGTAACATGTGTATTGTTAAGAAAGCTAAGTAGAGAAATAAACTACATTTTTTAAACCCAATTAACTTTGCAGTGGTTGAATATGTTGTCAAAAGCCACTACCATATTTTGAAACACAGTCAGAGCACATGTGGAAAGATGTCAGTGCTTCTGGAGAAAACCAGCAAAAAACAATTTGTATTTTTTTCCAAAAATAGAGTTGTAACAATAAAGCAACTTGTGGAAGATTGGTTGCCATAAAAATTGCAAAGTTCTGCAACGATCGACAAAAATTTATGGGCATGGAACTTTGTGAATCAAACTACTGTATGCATCGTTTCTGCAGCACTATTATTGACTGCATTGTTTAGAGCAAACATGGTTTGCAGCATGGGTTTATTTTTTCAGTCATAGATCAAAATTTTTTGAAATGACTGAAAAAAAATTAAGTCAATTCAGTCATAATGTCCAAAGTGGTAGACTAGTGAAAACTGTTATGGTGAGTTTTAATACTATTATGGGACAAATGACCAAAATATCTCAGTAAGAAAAACAGTAATTTGCAGTACTGCTGTCTGCTGTGAAGACTACTGAATCAATCAAAATAACTATTGCCTGTCTGGACACATTTGCAATTTGAAGAAGCAGTAATTTTCTGGAGTGTAAAGCATTGTGTTTATTTTTATCACTGTAGGGATTTTTGTAGTTGTGTGCCTCATCAGCGTGAAGCCAGCATCATGTTTCCCCATTGTTTTCACAAACACAGTGACTGCTCTTATGTTTTTAGAATGATGCAAGAAACCACATTGCTTTGAGCTCATTTGGTTATTTGAAAGGAGGGTCATTAGCCGTAAATATTACGATGTTGCAGCTCCATGGTGTTACTGTGAAAAATCCTCTACAGAAGGTGAGCATAACTTGTTTTATTTATGCATTGCTGTGATTTACTTTCATTTACTTTTCATGTTGTATGAGGTTCATCAGCTCAAGCGTGTTGTCTCAGTAACTTTATGTGTGCTCCCGTTACATTAAATCCATCAGTAACTGGCGTGTTGCATACTCAACTCAGTTAAATATCAGAAAAAGATTTGTATTTCCCAAAGAGTCCTTCAATGGAAAGGACAAACTGCAAAAAAATTACTAAACTGTTCCATGTGTTTTACAAAATCTGATTGGATTAGCTTGAATCAAGAAAATTGAATTAGGACTCTATGGGAAATACATGAATCTTTTTCTGATATTTAACTGAGTTGAGTATTCAACATGCCAGTTACTGATGGATCTAATGTAACGGGAGCACGTTTGGAAGAATATTGAATACAAAACTTGCCAGTTGTTTACCGATTATCAAGTGACAATAGTGTGGTAACTGTGTACGCAATGCAAATGTAGCAGAATGAAATATACCAATTGTGCATGCATGTCAGTTGTCTGAAGAAAAGCTCAATTAATTAAGCCCAACTTTCTCTTTATACAAATTGTGTATTTATAGCTAGACTATATGGTACAAGTTTTGAAACTTTCATAATTTGCATTAAATCTGCTTCAATTTTTTCCACCCCTGCAAGATATAAAACAAATATTTTTGCTTGACAATGAAGAAACACGGATTTCAAATTTTGCTAATTATGTGGTAAAAATCCATGTAAAATAAGCATTACTTGTTTCATGTAATTTTGTGCTATTCAAATGTTAATTTGCAATTACAGCAAGAATTTTTTCCTTTTCATTCAAAATGATCCCACATTTAATTTTTTATTTCTAATAAATGTTCAGCTATATTGTGTATGCTTTCTACTATCTAATTTTGGTAAGCTCCCTGTATGAAAGAACACAGTCAATGACATAAATTTTAGTTATTTAACAAGATTCGTTTCAGTTGTCTCCAACAGTCTTAAGATTGGGTATATGAGGTTTATTGAACCATTTTGTTCGTATCCTCACTTCAAGAACTTCAAAGCTACTGAGCGATGGTTGTTAAGAGAAAACATGGTAATGTTTTTGTTTGACCTCGTGTCTCTGGCTCACATCTGATCCAGCATTATTGTTATCCCCTCCACCTCAGCATGACTTCAGTTGATGGATTTTTGCTGCAAATAGGTGCTTGGCGATTGTTTTGAGACAGCTGAAAATTTTTGTTTAAAACATGTCAATAGAAGATGCAACTTGAACAACATGCACAGTGTATTCGTGGATAGCATGGTTGTGGTGAGATTAACACAGACTAGTACAAGCTTCTAGTCTATGCTCCAATAAGGTAATGGCTGGATGGTTAAACTGGCGGATGCTTTAGGTAAAAACTGAATTATGGCACACTATGTTTGCTGATTGATGTGATCTTGCGTAAATAAGAGGTAGCCTCAATTTTTATAATTGAATCACTGCATCATGTACAAAGTTTTATCTAATGACTGATTTTGATATTAGTTGAGGAAAATTAGTATTTAACGTTGTTTTTTATATCTATGGTGTTGTGAGTTTTGTTGTTTATTTGACTTGTTCTGTTTTTTTAGATTGGATTCACTTTAGATAAATCAAGCAACACTGGAACAAATTCGTATGTGGTCAGTGGTATTTTCTTTAAGATTATTTGTGAAATCTTAGACCACAGGTTCTTAACCTGAGGTCCATGAACCTCTATGGGTTCGATGAATCTGATTTAAGGGTTTAATAGGCTTTGGCTTAGCACTGACATTTAGAAAGGGTTAATAGGCTTTGCAGACATTTCGATTGCTACCGAATATTTATTGCAATGTGTCTTAAGTGGGCTTTTATTATGATGTGCTAGGGGTCCATGACCCACAAATGTGTAAGAAATGCTTCACTAGACAGTACTTTTAGCTCTAGCGATACTGGAGCCTTCAACTTGTCCAGTTGAGCTCATCTGTATTTAGATTTCTGTTTCAAGAATTACAATCGACAGCCTTTCATGGTTGTTGAGCGAACACATGATTTGCGGATTAACTCAGCATCACCGGATTCACTTGCAGTGCTTAACTTAATTGAACACAAGTAGTTAACAAACGCATTGTATGGTTTGCTAATTGTTTTGAGCCTTTGAGCAAGCTGCAGTACTTGGCAACAGAATTGTCTCTCGTGGTTTTCTGTGTTCGCCTTCATTCTGTTGAGATCTAAAACCTGTTGACGTTTGTGCGATTAAAAAAAAAACTTTTAGTTTGTTAAAAAATGCTTTCATTTTTATTTTGCGTTAAAGCCCTGGTTGGCCTGATACGACTTAGAACTGTGTTTTTTATTTCGGCGGATGAAGGAAGAAAACTCTCTGTGCGTTTTTCCATTTTGGAGAGATCGCAAAGATGACTATACTTCTGAGACGAGCGACATTCCTCAATCCGTTTTTGCTTTTGTAACGGGTTCCAATGATTCTATAACGTTGGAGGTTTGTGTGATGCTTGAAGCAATTGTCATTTTCATAATTCAACTGGGTTTCATGTTCTTTTCATGATAGTTACTGTTACTCTGACAGTCCATACATTTAATGATGATCGCGTCACAGGTTTCTTCACGATTGATGGGAAACCTCAAGTTTTACGAAAAGCTGGGTTCTTTGCAAAGTTCTGCAACGATTGACAAAAACTCGGCGAACGTCACAAAGACGTCATCGCCTGACAGTGTGACGTCACCAGCACCGGATCAGCCGAAAAAGGAACAACGTTCACGCAGAGAAGGTTGAGGCGGATTTTTAACTGCTTGCTGTCGTTGTAACAGTAAAACCATGCAACTATTTCATAAACCATTTATAAAAATATGCCAAAAACGTACTACTTGCAAGATGTTGTATCATTACTTGAAACACAGTCTATCGTTCCAACAGGCAAACTTTGATTTTCCATTGAACTTATCACCGACCGCTGCAACCTTCAGCAAAGTGATTTGTTGAAAACCAGTAGCGAAAGTGACGAGCTTCCGCAACAGGAAGTGCTTCGATGAGGTTTCATTCCAAGTTTCTGTGACGTCAGAATGATGCTGGTGACACTAGGTGGCGCGGTGGCAGTTTCAAGCAATAAGCTCTCACGCTCTATAAAGACAAGTTTAGATTCATGCTCTTTGCACAAGTCACCAGTATTAGTTTTCGCTTTTGCAATGCTGGCAGTCGCTGTGTTGTGACTACCAGCAAAGCAGGATTATTACTTGGATCGCTTGTTGCATAAAAATAATGGACTGTGCCCTGACTGATCATATCAGTTCCAAACTTTTAGCCAAGTTTTCATTAAATCCTTCCTTCTTGCACACCGGGTACAGACCGGCGCACATAACCCAGCATCAAAGTGTCACTCGCTTAAACGCAGAATATAATTGTTTTGTGGAAAGCGTCAGGTTTATGGGGGTGTTGTGCAGTTACTCCCATGTTATATCTCATCCGACGAAACAATTTACATTCCTCCGATCTTACTGCGTGCGTTCTTATTAGAGTGCATTGGCAAATAGTCTTATATGGTGTTATCTGGGTTTCCTCTCTTTGCACTGAATTGAAATTCGTTGATGTTGCAAAGCTTGTAGTTTCAGAGAATGCAGTGTGTTTTGACAGATGACTCTGCTGACAATTCCTTCACTCTAACGGCCTCTCTTCCTGTCGCTGTCAAAGAGGCGGAGCAAGGTTTAATTTACTCCTCCTCCTTCCTGATGAGCGTAGACACAGACGAAGAATCCGGGTATTACGAACTGTTCTTTCACAATTGCCACAACCACGGAAGGCTGAGCAAGAAGAAAAACGATCCTACCATACTGATCACTATGGAAGTGAGTCTTGCACACAATTTGCAAAATAATGTTGTGAGAATTTCATTAAATGGAGGACAAATTTGAACGTCTCGGTTTGATGCGTATTATTAGCACTTCGATTTTCTTTGGCCATTTATTCTTGTACATTGAAAACTTTCGCGGGTTTGTGCGTCTACGTCTAAACTGAGCGTGATTTCCACGAGAAATATTCGACTGTACCCCAGAATACTTTCCAACTCATCGAAGTAAACATAGGAAGGCCAGTGTGGGAAGGATTACTAGGGCGTTGACCACTTGCCCCTCCCCCCCCTCGACAAACTCACCACAGCATTGTGGCTTCTGCAAAGTGAGAAGCGGATCTCTTAATAACGGAGCCATGTTTTCTGAAAACATGCTGCATGTTGCGTATGTGATCAATGGCCATGGTATATTGGTGGTGGCATGCTTCCTGGTCATCCCAACTGTGCATTGAGAGAAGTTCGCTGATGGAAAACATGGTTAGTTTGACAGATCAACTCTCTCGTCTTATTGCTCCATACACTGGTTGCTTTAACAAGATGTATTGCTTCGAAACCCCACATTACCTGTGAGTGTGATTTGTTACACGTCAGCCCTGCATGATAATCGTTGTAGCGAATCACCAAGTTCATTGGACTTCTTCATTGGAATGTTTTTTGGGGTTCGCAACGAGCAGACAAAGCTTTCTATGTTTTGTATCGACCGACAACGACAGAGCGGTCGTTGCGTCAATTCATTCAAAAATGTGTTTTTAGTGAATCATGTAGTTTAAAGGAGTGTTGACACACGAGGTCAGGCTTTCCAGCAAAATAAAATGTCTTCAAGAAGCAATAATGTTGAAACGTCAGTGTTTGATCATGCTGTAATAAATAACCCGGAGAATAAACAATCATTTTAATTTTTGTATCTTTTTCAAAGCGCATGCTCGTTTTTATCGCTTTCACGATTCAGCTCCAACTGGCCGCAAATACTGTACTCACTGTTTAATGTTGGTTGTTAAAGTTGATTGAATGGCCTGGGCAGGCTCTGTCTGGTGAAGTCAGGTTTATTCTGTGAAGTAGATTTAGACGCAAACAGCTTCATTTAAAGTTTTCGTGCTTGCAATGTAGGAACATGATGTTTGAGAAGATTTGACCGCGGTGTTTGTTTCAGATGAAAATCGTTGAAAAGAACAAAGATTCTTATTTATCTGCTGGAGACCTCGCCCTGCCAACTATGTATGCCGCTGTTTCTCTACTATTCTTTGTGTCCGGCCTGTACTGGTTCCTCATGCTTTGCACGACCAAAGACCCTGTGTTTAAGATCCATTACTTGATGGGAGCCCTGATGGTGGTCAAGTCGGTCTCAGTCTTTTTCCACGCTGTAAGTTGACAGAGCTATAAAGCATTGCACGGTTGAATGGTTTCCTCAGTGTGGACGTCGAACTACTGAACCGTGCAATGTGACGTAATCGATCCAATTGTGAACAGAGATAAGTTGTTGAAAGTAGCGCCTGACCCAGAGATGTCGCTTTAATGAAGGTTTTTAAACTTAATTTATGTTCACTGTCAGTTTCTGAAATGCTTGGCCGTTGATCAAAGGAAGAACTAGTTTTACTCAAATGCTGCGGAGATGTATGTTCATTTTGATTTGTGAAGTGCTTGACGTTGACATCTGTTTTATGTTTATTCAAATCGCAGATTGATTATTACTTCATTGGAAGAGACGGACTCCCTGAAGCTTGGGCGGTCATATTCTACATAGTACACTTGTGAGTTACTGCTGGTGATATGTCGTTTAACGATGTCCCTTCGTGTACTTTAAATGTTCGTCATTTCATCAAACACGTGAGAATGTTGTATGCAGTGATGCTTGTCAATATCTGTGTCATCACGACANNCGATACTGTTATCAACACAATGGCCCTCACTCAATGCTTTGATGTATATTTCCAGTTACTGTTGTGTCTCAGGTTCCATATCCTAAATGAGCTCATAATTTCTGGATTTTCTTCCAGTTGATGTTGCTCAGTGGTGGTCAATAACATCGTTCCCACTATCTGTACAAAGCACGTAACAGCATGCCACTGCCTTGGGATACCTTGTTTCTCCCATTTCGAATAATAACATAACAACTTCCCAACCATTTTCGCATTTCTGACGTAACAGTAGTTCAGGTCAGCACTGAATCGATGCAGCAATTCAAGAATTGTGAAGTTAAGTTTGTATTTTAAAGTTTGAAGATCAACACACGCTGTAACCTTGCAAACAGTTTGTTCAGTTGATGTGAGGTGATGTTGTTCACACAGATTGAAAGGAATGCTGCTGTTCATTTGCCTTCTCTTGATCGGGACTGGATGGGCTTTTATTAAATACATCCTCAGCGACAGAGAGAAGAAGCTCTTCCTGATCGTCATTCCTCTACAGGTGGTTTCAAGTTTGGCGCCAAAACGCATTTTTCAAATTGTTCCTCACCTCCCCCCCACACTATCGCATCCATGTTGTGGCCGATCCTTGCTTCGCCTCTAATATTAAAGTCCGTGGCAGGATGAGCTTGTGGGCGGGTTGTGAACATTTGTCATGTGATGTTCATTGCATTCGTGGTTCACGTGTGTTGTTTGATGGCCCTGTGTATTGCTTTTTCTCAATGTACCTGTGTGTCTCCTTCAAAGGCTCAGATACCATCGCAGATTATGTTAAATATGTTGTTCAGTCGATCGCGGCACCGCTATTAATGCTTCATTGCTTGGTGGTCAGGTGTTTGAGGTTGATGTTCACTGTAAGTAACAAATGTATCTGCGTTTCATTGAGTTTCTTTGTGAATCAAAACCATTGTTACGCACACATTGTTTTCATTGTTGCGTTCGAGGGATGTTGCCACAGCGACAAAGTGCGCGTCGACTTAACTGCATTTCAATGTTGCTTTGCCTCCCTCAGTGCTGATATCATGTTGTGCTTGCAGACAGTTTCATTTATCAAAGTTACCAGTCATTTCAAACCACATTTGCGAAGTGGTGGCAATTATGACTCACTGTGAAACTACATTGCAGGTCATTGCAAATGTCGCTTATATAATAACTCAAGGGTCACAGGAAGATAGTCAGTTGTATTCGACCTGGCAAGATGTAATGATCCTGGTCGATCTTCTATGTTGTGGCGCGATCCTAATACCTGTCATATGGTGAGTGTGACTTGGTGTATAACTTATGTCTGTGATTATCTTATTATCTTTCCTGTTCCACCGCTCACAGTTCATATTAACGAAGGGTTCTAATTACCAGATGATCTTATTATTATCCCAGACAAAACCAGAAACGTCACCATTGTCAGCCTGAACGGCAGATGCAAGGATCTGTAACTTGTGGTTTTCTGAAGCTTTTTGTTTTGGAATGTCTGTGTCTTTGATTTGCTGCTTGTGATAGTGTTGTTGAATGGTGCAAATTATATAACAAATATTAAGTGAACCGGTGATTGCAGCCAAGATGGCGCACAATTATGAAAAAAAGGCATCCCATTGCAAGTATTGAGTTGTGCTGGTTGAACTGCAAGGAAACATTTCAATCATCGGATACCTGATCGCTTCATTAAAAGAACATCCTTTCATTCCACCAGGTCTGTCCGGCATCTGCAGGAAGCTTCGCAGACAGACGGGAAAGCTGCTATCAATCTTGCGAAGCTCAAACTATTCCAGCATTTCTACGTCATGGTGAGGTCACGGTAGTCTTGCGTCATAGTGAATTCGTTGCAATCACTCTTGTACAAAAGTTTTTGATGATTCTTTAAACAGTCATGGAGGCATTGACCTTGTCCAACTCGTCATGAAGTTTTATATTGCCGCTGGTTTTGAATTGATGACTTTGTTGCTGTAGTTGGCAACATGACTCTGCTGCTCGGGACTGCAACGACAAAACACTGATGATGACATTAACGCGCTGTTCATGTTGATATTCGCTATCTTCGTGTTAAGTTGATTTTGGGCGTTGCCGGACCATTTATTGTAACCAACGGTTCATATCTATGGTTGTGTGCCTCACCCCTGTCATTCAGCGGAGTAAAGCATCGACAACAAATACTATTACGAGCTCATCTCATATAATGTAAAGTTGATGAGAATGTTGGAGATTTACTGACAACTCGGGGTTCAACTGAGTTCGCGGACATGGGTTTAAAAGTGACTGATTTATAGTTTTGCAAACAAGCAAGCTTTGTATGTTTGCAGGTGATTTGTTATCTTTACTTCACAAGGATCATTGTCTATCTGCTGAAGATCACTCTGCCTTTCCAGCTGATCTGGCTCGACGAGGTTTGGAAGCCGACATTTTATTTTAAGTTCAACTGACTTCGATTTCTTGACGTAGAAGTTGACTTAAGAATTCGGAAAGCAAGTTCTTATCGGCGCTTACGTCATATCCATTTGGTGTTTAACAGTCTGACCGGTTCTTCGACAAAATTTTAAAGATAGTGCCGCATCGTGACTGTTGTCCTAATAAGTGGTCCAAGGGCCAGGTGGAGTGACTACCTCTCCGACCTTGCTTGGCCCCGTCTTGGTGTGGAGTCAACAGAACTACCTGAGGTTGCTGAATCAATAGATATTTCGAGTCTTCGTAGGGGTGCTTCCCCGTGACCCTCCCCAGAGAAAAAACTGGTTTGGAAGATGAATTAAAACAGTGATGACCTTCAGTCCATGATAATCTCTGATTTCGTTTTGTGCAGATACTTTGCATAACACATATAGTTCGCATTTAACACAGATATTTTGCATAGCACTCTCAGATCGAACACCTGCATGCCCTATATTTGGCCCACAAGATAGGTCTCCATCCTCCCACACAAGATAGGTCTCCATCCTCCCACAAAACATGCGATTTTGGGAAATAATGGCGTTGATGGTTTCATGTGGTTACGTTGCTATGTTATTGACTTATCGAATGTGACGAAACAATCGAAGCTTATTCTGCATCGCTGTTTTGATTGAATATTTGTACCCAGTGTTATCTTTTGCAAGTTGCCGTTGTCTTTTATGTGGATGTGCAAAAAATTTCGGTAAGTATTTTCTTTCCTGCCAGTTCTTCACTGAGGTCGGGACTTTCGTTTTCTTCGTCATAACTGGATACAAGTTTCGACCCGGATGTAACAATCCCTACCTCGCCATCCCACAAGAGGTCGACGAAGAGTCACACGCGTAAGTTGCGCTGCGAACTAGCAGATGACGTCAGGTTAAGTTGAAAGTTATTGGCTGGTTGGTTGCAAGACACTGATAGATGCGATCACCATCTTTGCACTGTTGTCGGATTCGCGTTGGATTGGGAATCCGATAAATCACTCAGGCGTGACCGTGAGTTCTTTGAACCATATTCGATTCAGCGAATCCAACTAGCAGAGGTAGGTCAGGAATCCGATAATAAAGGATTTGAGCTAAAGAGGTTGGGTGGTTTGTATTGAGTCGTGGGCAACGTTTGATGTACTTGTTTGATGCCAAACGTATCGCCATGTAACGGACAATGCAAAGTAGTAAAGTGTAACATCAAGAGGTGGATATTCTACGACAATGTTTTCTTAATATCATGGTCCAGTAGTTCTCTACGATTTTCTCTGGTTGTTATTTTTCCAACTACATTAAATAAAATCACGTCTGGGCTAGGATCGGATTATCCGGATAATCGAGATTTTTTTTGCAATCCGATATCCGGACAAAATTATGACGGTTAACCGGATGAAAAAGTATCTTTACTAATCAGTTTTACGTTTCTGTAGTAAGTTCAAAATTTGTTTATTTCCAGATAGGTTTTACTAAAATCCAGTAGTTATTATTTTAATAAGACTACTTACGCGTTGTAAGGTAAAGTTTGCGTTGTGTTTCATATAAATTGCGTTGCAGAAGGAAAAAATGTTTGAAATGCGTCATTTTACTCAGATACGCTCGTACAGTGCACGTGTGTAAACTTACAAAATAAGACTGTATCGTGATTTTACAATCACGCAAATCTCGTGAAATCAATTATCTAACAATCAGTGGTTATTATCCAGTTAGGTAAAATACAAATATTCGGATATATCCATTATCTGGACAGTAAACATTATTTGATATCCGAACTAACCCTAGTATCGGTAAATCCAACTGCACCTTCGACAACCATGCTCCTGTAGTGACACCAGTCCCACTTACCAGCTATTCCGTAGCTTTCGCAATGCTATAAGCCAAGCGCGTAAAGCGAATCATCTGGTTCAGCTACGTCCAACCCGCTGCCCAGTTTAGGTTTTCGCTGTGGTGTAAGTAGCCTGTACATACCGACAACCTGTCATTATTTTGATAAGCTAAAATTTGACAGTTTTGATGCAGGNGGTCCTCAGTGACACTTCATCANGTCTGTACGGTGTGCTGGGAGATTTCCATATGTCCACTGACAGCTTGGTGCAAAACTTTTACAAGTTTTCTGATTTCTACCCTTGTTACACAGGCACTAAACTTGCCTATGACATCACAGTGACGGAGTCGTTACCATTGCAATTAGGATTCGAACGCTTTCAGTACATTCGCTTAAACTTAATTTAGTTTGCTGAGATTCAAGCCATTTGTGTTGGACATAGCTGTTCTAGTTCATTGAAGCGTAAAAACGTCCAACATCGAATTCGCAAGTGCATTCACGATGTTAAATCATGCGTGACGAACCGCTCACGCGTGAATCCAATGCGAATCCGACAACGGTGCGGTGTAAAGGGGGTAAAAGTCGTTGTGACGTCATGCTCGGTCAAGCATGACTGCGCAGGAGCATGAGCGGAAGGTTTGGTGAATCGATCAAAACATTGAAGTTACGATATTTCGAATGGTCTGGTCTTGTGTTTTTCCAATATGGTGTAATAAAGTTTGAAAAAATAGAGCAAGTGTTTTTATACCAAGTCTTCCATCCTGGCAATTCTGTTGTCAAGCAGTTAATGGACGGTTGCTAGACAGAAATTTGATTTTTTTTTAATTTCCTTCAGGATCACTCAGTCTGGACTTACGGAGACGCTGACCAAAGTGAATCAGTATGAAAAGAATTTGGAGCTTTCCGACGATGAGGAGGAGGAGGACCTGCTCCTCCCACTTCAACGTCACCGATCAAGCTTTGTTTAAATGTTACGCTTCACTGCCTGTTGTGCAATGGTGTGCAAAGGAAACGCGGCTGAGATCTCGCGCGTGAGGCTTGTAGGACAATGCGAGGACGCAGTAGGTGTGCTGGACTCATTATATGTTGAAAGGTCCTGGTCATACGGGTGAGGCCAAAACAAGGCCACGCCCTCAGTCATAAGTGCCCCCCCCCTCTCCTGCTTGGCCATTTCTCTGCTACATAACTTCACTTGGACACTCGGTGGTTGTAAAGATATGTTCGTTTGAGGCTGTTTTTTTATTGGATCAAATGAATGTCAAGGGAAGAAGCCGCTCAACATTAAGTCAACAATACTCTCCACGTCATCAGCAGTGACGACACCAGAGTTGCATCGATCAGTGTTTCCCCCGCATAGTTAGTGACGCATAGTCCAGGGTTGTGGAGTTTCTGAACAGATTACCACTCGAATGTTGCTTGTGACGTCATAGCTATATACTGTGCATTCATTGTTCTTCGACATTTGACCTTTCGATGTCGACCAGTTGCTTGTAACCCTTGCATTGAGGAGGTATCTACGTAGTCGTCATTTGTGACTGTGGTGTTGAAAATCTCAACGTGCTTCTGGTGTCGTAGATGGAGAATGTTTTGTGACCGACCACATTTATACGGATTATATGTTCCTGGTGCTGTGGCACACGCCATGGTTTTATTGCATCGAGAACTTCCTGCACGTTTCTTCTCAAATCTCGTTGAGGTTACTTCATCGTCCTTTCTTCATTGCTTGGTAACCACCCTTGCAACATCGAAGCATAATCGCTACTCGACGCAAAGAAGAACTGAACAAGTCTTATTCAGTGGCGTAGCCAGCCCAAAAATTGGGGGGGCAAAATGTTTGATTTTGGGCGAATAACACTATTTTAATTGGAAAACGCCTCTCAAAGCAACTCTTTTCTAAAAGTTTGGGGGGAATTCTCCTTTGCCCCCCATGGCTACGCCTCTGGTCTTCTTCCGTTCTATGTAGCATCGTGACTGTGGCTATCACTACTAGTAGATGCGTACACAAAACGTGACAGTGCTTTTCGTTGTTATTGCAGATTAACAGTTACGACATTTGTTTGTTCCAAATGAATAATTACTACTCCTGTCTGTGCAACTTGGTATAAATGCTCTGCGCATATTTTAACAGTTAATAAATATTATATCCTGCATACAACTATGCCTTGCGACTGCAATAAGAGACTCCTTTCAATCGGACTTCATGCTTTTTATTCAATAGCTTGTTTAACGCAAAACGTGAACATTGATAAATCCACAACAGCCATAAAATAGGGGCAGGCGAATATTTGGTGAATGTTCCACAACACGTTAAAGTTATGATGACTCATCATAGCTATTAAAATGTCTTGCTTCGCTGTGTCGACAAATCCCACCCAGGGGTTACATTAAAAAACAACAACGCCTCATGCAGCAGTACCGTTGTTTTGGGCTTCTGATGGCCTGGACTGACGGAGAATCCAAGCAGATCACAAGCTTGATGGTGTAATTTTGAAGCGAAATCAATAAATTACTGTATTTTCTAGTTCGCAAACTGGGCCACAAAGCTCATCAATTCGAGTTGTGCAGCAAAACATGAAAAGTGCTCTGTTGTATGAATCAACATAAAATCATTTTCGTTCGGCCTCCCCCGGACGCTCCACTCACCCGCGTCGCGTCGTACATTTAAATAACATAATTAACAGCGCTGGACTCGTATGTCCAGTACGACATCCAACAGCGTTACACCTGGTTGCCGTCGTGTTTGGTCGTTTCTGCGTTGCTACTAGCGACGTCACCTCCCCCCTGAACTTCATCGATGACGACAGCAGTCTCAGCCATTTCGACTGAATTGTCTGGGGAGGAATTCTTGTCTTCGCTCGCAGCGCCGGAACCTTTGATCTCGCCGGGTTTCAGAGTTCCGTACTCCACTGTACCCTCCCCAGAGTAAGCGAAGTCCTCATCCACCTCTGTGCTCCCACCATCCACTTCATCGGATGCACTCAACTCAACTTCAGTCAGATCCAGAGACACAGTATTCTCCTCATCATCTTCATCCGGATCAGGAACAACTCCTTCCGGAAGATTCAAGAAGCTGATGATGCCAGGTCTGGAGGAGGGCTCCTCGGAAGGAGGGGGAGGCTTCTTCGCGAGGGTGACAGTGACAGTCGAAACGGAGTTGTTGTTAGACTGGTTGCTGGGATTCGCATCCAGGATAGGAACAATGAGATTGTCTTGTGACATCAGATTGTACTTTGTTACGAAGACCGTGAAGCGACGACAAAGATAGTTTTCATTCTGCGAATAAAAATGATTTTTTATTATTTTTTTGGTTTCGCTGGCCAACACCCGCCTTCTCCACCCTCCATGCTTCATTCAGTCATAACACTGCTATTATAAAATATGCGGTAAGCTAATATCATTAATTTTTCAGTTATTACTTTTTAATAAACCTCCAACTATAGAACCGAAAATCTTTCGCGACAAGGAATGCTTTTCTCAAAGATGAACTGCATCGAACCCCGCAACCAAAGTCCGCCGTGGATCGAGTCGTCACTTCGACAATTGCTCAACTATATGAAAAGCACAGCACTCAACGTTGAACACCATCAATCGCCTTAAATTTTCTTTACAAGTTGTTCACATAAGTTCAATGGTATTCTTTAAGTTGCTTGATAGAGGCCAGTCAATAAAAATAAACCAGGTTGTTTAACGTTTTGTGTTCTGTGTGCAGGTTTGGCATAGGTCAACTACGCAGCCCGCCCAATTGTAGACAAATCAGTGTTGGGTAAAGTTCGGCCCGCGCCCAAATATGGCCTGTCAAGCCATTTTATCCGGCCCGCCAAATCTTTTCAATGCTTTGATCAATATCGAGATATAAGAGAAGGAAGCGGATTTCAAATATGGTGTTTATTTTGCGTATATGAAATTATCACCTGTGTTGTAGTTCAAACACACGTATATGGACTTGTCTACTCATTGTATCTCTACCTTTTGGTTGTGTAGAAGCCAGTAGTTTATGTTTTTTTAAGTCGTTCTGGCCGTCGATTTGGCAAAATAATTGTTTGTGACCTCTTGTCTGAAAATTTCGCCCACCACTGGTTTATAAACCACTACTGGATTGAAGACTTTAAGTGAAGAAGAAAAATGTGACAAAATGCAATAATTTGAATATCACATACAAGTTAGTAGCAAAGGGACAACATGAAAGTAAAACAAAAAAACATGAGAACCATGCTGATGTATAGGGAGGGGTGAGTACCTGGGAGGTTGGAGGATAACACAGGAAGAAGAACCACTAAATAGAAAATCACAGAAACATGGAATGAGCACTTTAAAAAAACGTGAAGAATGTTGACAAGAGAACGGAAAAAATGGGAGAGACCTCAAATTTCCAGGAATTGAGATCAAGTTTTGGAACCAATATACATTACAGAAAGCTGGCCCAGAGATGTTTCCATTCTGGGTCAGTGGTATTTTTGCGAAGAATCATACCTAGTTTGATAATTATTGTGGACTGATGCAATCCTACAAANTGTCAAAACACTGTTACCAAACAACTACATAAGTTTGGCAACTGATAATAAATCAGGAATTACCGTAAATACTCGCTTAGCCGCACTTTATATACTCGCTTATTAGCCGCACTTTTTTAACCTGGAGCATGGCCTGTATTTTGCCTGCGGCTTGTACTCGCAGCATACCCAGAGGGACAAGGTTTTCTATCAGCAATAGGATGGAACAGAAGATGACATTCTCTGGACAGATGTTCGCGACAACAACCATGACACAGATGATGAAGATGACACCTACGACGATCTACCGTACTCGTAGACGAATTTCCTTCTTCCGACGAAGAAGATTTCTTAGGTTTTGAACAATAAAATTGACTTTCATTACATTTGCCTGTAAAACTCAATATTTAGTGGTTGATGGATCGCGCAGGGTCTTCACCGGTGAAAAGGTCAATTGACCTGCGGCTTATTTGTGAATTACCCTTGATTCTCGGTGTATGGCCAAAATTTCTGCTGCGGCTTATCTGCGGATGCGGCTAATAAGTGAGTATATACGGTATTAAAATTCAGTGCTTAGAATAAAGCATTTGTTTCAGTTGCGTTACAACTAAGGCTCCAACAGATTTATTCTGCAGTTTGAAGTGAAGCAGTTTTAGTGGCTCTTCTCCACTTAACTACTGAGTAAGTTCGGTAAGAATGAAAAAGACCAAAACAAATCAATTCAGCACTGAAACATTAGTCCATATTGTTTTTGCGAATGATTTGGAGAGTTGTGTGACCAACTTTTCTATTTGAGGTTTCCAATTGAATTTATCATCAAGAACAATGTTAAAATGTTTTAAGCTACTTTTGTTTTGATATTGGTTGTTTTCTTGATATCAACAGAAAAAAATTTATTGTTAGAGTTATTCATGAGCATGACATTAATTTCAGAACACTTGATACGTAAGTTGTTAGCACGAACCCAGTGATTAATATTTTCAAATGCATCGTTTACCTGTTTCACATTTCGTCCTGAAATGTGAANGGTTGATATCATCAGCATATAAAACTAAATTTGAGGCATTCACAATATCATGTATATAAATGAGATATAAAGCCCAAGTACAGATCCCCGCGGAACGCTGCACGTCACATTCAAAAAAACATTTATTATCCGCCATTTTAGTACACTGAACCTTGTCAAAGTTGACTGCAAGAAGTTTTACAAGTGCTCCCCTTACTTCATAGTGAATTGCTTTGTAGTATACACTTTTTCGGTCTAACCTTCAACTTTGCAGCAAACAAATGTTCCACATCACACCATGGTAATATTCGACTTACCTCTGCTTCATCAAATATATGCCTGTGGTGATAATAAGCATGAGAGAATATCCTGTACACTCTCCTGCACACTGAGCCAAGTTTCGCAACTGATGACTCCTTGATGCTTACTCTGCAAATGATGACACGCCGTGTAAGAAACGCCAGGTAATCACAGTGCCACAATTTTTCGATAAAAGCAAAACAAGCAGCATTACTACAGGAAGCCGAAGCGGAATGTTGACCCTTGAAGGAATTTTACTTTCAAACTCAGTAACCTTGCCACTGATATTTGCCGAAATTTGAACGTTTATAACCTCCCAACGCAAACACTTCTGTAGGAGGTTCACTTGTTTCTTTGGGGTGCATTCATTTGTGGGGGATACAATTATTTATGGGGGGAATAGATTGGAGCGAAATTTTCATCCACGAGACCGAATTAAAGAAAACACAGGAGTACAAGAGCATACGATGTCCCTGATTTTAAAAAATAAGAAAAAAGAAAATACAATGACTTTAACTTCATTTCAAAAACGGTTACGCTTCAATGAAGGCCCATCGCTACGAGCTGCAATACAACATTTCTCCACACGTCACCTGATCTACTGTGAAAACATGGACCATCGAAATACCTAATACATACGGAAGTACAACAGATGATGGTTTCACATATTGAACAAGGACACTCCGCATCATGAACTAATTACTCAGTTTTAATTAAGTCCGTGAAAGCAAACCACCTTCCAAACACAAAGGGATACAACACCCCCAGCTCTCTATCCCCACCTGCTCGGGAAGTACTTGCTGGTGTTGAGCAAGTTCGCAGCGCCATCCAGTGTATGTCTAGTGTAATCGATGGCGGGACATTCTTTGGGGGTTTTGTGGGCGGCGCACAGAAAGATCCACTGCTCAGTAGCGGTCATCTGGGGGCAAGTTTCCGCCGAGCACTCCCCCTGAAGTTTCACAGCAAGGCCGTTCAACTCCAAACAAAATTGTCTGCAATGAAAACAAACAACAACTTACTCCGCAGAGCAACTCGCCCAAATGCAGTGTGGACTGACCAACTTCTGTGTCATTGTACTTAATTTCAAACACCATCTAAAATTGCACTTTAGTTTCTATTGAGCAAACGCTACATACTAGGGACATTTATAAATTAAACTAAGATTCCACTGTCATCGCAAGCGTTGCTACGACGCGTTTTTGCAAGCTTTTTTCATCGTCTTCAGCCTGCATTTGATGTCAAAGCGCTGCACGAACAAACCCGAGTATGACGAAGTTGCTCAGAGCCCCTCGCCACCATATAACGCAACACACGGTGGATAGTCGTGATGCTCAATGCAATAATCGTCTTTCTGTCTGAGGTCGCTTTTTTCTGTCTCAAAAGAAGATATTCTGGTGTCAAAAATCGTTCCTTTTTTATAAACATGTCTTGGGAAAATGTTGCACTAATTCGATACGGCAGTTTCGTTATTACTCGCTTTGAACCCCCTTTGCGGAGTGTCACGAGTGGTCTGCGGCGCCCATCTCCACCTACTGGCGCCGTGGGCCACGCGGCTACTTTCGCAGTGGATGTTGCACTGGTGGCGAGTGAATG
>JGI24022J15233_10001609_pt1 | contig 19364 bp, 7 predicted proteins | sample Ectturendosymbi2_FD_15233 | JGI IMG/M metagenome (IMG submission 15233) | reverse complement strand
TCTTCATTAGAACTAAATTGTTCCTGATCTCTTTGTCGATTTCACAAATTTTTTAAAAACACCAGAATTAATGATACGCTTGGAATCACGGCTTTAAACATTTGCAAGGTATATTCAAATGTAGCACTGATATGTTAAAAAGTAATTTATTCAAAGTTTTCGCCTGTAGAACAAACGAATGTTGAGCCATGAGAAACGGTTCCAATAATGATGGTTTCTTTGATTTGTTATAAATTAAATAATTTGGTTATAAAAATTTCTGCGTGAGTATTTGCTTCTTTTGTTTCAAACACATAATGTCGTTATTGAAACCAACGTTGTAATGATCCGCAAAAGACCTTTATAGGATAAATTTCGTTTTTATACTAAGTTACAATAAGTTTTAACAACTAAGTGAGGATCTAGGCAAAATCATAAGCAGTAATTTAGCAAAAACTCACCTGTCATACAAACTTTTTGAAACCAAAGAAATCTGGTCAGCCCATTGTAGGTCACCTTGCAACTGAATTCAGACAAAAATGTTGCTGGATCCGTTATCTTGAAACACCAACTGACCGTTTTAATAGATATATATAACTCATTTTTGGACACAAGTTTCATTTTAGCTAAAGCGATTTTAAGTTTTATGTATCAAGCTATTTAATATTAATATAACCTCAATCTTATCGAGGTTTTAATTGGGGTTTCAAAACGAATGAACCTGGTGAAAGTTACAGAAAAAAGAGCAAAGTTGCTAAGGTTCTTGCTGGAACACCGGAATTACGACATTGAGCTGATGTAAAAGCTTAAGGTAGCCTACTTACCCATATATCAGAAAGGCTTGTAGGCAATCCTGAATTGTAACTAGTGATTTCTGATGAGTTTATTTCAATACAGTTTCTGTACCACGTTACAGTTTGATTTGGAACTCCTTGAACTAAGGGGTAGTCACTGCTCTCAGCTGCGCATATAAACATTTTGTAGGTGAAAGAACGAGAAAAACCTGAAATATTTTCATTGAACAATAAGTTAAAAATATCCATTGCAGTATTATTGTCTGTTATTGTCACCGTAAGGGCGAATTGTTACACTCATATTTATTTCTGTAACGTTTTCTAAGAACTTTCCTGCTTGCCTAAGAGAATATGTTTTCATTTTTTACAAATTTGTTTTTCAAAACCACGGTTTCGAATTTTGGAAACATAAACGCCTGAAGAACGGTTTGCAATAATTTTGAAATATCTGTTGAAAAGCCTATCCATATACTGTGCGATTTTGCTGATAACGTTTCGAATAGCAGTTCAAGGTTCTGAAGTTTTTTTTATTGCAGCAGATAGAAGCGAACGTATTTATAAATTCATACAAAACTCGAGCAAAAGGACGTAATCTTTAAAGCAATAACTACAGAAAGCAATGGAATTCGTCACAGCCCATAAAAATGTAGTCTGTACGGAACGAGGATTTACAACAGGGTTAATTTACGTCAAAATGCGAGACCAAATGAAGTTTGCATTTCTGTGAAACTCACGCATGCAGTGAAGCGACAAAGTGGGAGCGTCGCACTCTTGTTCAACCGTCAGCGTGTACTTGGTATTGAGTGATCCTGCTCTTGCTTCTTTGCATGCACCGTTGTACAAAATGGAAGGTTCTTCGGGAGTAAGTGTAACGACGACTTTCCCGCAAAACTCTCCTGATTCCTTTGGCAAACAGATCACATAATAATCTGTTAGGGGATTTATCGTCCAGCGCTCCTTTGAAGTTGAAGACTTCCGTATATTCAACATCTTATACGATGACGACGTCAAGCGTAAATCTATACTGCAATAGTTATTGGAACAATCCAGTGGAATTGACGTAAGGCATGCAAATGATGCGTTTACAACGGTGGTTCTCAGTTCGTCTCTCAATCCGCACTTCGTCCACAAAAAGCAGTTTTGAACCCCTAGCAGGAGTACCCCGTCTCTTGCACAAACGCGTACCCAAACACTGACGCAAAATTTTGCAAACATGACAAATGTTTGCGTTGAACAAAGTGAATGTTTTGCTGGATATGAAGCAAAATATTAGGCACAACAATATCTCGTCGAATTTGTGTCAATTACTAACGTATATTAAGTAAAACATCGAAACTAAAAATTGGCAAAAAACTACAGTTGTTTTTTTTCAAAATGGATAACAAAGCTTCTATAATTACTTTTGAATTAACCAAGCAGTTCATGTAAAGAAAAAATAATTAAATAAACAAGTAAGCCAACTTATGATAAAAATTGCCAATTTTTATTCCCATAAAGAATCCACAGTGGATGAAAGAGAACCGCTGGTTTACAGCAATGTATGACTGCCAACTTTGTTTGTTAAAAAGTTGTTTTACCATTTGTAAAAAGTTGATTTACCATTAGAAGAATGACGTCTGTTTGGTTGTTAAGTTCTAGAATGATGTGCTGGTCTCCCTTGTAAGTAAAATCAAATCCGTCAATAGCCCCGCTGGTGTTGTGTACCAAAATTCCGTTGATAAACATTCGACACTGAAAAACGCAATTTCAAGCATAATATTAAAAATTGAATAGGAACACTCACAAAACCAAACGCGAGCTTTGCGAGCTGTAGCCATGCAAAAAACATGACTTGCAGTGAGAAAATACACAAGAAATTAAAGAAAACTTGCCGTGACGACAAGATCCTCTCCATCTGGCGGTGGCACGTTCAACGTTGCTGCCCAGTTTCCTACCATTACTCCACAAGTCAGTGAAACCGGCCAACCACGCACCACTGACCTGGGAAGAGAGTCGAGAGGTCCAACATCTTCACATGTAGCGCTTGCTGGAAAGCATAAGAAAACATGTTGAAAATTATTATTTTGAAAATTAAGTAATTTGGAAAGCAATCACAAGTAGCGTGACCCGCCCAATAAATAAACAGTCTTGTGAAACATAACTGTTGAATCAGATTCGTTGTCTCGGAAAAATAGGGTAAAAGACTATACACATCTTAAAAATAATCCAGTGAAGAGCTAGGAAGTGCGAAATCGACTAAATTTCCTTTCTGTGGACAGCAAAAGATTTGTCTGTGGCAAAAAAGGTAACAACCTATTCATAGCACCACGTTACAGTTGATGCTCGATGAACAATGCAAAAAAAGATACTTGCAGGCAGCAAAACAGGGATCTTAGAAGAAAGACGCGACTGAAATTAGTCATAGGTAATCTCAGACACGAGCATATAATAGCGGTGATAAACAAAACGGAAAAAGAAGTTTCTCCGCACACATGTTTTGCTCAGAAAGGTTTTGAACTGACTTACAAACTCCTTTAGCCTGCAATGTGGACGTACTGCATCAGCAAAACGATGAATCATAGGCTGACTGACATTTCGCAACCCAGAAAAATCAACATTAAAAGTCGTTTCTCCTCAGAGACGTTACGGCTTTGTTAATTTCGTTTCAAGCTCCAGTGCTGCTAAGCCGCGCATGAACGCGACGGTCTGTTGAATGGGAAAAATGAACTCAAAATTTCGCCAGCGTTACCCAAAAACACTAGAAAATGCGACCAAAAAGTGTTTGCAATTCTTTGTCAGACATCAAATTTCAAACACTTTCTTAAATCCTTACTTCGTTCTCAGGAGAGATTTTCCAGGTAGTTATTTGAATTATTTTCAAGTAAATTTAGTGAGCATAAAGTTGTTTGTGCCGTAGGATACTAGAGGGAATTGTTAATGTTTGAAGGAGTCAAGATTGTATTTACAATAATGGTATTGCAAGAATTTAACTACCTTNGCCATTACCGTAATAAGTAGAGTTCAATCAGTTCAATCATAATGATGTATGATTCTAGCATCGAAACGTGGTCTNTCGTATGGCTTTGAGCATGTAGCTTTGCATATGAAGGCACCTATCCTGTTTTTAAACCTTCGTGGCTGACTTTGAAGAAGTGAATGTAGTCGGGTCCAACATCTTCAACCAGTATACAGCACGCCAGAAACTTGCAGTCTGGCCTTGTGTATATAGCTGGCTCAATTCACCTAACTGCAGCCCCATACGTATTGTGAATGTCTCGATTTTGTAATTGGAAAAATATTTCTCTGTATAGTGTGCCTCCTTTTCCTTCAATGTTCCATTCTGAGAGTACATTGAATAGGCTATATGCCATTTCATCAGCATATAGCGCAGTCAAAATATGTGGCGTTTTTGTACCACTACATGGCTTATAGTTGGGATAAATCCTTAACAGTACATTTTTTCAAGTAAAATGCTGCAACAGGAAAGCACCGTCTTTCAATTGTCACTTGGCAGTTCGAAACTGCTTGGGAGAGCGATGGAAGGCTTCCCGCTGCAAAGGTACGTCTGATTGTTTGTCAGTTCCACATGAAATGAAGCTGGACCCATTGCCCTTTTTCCCAATGAAGCCAGGACTAAAGCTATATAACAAGTGGATGCCTCGAGGTGTACTGCATCAAGCTTTGTAACACGAATTTTGCGATTTGTTTTGAAAGCATGTACAGTTAGTCAAAAGACTTTTACAAACAAATGCGGGAAAAAACTTCAAGCTCAACCTTTTTGCAAAAATTTCAGCAAATGTATGCAAGAAACACTTTTTTGGACTCTGCAAGTACAAATAAGAAGTTTTATCTCAAGATATACCGTAGCTCGCTTGCATTTCAAAGTAAACACTGAAGAATTAACTTAACTTTTTCTACCATCTTTGTAAATAGCCTTGTTGTGGTACTAGTACACTATCAGGTTCTAGTGGTAATTTCCTGTACAGGCACTAAACGCACAATCCATTACAAGTGGCATAAACAACATTGTACTTAGTACTTTCAATGACCCCGTTGCTTCAGACATGTTGAACTTTAACACTTTGCTTTGCTGTGAAAACCTACGTACAATCTACGCTTGTTCAAATAGAATTGTCTCACTGATAATGGAAACTAGTCCAATATTCATGACTTCATAATCAGTGCTACTTTCGATAAATAGATGGCAGGCTGTGGCCTGTTTCCACAATAAACTGATTGCAAGTTAATTGAATACTGTTAATACTTACGGAGTGTGTTTCCCCTCGTATGCTGAAATCAAGCGAACATCAACAAACACGTCCATAAAAAAAATAATGCAGAAAGTGGAAAAATTTTTGTAACTTTGGAAAGGCTTTTCAAATCAAAGAAGTTCATTTCTGTTAGCGTTCTGCACATTTGGCGTGATAGATTGCACACACAGAGCATTCCGATGTTGAAAAAGCTATCACTGGTTATTATACATATACGCGTTGCGATTGAAGAACCCCAATAAAACTGAAATCGTTTTCTTTCGTTTGATTGGCAAGCACAATCATTTTCCTGCAGAACCCTTGCATGGAAAAAGTACTGCAAAGATTGAAAACGGTCGTAGACGAAAATTTTGAGAGCAATACTGCTTCCAGCAGAAAAAGACAGAACAGCTCGCAGGAAGATAAATTTTCTTGCACGCACTTCGGATCTGTTTCTATTTCTATACCTTCCCAAACAGGGAGCAGTAGTTTTTGAGCCAAGATTTCGACAGCATCAGTTGACGATAGCAAAATCTTTGCTGGCACAAACGACCTACATTAGTTGGCTTTAGTCTTTTTTATCTGGCTTATGTGTACAATTGTTGGTAATGTTGCACCCATAGTAGGAGTGTACTTCGACCATCTCCAACTCATATCGGATGTCAGTCTGCCGTAATACAGCTTCAGGTAACGACTTATCAAAAATCCGTTTAAACCATCTCGACACGACACAAATTTATTTCCACCGGTATTTTTTTTCAGCTTGAAACGGTATGACCACAAAGAAAACGCTAAACATACTCATGCCCTGAGAAAGATGGAAAGACCGTTTGAACAATTTTCTGTGGAACTCTAAAGGCACTATGAATGTTTCAGTTGTTCAGACAAGATTTCATAAGGACGCATTTGCACAGCTGTAAGTACACCTTGGGTGATTCATCTGCACATTGATAGTCCGAATACTGGAACCAGGCCGGAATAAGGAAAGCACGAGTTGAAAAAGATGACTTACGAATAACTGGCAAAAACCTGGCAAAACTTTTAAAAATAGCAAAAACAAACATTTTCTCTCCTTCCTTTTGGTCCGAACACCTTGCAGTTACGCAACTGCTACTTTGTACCAACCAAGCAACCCTTAATAAAATTAAATTTTCTGATGAGTGTTAAATCAATAGATTACTTCCCTATATATTGATAGAAATCTGTTGAAGCTTTTCCATACGCTTTTGAAGCAACAAAACATTTCAGTTAAATGCACTGCATACTCATTAAAGTAAATGTCCCAAAAACGTCGGTTTTTATGAGTGATTGTCACTAGTGAACAGTTCCTGAATAGTTCCTAAAAATTATTTCTGTCTTGTGAAATAAAAGCAGATTTCTAAACAAATGATTGTCACCGCAAAAAATCCACTTGACCTCACTTTCTTGAACCGCAAATCATATTTTGAATAGATTTATTGCAAATGCGCACGTTCTGTTCACTGTTGAGGTGTCTTTGCTTTAGTGTTGGAGTTTAGCAACTAGCGATCTACATGTCACCACGCGTTTAGCATCAAACGCTTTGAGACAAGTATGGGTTCGCTGAGATCGATTACGAATTCCAGCTTCTAGTTAGTTCTTGTCAAAAGCTTCACCTTTCAAATTAAGACCCTGCCACAAGCATAGGAAGCAGGGGGGAAAGCTGTAACCCCACTATTTTGATTTCGGCTGAAAATTATTTCAAACCTGAAAAAGGTGTTTGGATCAAAACAACTAAAAATTTGCTGAAATTGTAATTTTTCAAACATACTGTTGTCAATAAAACGTTTTTCTGGTATTAGTAGGGCTAAACAACTTGCATCTCTCTATTACTTAAATAATTATGAAACGTAAAATGTTTTCAAAAACCAATACTTTTTAAGCATGAACATACTTTTTCAGGCAAAACACAGCTGGCCGCCAGATTGCATTGGCACCATATGTCTATGAACTCCCCTGTATATGAAACTAACAACATATTCTTGAATGGTATAAATTTCAACGTTTNGGGTAAAAACAAATCATTATCACACTTACCTTGTTTGGTTTCAATAGTTTCAAATANTTTTTAAATTTTGACATCGCTGGCAATGGCGNACATTATTNAAAATGACTGCTCCTGTTGCCCTGTTCTTTATTACACAATACTGGTAGCATATTTATACCAGTGAAAAANCTTGTTTTGTGGCGTTTTTTGTTTTGATTTTTATTATATCAAAACAAAAGCATAAAGATATCTATGATGTCGCAATGCAAATCTCTTACCTTCTAATTCCCACTGGGCTCTACAAAGATTGCAGCTCCAGAGCAGGAACAATAAAACTGCCGAATACTCCATAAAGTTCTGTTTACACTCACTGTAGAACACAAAGAATTTGACCTTGCAAGTTGCTGTTGTATTCTTTCACAGACCACTGTCTTCGGATGATAAAGGCGCTCAAAGCGAGGCCTCGTTTTATCGATGGCAGTTGCCAGAGTGGCGTTTTTCCTGTCGTCACTGCTCAGGAAGGCAGCGAAGCGTTTAGTATAATGTGCCATTGCAGGTGGCGCAAACCTATTAGGGCATTAGGCGAGTAATAGACGAGTAGAATCACTGCAAAGAACTTGTATTTTTACATGAAATATCTTTGACTGTTTAGCCATGTTGTACATATGAGAAGAGCTTATGCGTGCTNAAACGAAAGCATAATGCATGTTTCACTTGAAATCATACGCATAGATTGTGGTACAAANATTACCTCATTGCCTGGTCAGGCGTACGAAAAAATTAAATAAAAAATAATAGCACGACATCATTTTCTCCCAATTTTACAGAAATGTTATNTTGAAAACTTTTGTTGACTTGGCACTTTTTCCCAGGTGAACCTTTATTAAGNACTGTTCTGAGATTTATAATAACCAGCATTGGATGATCTCTTTTTCTATGGTTGGGAGAAGAGATTCAATTGATTATCCGATTTTTCAGTTATACTCACTGGTCCACCCAAGAAATAACTCAGCACAGGCAGTAACACACTTATAACACCTCGCAACTTTTTAGACTTGTGAATTAATTTTCAGTGATCTGTAGCTTAACCTTCATTTACTTGAATTGCGTTGTGTTAATTAAAAAATCTAGTTTTCTTTGAAANACTTGCACAGTTGGCTGACAGAAAACGCNGAAGCATATAAGTACAACATTCCAGACAATCATTTGAGACCAAGAAAAACCTCACACGTTTTCTTCGCCTGGCAGTACCTAGTTCACGGCTTGTGTCCACAACGAGCATTCTGAAGGCCGATTTGCTCGGAAAAGCATCATATGCTTGGAAGATATACAAAAAAATTTCTTGCTCTTTTCGAGCAACTGAAACATTGCGCTGACTAACGACCATCTATGCATAGACTAACAACGCTAAATGGCTCGGCATATTGCGTAGCAAGCAACAAAGCTGTCATTTCAACACCGCTGTAATCGTGTGTGCTGAGGGATATCAAAATTCAAGCAAATTGTTCTGTCTCACTTGCCGATTGCTAAAGAGAGCTGTAATGCTGATGAAGAAAACCACGTCAAGTTTATGTCTATTGGCTGCTCGGTGCGAAACATCTTCCAAAATGCTGCAGGCCTACTTTATGGGTGCAAGCAGCGTTTTGTTTGTTTCAGCTTATGGCAAATTTTGGCAACATAAATTACTGCCAGAAGAAAAAGTTTGGCAAGGATTGTTATACATCTGTAACGCATTTTTATGACCAACTGATGTCATTTCTAAACCCATTGAACCATGAAGATAAAATTAAGATGTTTGATGTCAGGTGACTACTAACAGCAATCTTTATTTCGAACAGATACACTGTCATAAAAACAGAAATTTCAGAGCAATCTCAATGCACTTGATTTGATATTTAACAAACTAGTTTATTTGGATATCAAGACTGAAATCCTTCTAAAATTTGTAAGTCAACTTTGCTTTTATACGCTAAAACGCTGCTTTCAGTTAGGCGAATTAATTTTGTTCCTCGTCCACAGACATTCGTGTCTTCCAGAAGCGGGTACCCACGACTTATCAGACTGTATCAAACATACTTTTTCCACAGTAGGAACTTAGTTGAACTTGCCACCATGTTTCTCTGTAGCATGCCGAACAAAATCAACGAAAAGGCTGTCCATCTTTTTTCGCTTTTTATTACAGATTAGCGCTCTAAAGCAGTTTTCGAAATACTTAAGTTGAACTTGTCAGAGCAAAAAAAGACTTTTTGCATCTATAGATGTCCCATAGGTGAGCAGAAGGTTTTTTCTTGAAAAAGATTGAACGATGCCAAGTTATTTGTCTAATAGCAACTTTGCAACTTAACCAGTCTTTAAATTAAATAAAAACTATGCAACACATATGCAGATTGCAGCAGCCGATTGCCGAGATCTTTAGATTGCAAGCGTTGCAGTTTAGTCTAACTTGCGCACTGCATCGATCGAAGAGTGCAGCAAGCCCGATTCAGCGTAAACATTCCATCTGTGAGCAAATAACCAGGAAGGGCCAATCATCAATAGAAATTAAGCGCTGCTCGCCACTGAAGGGCGCATAATGCGCTGCTCATAGCAAGTCGAGCTGCTGAAAACGCACAGCTAAGTACTTTGCAACACAACACCATCAGGAGATCACGACCCTCAACCATTGTTCGATCGCAGGCCCGTGTCAGGTGACCCAATTGACTTCTTGCATTCGTTGGCAAAAATAAAACTTTGTCAACAATGTGGTGGGATCTTACGATCACGCGTGGCGTATAACAACCACATAGAATCACCCCAGATATTACAAATATCGGTGAGAATGTCATAAGAAAGCCATTTCATCACACCGATAATGTTTGCAGTCCTTATTCGCCAGAAGAAGAGTGTGTCGAAACTTCAGATCGAAAAACGTTGCGATTCCACAAAGTTTGCTCAGACGAGATGCAACATCACGATGTACATTTTTCACTATACGTGTTCCGTAATTGGGGTCTCGATAGTTCCGAAAATATGAATGATAGTCCTCAACCTCTACGAAAATATCTTACGCATGACACAATAACACATTTGTAGAACAACAGACGTACATCCATCACAGCTAGGTTCATCAAAAGAATTTGCGCACACTGCTGCACAGAAAGTCGGTTTTGTGAAGCTGCAGCAACCAAACGATTGATATCACGGCCCTGATTTTCGTAGGACATTTTACTCCTGCGTCATGCAGTCTTTCCTGAGCATAAACGCTCATTGTCTGTTGACGTAACAAACGCTCTTTTGGCAACGCCAAAGTTCCTGCGGAATTTCGCACGCAGTGAGCTTGTTTTGCCAACTCGCTATAGTTTCTTGATAATGAAAAGAACAAGGCATCCGGAACGACGAAGACGCGCCCTGAATGAAAACCTGTAGGCAACATCTTTTTGGCCGTTACTTGACAACAATAAAAGATGTTTCAGGAAAATCCCAATAGCCTTACTTTTTGGAACCCTCCGTTTGCCTGCTGCACGTGCATCTCGTAATTAACTTCAAGTTAGGAGCGCTTTCAAGTTTCATCTTTATCCCTGACGGTTTCGTTGCGAAATGCGCTTTGTCAAAAAAAGGCAGAATTTGCATACTACTTCCAATTACGACATCCTTTGCCCACCGTCACCAAGACCTGGCAGGTTGTTTGTTTGTGGGAAAATTTTGTGGAGCATAAGAAAATGGCTCCAGTTGCAAATTAGCTGCAATCTGCGGGGCACGTGAAGAGATTCTTTGTTACACAAAAGTGGGCCAGCCCTGACGTTTTGAGCGAAACCAAAGTTATGCAGAACAGACTTCAACCTGCTGCTCGGATTCAAACGGGTGATGCATCGAATTCAAGTCAAACATGGTTGAAACGTCGAGACGTGTGAAGGATAAGACCAGCTAGTGACCACGCTAAGGTTCGTGATGCTGAAAGCTGACCGATGAATTACACGAGCGGTTGACCGTGAACGATGACTAACTGTGTCTCAACTTTACTGAATCTCAAACAATCTACAGCAGCTGGGTCAGCAGACTCTGACCACGTCCAGCGCTCATCAGAATGGCGTTTTGCAGTTGCTCAGCTGCCGCTGTGCTCCTGAGAAACCGTTTGTACTCTTCCATCGTCACCATGTCGTATAGTTTCAATTCCACGTGGTCCTTCGCTGCGCGGCCGACAGGATTTCCGGCTGGCGTAGGCGCTACGTCCAGGTTCGTTGCAGAAAGATCTTGAAAAAAACAGCCATGTCGCCGTTGCTTTGAAAAGTACCCGTTGGCACAAAGAGCACAGACTAGACGAGTTTAGTGCAGGGGTTCCCGACCTGGGGTACAGGTTCCCCTAGAGATACATTTGCCCATCTAAAGGGGTACATTTAAAGTTGGCAATAAAAGCAAAAAACATATTTGATTATTTTTATTCCAAATATTCATGATATATCAGTGAATATTAATATCAAATATCATTATATGCTTGTTAAATAAATTAACATTGAGGCATAAAAACGGAGTCTACCTTTATGGTTCTAAAAATATAAACGTTTTGTTAAAAATTCAGTGGGTTTTTGTTATTTTACTCAGCTTTTTTGTCATAAGAAATTTTAGGGGTACGTGCTCATCTGTCAAAATGCTGAAGAGGTACATGGTTAGAGAAAGGTTGGAAACCCCTAGTCTAAGGCTTGAGAATGCCAAAACGTGTGTCCACGCAAGCATGCTTCAGTAAGCAATTTTCGGTTTAGTTAAAGGCAAAATCATACCCAGCCAGATGTACTTGTGGGGAGAAAATGTTCTCAGAATAGAGAAAAAATCACCGTCTTTGTCCTGTGCGTTTATCACCTTAACATTGTATTTGTTCACGACCAGGTGATCACACAAAATCAAACAAGTTGTGGGAAGCATACCTGGGTTGTGGTGAAGGCGTAATCCGCATTTTAGCAACTTGTTTCTTGTTGGAAAGTCTTTCAATTCGATATGCCACCTGCGTCAACAGATAGAACATCAGCGATAGCCTACTAGTAGTTGCAAATAGAAATAAACTACCACGATATGTCGTGTATGATCCGAAACTTAAATCTATTGAACAGGTCGGTCCAAACTCTACACAGAATTTTTAAGACTGGTTTATACACAGAAATCTACTTTACCTAAATTTTCACCAGTAAGGCTACTGAAAAGTGTTGCGGCATTGCTTTGACTCCTCTATCCTTTTCATACCATAAGTAAGACCAATTGTAACTTTTTTATTTTGCTCGAATTATTTTTGGTTGTTCATTCTCCAAACCCACAGCAATTCTAACGCTGCTGTGTTTTCGTACAGTCCCCTTTCAGATCAGTACTTTCTGATGTGTAAAATTTGCTGCTAACAAGAGCATCAACTGAACCCACTTGTAGCTTACCACCTATGCTTCTATAAACTTGGACCAGCAGAAATGATAAGCTTCCCTCCAAACAGATTCGAACATTTCTGTAATTCTCCATTGATTAAATTACTTCAGTAGCTTTTTGAATTAATGAAATCTAAGAAGTCCAACACATGGTGTAAAGCCATTTTGTATGAAACAAATCGACATCGATTTTTTACGAAGCAGGCAAACAAATTTTTGAAAGCATAAAAAATTGTCGAATGCTCTTCTGTGATACCGTAAAAGAATTTGTATGTTGACGAGTTGCCATAAAAATATTGACGCTACAATATAAATGCTTCTCCGTCCCCTTGCTAACTGCAAGGCAGTGGCACCCAACCCTTTATATATTCGATTCTTCTGGAAGTTATTTAATGCAATGAAAAAAATCAATTTTCGATATACTCGCGTTATAACTCCAGTCAAGATCTCACAAGTGAGCTGAGGGTCCCCCTCTCCGCTTTACCTATGCTGCAGTGATTTCAAGTTGAACCGCGCTTAAAGCTTTCCTTTCAACCCATTAACGTCGAACACGACCGTAAAAAGCCTCAAAGACCTGGTTTTGCTCTACCTCTGTACTAATCTGCCAATAGCCAATAAAATAAATCCACTTCACATTCTTCGAACTTTGACGACAATGTTACCGTGCTATTCCAAGACCACAGCTTTTCTCTACATCAGGTTTAAGAAATGACGCTTGTGAAAAGAGTCTGATAAGCATTTTAGGGAATGTTTGCGATTGACAGCGTTTTTCTAAGAGAAGATGATGCAGGTGATGCTGTGTGCATAGTTAGGCAGGAATTTGCTATATTATCGCCAAGAAGATGTTCTAGTAAAGCTATGCTTTAAAACGGGGTTTCTCAACCTGTGGGCCATGGCCCGCTAATGGGCCACGGACGAATTTTTGATGGGCCATGGCCTTGTATTATTGAAATTGCGTACGTTGAGCAAGATAAACCTAGAAAACAACGCTCTTGTTGCCATGAAAACAAAATCTAGAAGCAGGCTTAATATGGAAGATGACTTGATCTGTGCATTATCCTGTATTGAGCCTCGAATATCTTTGCTTTCTAACAGCAAACAGGCTCAGCCTTCGCATTGATTGTAGTGCACGCTGTATTATTAAATGTTGCTTTTAGTTGTTTTTATTTCTGCTCTAATGCATGTGCAACAGTTGCCGCATTGGAGAAGTTGCATATCGGTGTGCCATGGACGCTGTGATTGTTTATTAATTAAGCCACACGCTTGAAAAGGTTAAAAACCATCCTTTGAACCATCTCCATTACCTTCTTGATAAAATCAGCGTCCGGCTGATTACTGCAGTTTGAATTTCATCTGGAAACCAGTACGTCACTTGACGACTTGACGTATAAAGAAGCAATCCACCGCTAATTCAACATTTGTGGCGCAAAAGATGTGAAATACGATCCGCTTTATGTGAGACAAAGTACCAAGCCGTCCTGCTTGTGGCAAAACTTGCACAGGCAGCTCATTATTTTTGCAAAGCTATGCTTAACTATCCGTCGTAATCACAATCATGGACTTCTGGATTCAACTCAAGAGTTAAGTCGGAAAGATTTTGATTCAGCAATCAAGCATTGGATTTTTCTCTACAAAATAATTTCTTTATTTCTGAAGCATGTTGCGTCAATATCTTGAAACAACAAAAATTGATCGTGAATTTGCAAAAAACGTTTGATTTGAGAAAAATCTTCGTGGCAACCTGAGTATACTCGAAGCTACCATTCAATTCATGGACAGAGATAAAGTTTGAAATCAACCAATATCCTATGTCTACAGACTCTCCAAACGAATAACACTTAATTTCAACTAAAAAGTAAGAAAAACCTGAAAATGTATGAGATCGGTACTATTGAAACAGATGAAGTGTTTGAAACATTTGGAAATTGATCAAATACCGCAGTTCTCTTCGTGTTAAGCAAATATCGCCAGTCATTCCTTTGACCCAGTAATAATGAACTCGGATTTCTTATCAGTTCAAGTAGGCGATAAAGCAGCCCAGAATGCATGCTTGACGTATTAGCTCACATGCTTAATCTACCCTGTCACCAGCTGTAAGCCATGTGTCCAACCTTGACAGAATGCAGAACATGTCGAGTCATGCGTTGGCACAAATTTACAAGCAGATGCTGATCAAAAGCTCTTGTTCTGCACATGTTGCCACAAACGTCTGAACGGGTTAAAAACTGTCTCTTCCGCGTTTCTCGCAAAGAGTTTTGAACATTATCTTCCAAAAGCTAATACTTCCCCTAGCTATAATCGGGCTTTGATCATGCGAAGGTTTGTTGGGTGTGTTTTGACAGACAGAAGCAAGGGAGAGCATGAACATAACTGCGCGAAAGCCCGAAATATCGTAATTGTAATTTTGTTATCACAGCCTCAAAACAAAAGTATCAAACTGGAGGAACATTGCCATATTCCGTTCAAACCTACAATAAGCATTAAATAAATTTTTCTACTATCACAAATTACAGTAATGATTTTTACATTTTTCACTTAAAATTTTTCGTTTCACGTGACAAGAAAAGAGCGGTGTAAAGGACCAGGCCAACTGCGAACTAAACTAGATTTAATGCAAACTCTTTGATCATCAGAATTACCACTCGTTTGACCAATAAAAACAATGAACTTCATGCAAGGTCTCATTGTAATGTCACTATCATCGCAAAGAAATAAAATTTTGTTTTATTCCACAACAAAATAAATTTAAATTTACCGAACTTTAAGCTACTGTAGAAAGGCAATAACTCGTCACACAGAAACTACCGTGAAATGAATTTTTCCTGCAACAAGATAGACTTTACTGTATGCAACGCATGAACTTAAACAAAAATTCAGAAACTATGAATTGAAAAAGCATCAGGAGAATTAGAAGAAAGTTTTGACGTTGCATGTTTTTTGCTGTTGTTGCTATTCACAAAACAACAATTAATTCCTTGATAGCAAGTGGTATTTTTCACCAAGTAACTTTTCGCTGCACACTGAACCGACGAAATTAGAGATTTGGTATAACTCACCTTTGGGTCAAAACAAACTTTCCAGTATATATTAGTAATACACTTCGATCATTTTTCAATTGAGATTAGAACGTCCAGCCCAATATAAAAAAAAATCTACTTTGAATGTTAAATGCCTCATACCTATGATAAGAAGCAGAGCACTGTGCTTCGCTGATCTTATCAAGTGTTATGAAGAAAATGGTTATGTGAAAAATTGAACCTCTTGCAGACGTTAGTGTGATACCGTTATGATTGGCATAACTTAATGTGAAATTTTCTTTAGGATCTTTGCATTAAACGGAACATTGCCAAGGGGCTGTGATATTTACCGCAGAAGATTAAACTTGGAAAATTGCTAAAAAGTTCGGTAATTCACTTCTGCAAACTTACAAACAACAGTTAGCTGTACAAAGAGCAAAAAATATACAAACCTGTTTGGCAAATCAGTCGTGCTGTATTTTACGTTGATGTTTTCGAACCGTAATGAAACCACTTTGTTTGTTTCGAACGCGTCCGGAATGACGTCTTCAATGGCACGTTTCACATCAAGATGAGTCACAGAAACACCCTGTTCAGCAAAGACACCAGTGATGCGATAAGTTGCTTTAAAATTTTAAAGTGGCGTTACTTAACCAGGGTTTGATCAAACCCCAGGTTTCGATGAGCCTGTCTTATGGGCTCAGCGTCTATCCGATGCATAATTTATTTCATGCGTTAATAAGATATAAACCATGTTTTGAAAAAATCGCATTTTAATTTTCTGCGCAGCAAGGGTTTGATGAATACACGGATAGAAGTTGTGGGGCTCGGTTCCTTCAACCAGGTTAAAAAACTACTCTTAAAACAGTGTTTTTCAATCTTTTTTATCCCATGCATCCCTTTAATCGTTATTCACAGGTAAAATCCCCCCTTAGAAATTTAGTTTGTAGAAAGCACTTTTACATCAGTACGCTAAGAAGAGAAACTAAACTCTTCATAATTGATAAGCTAAACTATATTACATTTTAAACGAAATCTTAAATACAAAATTCCCCCCGTGTAAATGCAAAATTCCCCCCTAGTGGGGAGTTCCCCCCGGTTGAGAACCCCTGTCTTAAAAGATGAAAAACTTTGCATCGCATCCGCTGAAATCTCCTCAGGCTCAAAGGAAGAATGAATTCATAAAGCAAAATATCATGGAAATTTTATTCACTAATTGTCATGCTTTGGTAACTGCAAGATTTTCATAGACTTTCCTGATGTAACGAATGACTTGTTGGCGTTTCTTGCGGCAACACAAACATTACTTTGAAACATAGTGTTTTCACCCTCGATGTGGTGAAATTGCTGTCCGCTCTGCAGACTTCAAAAACTGTTATTCACTAAATTCTTTTCGCAAAATGTTACAGTCGCAATAAAATTACGACTCAACCAATGCAAGCAAAAGATTACTAACCGGATAATCGAAACAGATGTTTTTGGGTTTGCTTTTGGGCATTTCGGAAAATCTCTTCACAAGCCCTTCATCAATTTCATCCTCCGAATAGCAGGACACAATCGACTTCCTGCTCACCTCCTTCATCAAACGACCAAACCAACATACAAACAAAGACTTAAAAATGTAATCCCATTGATAAACACATTGTAGGATCATGTATTCCTTAACAAAAAAACGCAACTGCACTGTGACTCTTATGTTATTGGTCTTGAGAAACAAGTGTATGTTTGGCCCAAGTACATTTGCACATTATCACTAACTAAAGTGAAAAAAAACATTTTTTTAAGCAGAAGATTAAGGTGTAGCTGATGTCAAGCGTTAAAAATCAAAACGTGTTGCATTTACGCGGAGCAAGCTCTTCAGATTTTATGTTGTCTAGAGTCAAAGAAATATTGGCATCGCAAATTGTGATATGTTGTTCAAGGCTCTCGTTTGTGCAAATCAGCAATGTCAGTTTCTTGACTGATGTCCTTGTAAAAGCTCATAATTTGCAACGGCCGTGTATTTCAAATAAGGTATGTACTACTTGCACACCGTAGACGTAGACCGCACTGTATGCTGTGAAGATTTGGAAACAAATTATTTTGCCTGTTTTTCCAGAGAAATAATCAAATTAACGCTGTGAAGCAAGGTTTACCGCACTTTCGGGTTCCTGCTGATTACCTGGGCGTCGAAAATGACACAAAGCATTTCCGCTGTGTTGAAATAACACAATCAAGTAACAACACATAACACAACCAAGTAATGGTCTCCACATACGTGAAGAGTTTTCATCAGTCAACAAGTTTTTAATTGGAAATCAATTTCACGTAACACTGCGCGCCGTCACTCCTGCAACCTTATTCAAATAGAACCTTTTCGTATCAAACGTTTGCTGATTGGTTCAAACTCTTCACCTGTGTCGAGACGAGTTACGTGAATACAAATATGTAAAAATTTGAATTCTGGCTGATTCCGCGAAACGTACAGCAAATTTAGAGCTTTTAATGGAATATAGCCAACACCGAATACTATAACCGTTGCTTAGAGCTGCTTTTTGTAACAAAGGACTGAAAAATATGGCAAGTCTATGTCTTGAGACAGTTTCAGTACACATGGGCGTCGGAAGGGGGGGCAGGTGCTTTGCCTCTCTGGATCTTGAAATTTGACATTTTTCCATCAAATGTTTCGCAGGAAAAGGCCCTTTTCCTAGTTTCGGAGTAGGCAAAATTAAATTTCGCCACTTTTAACCCCCTGCAAAAATATTTTTGGCCACCAATGGAAAATCCACTATTGGCCCCTCCCCGGAAAAATCTTTCCGACGCCCATGGCAGTACATGTGTTTATTCGCACTAAATTTGCTTGCATCAGTTATGTAGGATGGACGAAATAATGAAAACCAAAAGAAAGACCACAATGAAAGCAAATGAACTGAAGATGTGATAGCAAACACATAAAACATTGCTTTGATTTTTAATCGTTGTTTGACCTAACATCAATCACTGAGCGCGCTTTGCATTTTAAGCAAGTGATATTGGAATTGTTTGCCGAACTGTTTTGCTGTTGCACTGTGCTCGGTAAAACCTACTGCTTTTTCGGCACTAATCGAAGTTATTTGAATTATCATGTGTGTCAACAATTGTTGATGAAGCCTTTGTCTAGCAAACATTGTGTTCTAATTGAAGAACGAACTCTTTTCTGCTTATTCCCTTCTAGTCGTTTTGTCAAATAAGACTTTGCGTTTATTACTTTATTACAGCTATGTCCAACATATTTTCCAAACAGTCAGTAGTCATTTTCACAGTAAATGGTTCAGGTGTATCGTTTATACTGTAGGTACTATTTGATCGAAACAGTGCCGGCTTTATTTTTATTGCAAAACAGATTTTCATGAGGTTTCCGTTTAGTTTACGTTTCGTCAACGTCAGCCGAAGAGAGTATTGCAAAAAGCAATCCATCATTTTATACTAACCAAGGTGAAAATTTTGTACTAGGTTTCGTTGTCACAAGGCATAGGTGTCGAAAATGATACACCGGTCACCGACAAGCTACAAATTTTGAAGTATCAAATTAACTGCCGATAAAACCAAGCAGAAGTTTTAAAATCACTTGAGTTCAAAGCAAAAAAAATAGCCATACTGTCGTATCTGATTAAACGTGAAGAGAAGTTGTAAAGACAGATTAATTTTCATTCCCAAATAACATCGTCCACTTCACCGTTTTTACATTTAGATATTTTCTGTTTCTGTGAAAAAAGTGCCGAGCTTTGTAATGGCTGCGAATTGCAATTGGTATATTTTCAGTTGTTTATTCAATCCGTTCCCAAATTCATAAAAGTTTGAGCAAATGCACTACAGTATGTTGAATAAAGCGACGTGGTGACAAGGTTGCCCGGCCTTAACACCGGTGGCACTTGCGTGAGACGCGGAAGGAAGAATAGCTCACGTGATCCGGAAATAGGAGACATAGCTTGGCGTGGGAG
>JGI24022J15233_10001607_pt1 | contig 19368 bp, 12 predicted proteins | sample Ectturendosymbi2_FD_15233 | JGI IMG/M metagenome (IMG submission 15233) | reverse complement strand
TAATAATAGGCCAATAGCGTATGGGGGGCCCCACGTGAAATTTCGGGGGGGGCCTCACTTACCCTTGCCACGGCACTGTAGCCACCTCAACGGTGCTCTTAACGTGAAGCAGTGGCAGTACTTCTATGAAGAAAATGAATCCTGCGGATCAGTTTGGTAAATTAACTGATGTCTATTCGTAAAGGTGACTTATTTACGGCTCGAAACCTACCTCTTGCATTGTAGCTCCATTTAATCAGATTGATACCAATCTTGTGAGAGTATGAACTAGTCTCTGTCATGAAATTATAAACACATTTGGTTTGTCACATGCATTACAAAATCAGGAGAACAGTTTATAAAAGAACTAATTCTCCTTACTTTTTCAGTTCCGTTTTGTACTTTTTCGAACAATTTTCATTCTTGTTAATCCAATTCAAAATATCTTTTCTTGTATCTAATAGAACTGAGCAGAATACGCCATAACCGTGCAAATGTCGAGGGGAGTCGATGCCATTCCATACATTGTTCGAGATTCCTGGAATACATAGTCAAAAAACGGCTTTTACGCAAATATTTTACATTCTGATAACTTCATTTAAGGATCCCTACCAGCAGAAAGGGCTTTTTTACGAGTTTTTTGATTTTTTTTTGTAGTGAAGTTATTTAGTTGTTTATTTGTTGATCTCATACTCGAGGTCCATACTGTCTGGTTTAATAGTATACGGTTGCAAAATATATACAAACAAAGTTTCAGTTGATAAAGTCTGTCCTGGACACAGGTTCAACATGCTCGCGGAACTTGAGACCACGTCAAGGTCTAGTTGGATTGTAAAAAATCAATTCATGAATCTGAAAAAGAGGTCTGAGTATGTGAACCCGGGAGGAAATTATATTCTCAAAGTAAGTGGAATTATTCAATAGATTAGTTCCAGGGATACCAAAGTACAGATAGCGAAGGTCGGGAAAACATGTGAAATGTTGAGTGCACTCGTCACAATGAACATACTGCCTGAGGCGTGCAGGTTGTTTTTAAGCATAATGCACGTTTTTTTACATTACAATGCACGCTTTTACGCATCGTTACACCCTGTTACGCAACGCTCCCAAACCTCTCAACCACTTTGGTGTTCACAAAATTGTTGACTACCAAAAGGTTTAAATGTAGTTGCTAGTTGGCAACAGCAAACTGAATAAAAATAACTAAGATATTTTTGCGAAGCTGGTTAACGTTTTTTAACGGAAAGAGCCGGCCTATTTGACTTTAAAATGCATTGTCATTTTGGACATAAAGTCATAAACCTGCAAACTTTACCGATGGACAGGGTGTCTGTATGATTTCGAACAAACACAACGTCAATCAACCTCCAACCTTAAGTTATTCTAAAACCTTCGCAACATAATAAAGGACTAGCTGAAAGTCCTCGAACAGTCAATGGAGAATTGCTCTGTTTCTGGTCAAAGATGTTTAAATTTGTTATAGGTATAAACTCGGTTAAAATTATCAGCAATGCAAAACTCAGATCGACGTTAACGACTAAAGGGCCAAACAAAACTTACCGAACATCAGTTGATGAACTACAGCAAAAAACTGAGACTTGGTGAGGTTGCCTGTTGTCAAAATTGTCTCGAAGTAATAGCTTACATTGTGCGGTGTTTCGGCGTTCCAGTGAAATCGTAGGTGTGCCTAAAGAAAGGTGGGAATTACGCACTTCATGCACTAAATATTACGCTGTCAGACGATTGCCTTAGCAGTAAACAAGGCATGTATATGGAGCGAAGTCTATCAACGGAAAAATAGCGGTGTTGGACCTAATTTTCTGGCCATTAGAAATTAAAGGTACGTTTGCTATTTATACAAATGAACCAACGTTTCTCGATATTTTCACTACCCTTTCGATCACACTATAAATAACACGAAAAGTAGATTCCGCATTCTTTGAGCCACACAAACAATCGTAGGTTGTCTTGAGATTAAAAAAAAAACTTCATAAAAATTTATTCGGAAACAAATACGACGGATAGTCGGGTTGATCTACGTACAACACGGCGCTGAAGACTGAAGTTGAGACACAGTCTCCTCAAGGGACTTGAAATAATACTGTAAATTAATCTGCAGTAACATTACCCTGATTGGTTTGACGAGAACTTTTCAAATTTCCCCTTCTGATGAGTATATCTATAAAACTATGATGTATTTTAGACTTCAAGGGTTGATTACTCTTTATCAATGCTGGACAAACATTTTTTGATTCGGCAAGAAAACAACAAAAGTAGCAGTGGCGTTTCAAATGCGGTTTTTAAGAAACGATCTGGCTATTAATCTTTGGTTTGTTTTGAAATTTTGTTTACACACCAAAGTTTATCAGCCCATCCTAACTTTGATAACTGTGAACTAGTTTCACCTGAAAATGTAACATTTTGTGTTTGTTGTGAAGATATGACTGGAGTGCAGGAAAAACAAGGGTACGCATATTACGTTTGTGAAGTTTTTCTGACACTACACGTACAGCTTTCGTTAAAAGGCAGGAAATCTACAAACGTGTGTGTACAGTGCAACGTTTCTACAGCTGCAAAAAAGGTGATCTCGTTAGCTGATAGCACTACACTAGAACATACAGAAAAAATCAGAACATTTACATCATGTTTGTAGTAACTGTATGTTTTCTTAAGATCCGTTACTCCCACGAGGCCGTCGCTGTTGGCATCAATGGTTTTGAAAACAGCGTTCCAGGTGTTCAGGATTGACCTCTCAGATCCAGAAGCTGCAAAAAAGGATCCAACGTGTGATGTCAAACCGTACATTATTAAGTCAAGTAAAACCGAAGAAACACAGCCAAACAGGCTTTCAAATTTGCATGAAGCCTTAATCAACGCCTTAATTTGATATATGTGTAGCCTACGTAGTGTAAAAGACAAATGTCTAATTAAAAGCTGAAGACGGGAAAACGTCAGACAAGGTTTTGGAACGTGTATGTCAAAAATAGTGTCGCTGTCGCCAAGATCAGATAGATCTGACGTAGTAAATAACATTAGCGAAAAAGACTCCTGAAACAAAAAAAATTTGTTGCAAAGCCGAAATTTCAACTTTTTATGGAATGACCATAACATTTTTTATTGAATGAAGTATCCTGCAAATCAAATGCAAACTTGTATGAACTGCTATTGCTTTCCAAAAACAAATAGATTTCACAATGCTGACATGATTCATCAAACGCCCCACCAAGCCGGTTTTGGCATGTGGCAAATCGTCTTTTGACAGTGTTGCGATCGGAAAGGTCGATCTTCACACTGTGTGCAGCAAGCAACGATAGACATCACACGCCGTGTTCACTCTATTCCTGCTTGTGCGCGCCAAACGCACATGGTGCTGTTCTTAGCGCACATCCCGCTCGTGGTGCACAGCGCAGGCGACGCGGACAGACCCCGCGATTTCAACGCAAGAAAAACAAAAAAATTAACTGAAGCTTTCGAAAACATTAACAATCGTGAATGCTTTACTTTTCTTGAGCTTAATAACGAGATTTTTAGTTCAGGTATAAGATTTCAAACAACCGCAATTCAAAAAATATCTCTGCTATGTGGCGTGTACTGAGTCAAAACTGCACACGAGCTGGTGACCTTTAGAACTTACATAGCAAGTTCAGCTGTTCCTGTTTCAAATCCGTGACACATCTGGACAACTCTGCAAAAGGAAAGGCATTTTGAAACAACCAGTGGTGTTTTTTTATGCTAATAAAGCTTACTTTTTGTTGTAATTGAATTAAGTAAACTGATGCAAAATGAAGACAACAATATTTCCACCAAACGACTTTTTTTGAAATTGTGTGAATCCAAATGGTTTCTTCCATAAAATAGGCTTCAGCACAGTTTTAACAAAGACTTAAAAATGAGTTTACTCAAGCCACGAAAAAACACGAACAAGTATGGCAAAATTAAAAATAAATTGTTTAGAAACATGTACTTCAAAAAGTCAGGGAATCTCCGGCCTTGACTCTTTTTATAGGGAGGAGCTCAAACAAGAGTGCTGTCCGCACCACATATAAAATGTGAATTTGAAGTCAGTTCGTATACCAAACGTCATTTTGTTTAGGTTTTTAGAGTCTCACTACACCTGCTCTATTTCGATGTTTGTGACATTCGCACTTCAAATTGTTCCTAAACGTCTGAGGAAGCTTCGCAGTTCTATACGCAAAACAACTTAAATCGCAGTGTTGTGCTTCAGTTTCACTGCTACAAACGCGTAGTGCCAGTTTCGCGGTGCTTCAGCAGTGTCAAGCCGCGACTACATTTGGCGTTAGTTAAAAGTTCTCACAGTGGCATCTATATCTGCAGCTAAAATGGGCCTTCTGAAGGCACAACCGCGTTGGTGCGGCACTGTCGATGCAGGTTGGTTTTGTATTGAATATGACTGGCTATAGATCTGAGGAAATATGAATAAAACCGGCTTACCTTTATACGCCATTATTAGGGATGGAATGCTTTGGTTGAAGTATGCGCACATTTCATATTCGGCGTCTACGAACGATGTGGGCACTTGTCCTGATTATAGGTAAAAAGGGTTCATGCCTTAAGTTTTTAACAGAAAGGCAGCAATTGGCCACTTAGCACATAAGCGTCAAGTTGACGCTCACAATGGTTTACAAACAATTAAAAAAACACAATGGTTTTTACAAAAAGGCAGTGGTTTACAAACAATTACAAACAATTTACAAACCCATTGTGTAAAGTGTAAACTAACCTTTCGTGCGACCGATGGTTTTGTCGACGAGAGCAAGAAACTCATTCAAGTTCAGTTCATTAACACTATCTTGCGTCTGGCCGTACTCCACCCACCGTTGCATTTGCACAAGACTGTTCGCCATTTGATCTTGCTTTACTGAAAGAAAAAAGTGTTACGTTTAAATGACGCACTGAGATTTTCATGTAATTTAGTCCAGTGCTATAACACGTTCAAATATTTGCTGGCATTCTAAACAAACTTCCTTAAAATGCAGAATGGAAGCAGGTAACAAAATGTCAAATCAGACAGCTAATTTTGACGCCTTTCAGGAACGTGAAACGTGGAAATAATGAACATATTCATTCCTGCCCCATCCTTGCACACTAAACAGATAATTTTATGCAAACATCTGCAGCTCTACTTTGGGTGATCTAAACAAGGAAAATTCAGCTGTAAGCGTGCCGGCTTTTACTGCAATGCATATGAATTTGAAATGAATCGACTTGCTGAAGAACTGCATTTCAGTTACTTCAAAAAATTTGATTACGCTGTTGGTCTCGGCTTAATTTTTTTATGGCCATTTGATTTTGAAATTTTCAGCAGATCTCGATCTTGATCTCGTACAGTACATATTTGTGAGATCCTGGTTTTGACTTTGACCTGATAAGGGCTGTCTGATCTTAGTCTCGCAGACGTTTAATTTGTAGACATCGCGATGGAGTCTCGGCAGCAGTGCAGTTTTTGGGAAAGGAGTGTGCAATGTGCAAAATGTTCTGGTTTGCCGCGCTTTTGGATATAGTCAGGTGGTACGCTTTTCGAACAATACAGTAGTCCCCGATTACTAAGCCCACCGCGGGGCCAGACGATTTTGGGCTTATGCATGCGGGTGGGCTTATTAACCGGAGAACAAATTTTCGCCACTCTCAGGCGCATAAATGAGTGTGGTCGACTATACTATCGCTAAAAGTTGCTAAATCTATTGGAACTGAACACAACAGTTACAGGTAATGAGCAATTTTCTTTGTTTATTACGTTAGACAAGGCTAGTTCTACACGTCTCTTCGCCATTTTCAAAAGAAATTCTACAGAGCACCAGTTGTCTTGCGTATCGATTACGGCACAAAGAAACGATCATGGACGAAACTGTTGAATTAAGAACGAGGTCAGCAGTGTAAGGAAGTGTGAAACCGTCAAAAGCAAGACAAAGAAGTGTGAATTGCAGGGACGCCAAAAGGGTGTACACTACGGGGACACTTGCCCCCTGATCTTTCAGAAGGAAGGCAACAGGGCACAGATGTCCTTACATGACAGTATCATAAGTAATTCCATGATTTAACAAGATCGACGTGATACGAATCAATTGCAGCTATTCGCGCACACATAAAATTCAGAATGGTTTTGTTAGTTTTGAGGTTAACATTGTTGCTGAACATGTAAAGGCGAAAAGAATGACTGTCATGGGTGCGCTTTTACACCTAACTCAAGCAAACAGTTTTGAACTCGTGGTACGTCAAAACCATACGCGTTCGCAGAAGGGTCAAAACGGGCATTTGCCCCTCACCGGAAATTGGGACTAAGAACCAACATTTTTTAGAAAACCTGACGTCAGTAGCTCAATTCCGATTAATTGATTTATTTCTCGCTATGACAGTTTATTTACCGCGATGGCATTCACACTGCACAAGAGCCAGGTTCACTGCTCTGATGTCATGCAGACTCATGCAGTGGTGAGCTTGCAGTTCACTTATGACCGCTCGTTTCCTTGCAGGGGCAGGTTGCCAAACTTGTGAACGGATTGTTTTACTGTTGGTCTTTATGGTGCAATAACATGGCAACAAATCTTCTTATGTTCACTACAAGTTACGATATTAGGCGTTTTGCCGCATGTGACTGTTGAACGCAGACATCTTGGCAGGTAATGCAGTGAGACAATGACTGCTGATAGAGGTAAGCAGGGACGCAGGGGAGCGGCGGCATCATCCCCCTGACCTTTCAAAAGAGGGACAACGGGGGCAAAGGTATCTTTTTCATAACAGCATCATAGGTAATTTTATGGTTTATCAAGTTGGAATTGAAACAAATTTTCTACAATTTCTTTTATTATTTTTGAGTTTAACATTGATGTTGAACAGCAGCAAGCATAATTGGCAACGATTTTTTGTTTTTCCTAAGTTTCCATTTCCCTCAACTTTTTACTTACTCCCTGCCCTACCACTGTTCCGGCGTTACCTGAGGACGTTTTTTCACTCAATTTTTAGCAAATGTGTTCGAAAGCGGGGCTTATTAAGTGGGGTTTTGAGTTTATAAAGCGTTTTTTGTTACAGGAAAAAATGGAGTAACTCCGGACCGGACAATTTTGGGCTTATTAAGCGGGTGGGCTTACAAACTGTGGCCTTAAAAGCGGGGACTACTTTGCAAATTAACTTTCGTGTTGCCTTGATCGAGTAACTGTATTTGGTGCATCAATATTTTCTAAGAAATCATAGGTGTTGCTATTTGATTGAAAATGTGTAATGTACAGTAGAAATGTTTTGTCAGTTGGCAAGGCTACTTAGGCAAATTAGACAGTGAAACACGGCTTTTGAACAAGCCACAGTTCGACGACCATCTGTGACTGCTACAGATATTTTGACCCATATGTTCTGAACAAGTAAAATTTCAAGACCTATGCTCAAAGTTCACAAACCACCTTGTAGTACAACGGTTGTACATGATGTACAACACATTTGTAAGTTGTCCGCAACGCACTAAAGAAATACAAGGTACATTTCTGACAAAATAAATTAACTGGGTAGATAAAACGATCCAAGATAACAAGCTTGAAGTTCTCCGACTTCGGAAAATTACCAGATTGCTGCTATTTCAACTAAAACTTGGACTTTGGTTTCCATCACATAAAATCAAAGCGTTTTGCTTGAATCGGCAATGAATGTTACAAATCACAGCACTACTAATGAAGGCTAAGTAAATAGATGCAAAAACGTAAAAGGGTTTTTGTAGTCTTTCAGTGATTTTTCCCTACACTACAGCCAATACATTTGTCACAACTTCATTTTTGCGTAATAAAAAACTGAATCTTTTTGCTTTCACGTGTTACACGTGCATTCAGTATTATTGCAGTTTCCACATCAAGTTTCGGCCTTCAATAGGTGTGTCACCAACAGTTACTGATTAGCAAAGCCTTTTCATGCAAAAAGTTTTGCAATCAGCTGGCCATCCAGTTCTATCACTTGAACATAGTCACAGCTGTTTTCCAGTCAAAGGCCGCGCAAAAGCATATTTGAATATATTAGTAACAGAAATTATATCAGAGTAGCAAACAACTACTGTTTCGTAGAATAACACGATTAAACGTTCCCCCACAGTGGTTTGTTCGAAAAGGGATTTAGTTGTTATCAGTTCCACAAAAAAACGAAGAATTCGCTTCCGCTTAGAATTTGCAAACTAAAAATCTACGTTCATTAGGCCAGCTTCAGCAAGATTCTGCCTAACTGTCACTCGCCTTGGAGACATGCATAATGCACGAAATAGGCTTGAGGCCACAGAATTGCAGTGTGCCTTCTAGCACTAGGTAGATAAAGATCGAACTGCCAACGTTCGAGGAAAACACGATAGACTAGACGGATAAAAATAACTTTATAAAAAAATGTAGAATAAGGAAATACGTAGGATCAGTGCATGAGCACCAAATGAAAATGTCTGATTGTGATGCAATCTGATTGTCGGACTAGTTGTTCAAGTTTAGTATGTTTATGAGGATCAAACTGGCCAACAAATAAATATTTGATTTGAACCCTAAGAAAACATCTCTTGGTGTATGATACAAACATTAACAATATTGTGACTTGTGAGTTTTATACGACAATAAAAAACAAGCAATGCGGCATGCGCATATTTGCTAACAACTCACTTATATCTTCTGTTTCCAATTTGACCACTATCTCGGAGGAGCTCACCATGTGGTTGCGGTTCAAATCTAACTCATTGAAGAGCAACTGAAGAATGGAAGATACCGTAGCAACTCCTTCGGCAGCTTAAAACAGAAAATTGAACAATTCAATTCAGCTCGTTTGGTGCAATTTACAAAAGTCAGAAACGCCCCAGATGTGCTTGATTAATAAAATCAAAGATGATTGAAAAAAACTACTAAAATATGTCAGCATTGATTGATAACAAGCTATTTAATCACTTGACCATAACACACAACACAGAAATGAACGCAACTACGAAATAGGACAGCTTCTTACCCACAACTTGAGCTATATTTGATTCATATCGTTGCTTGCATGCTGAGATATCTTCTGCAAAGGAAAATGTAAATTGATGTAATCATGGACTATTTACGTGACTATAAAATGTGTTCGAATTGAATTTGTGAACGTAGTTTCAAAGCAAGACAAATGTACATCAAAGCAAGGGGATTTAATCCAAACAATCAGATGCGGGTCAAAGTTATTAATATTTAGTTATTGGTAAATGCCATCAAACGAAATTGACTGCAACCTATTACAGGTAACGTGAAAAGAAAACGAATCATATTTTCGTTCATGACCAGGCGAACATACCTGCCAACGCGCCAGCAGACCACCAAATTAAAGTTGCTGAAAGAGCAGAAATAATTAGAAAACACTTCATAACATTTGTACGGCACGAGCACCGATGCAAATGGGTAATATCTGAAAGTTGATAGAGTATTAGCAAATTTACTGTTATTCAAGGTATATGCAAACCAGTAGATATCGTAAGTAGCGTCAACAATACATTGCATATCATTTGCCTGGAAAGATTCGCGAAGCGTTTGATGCAACCAGTGTGCTTTAAGTGTACTTGCCAATGTATGATCAACACCTTTTTCAAAACTTTTTCAAATAAAACTTTCGACAATTGGACTATAGTATCATCAATCGCTGAGTGCTCCATCAGAATTTGCAGAACTAGTTAGTGTTTCATGAACATCCAGTTCGTTTTTTGTTTAAAGTTCGTTTTTTTCAATATTCATGTGGCCTGTTAATCTCAACTGTAAACCGGGTCCGAAATGATGCAGTTATAGTGTCTTTCTCTGCAATTTTCCATACATATGCAATCAACAGTACTCCTTGCACTTTTTTCTTTTGAAGTTTCACCCCAGCTTCGGAGTGAAATATCTTTTTTTCGTTCTGTGCTGGAGAAATTTGCATCATAATGCCGCACGCAGTTGCTATGCCTCCAACTAACCAGTACAACCTTCGCTCTTTAAGCTTGTTCTAGTGTTAACAGAGCATAATTTTGATTTGTTTGGTTGATCTTCAGTGTGCAGAGCTGAGTATTATCAGCCATAGGTGTAGGAGCAGGCGAAGTTTTGGGGGTGCGAAGGATTTTTGCCCGAATTTCCCCAAACTTATCCGAAAGGTTTTTGTGCGCCTTTTGCCCACAAATTTTCTTCCACAAAGAACATGAAGACCTGTTTTTGTTCTGACCCCAAAAAGGTCTTAGTTGTGTTTTTCTGCAAACGTTGGGCGCCATTTTAAGTCAAACAACGCTGGGCGCCATTTTTGCCTGGGTTTTGAGGGATTTTACCCAGATTTTCAGAGGTTTTGCCCAAATTTTCAGGGATTTTGCCCAAATTTTTAAAAAATCAAAACTTTTGGGGGTGCACTTTCACACCCTGCACTCCCGCCTCCTACACCACTGTTATCAATCACGACTTCGAGTCTAAGTCTCAGACTATCACTTCCTGCAGCTTGACTATTACTTCTCATAGTCCTCATGCGGAAAAGTCTTACTACTGGCATAAAATATCAGAACAAATTACCTGAAGTGCCCTCTTAAAGCACTGTTTACCACCGTTGAAGGGAAAGCTAAACAAAACTTGTCAGGTTCTAAAACTGCCTTTTAAATTATAATTTATTTGATGTGCGTGAATAGGCGTTTGTTGCCATGGTAGCCTGTACGGAAAAGTGCTGTTAATCCTCCTTTCTTCAATATTTCCAAACATTTTCTGTCCCTCTAAAAAAAGAACTGCTCGAATGCTGCTTCCTAGAAAGCAGCAGCATGTCCTAGACTTTACAGACCTTTCGCAGTGTTTAGGGCATGGCTACCAGCACATTTGGCCTCTTCTGTGTTCTGCTTACACCGTATTTTGTGCCTTGCGTAATATTTAATGGAACGTAAAAGTTTTGTTCTTTCCGTCATTTACGTTGCGCTTTCCTTCAGGAATTTACAGAAAGAGCGACATTGCTGTGTGAATCGCCGAAAGTATGTTGCACACGGCCGCAGATAAATCCATGAGAATGAGCGTCAGAGATTGCGAAAGCCCCAGGCTAGTTGCTGCGTACCGCGTGCAACGTTTTGCTCACAGCACACTAATCTTTGCGGGTTGTGTTATAATTCGCAACTGCAAGCACATGACCTGCGCACTAAGCGTTAAAATGCGTAAATAGCCATATATCGTTGCAAGTCTCTTGTGCTCATAGAATACGTTTCTAATGATTCATGTTATATACAGTACCAGGATATGTGGCTAACTGCTTGAAGCGCTGGATTTCAACCTACATGCTGTGATGGCTTAAACAAACTTGCTTCATCGACTAGTTTTACTGTTGTATTTGGATATGCAACACGACCTATATTTTTGCCAGTTTTATACCGGACGTGAGAACCAACAAATATGTACGTTTGCGGGTTATTTTTGTTTTGGAGCCCGATAGAACGAAACGAATTTACACAAATAACTCGGACATATGAAAAAGCTTCTTTTAATTTAGTCAAAATGCTGTGACAACGTTAAAAATAACCTGAGTTTGTTGGTCATGTTTTAAGTTGTACAAGTACGTTTTTAGTTGTTTTACTTTCTGCGACTTCACCAACATTAACACGTGTAGTCATACTCGCTCCTTATATTTATTACTTTCTGTCCCAGACAAGGTTCACATCACATTAGTTAAAAGAACACAAGAGTTCATACTGTAATGAATATACACAATGCTTCACAGGGTAGGAGTTAGCTGGTACGTGAAGTGGATACTGAAGACGAACGAACAATATGACAAGCCACCTGCAGCTGCTGCATTCGGTCATCGTCATACAGAAGCGTTACGTAATGGGAAGAAATGGAGATTTGTAAAAAACATCAAACATTTGAAGTGAGCGGATAAAAAGGTTGGATGACATGAAGATGCGCATCGTTTAACAAAAGCATACGAATTATTTCTGATCAAGGCATCAAATGCCCTAACGAAATAGGTACATCGATGTGGGCGAATGTTTATCGTTCCTTGGGATGTAACGCAGAAGTGAAAAAGGCCGAGGTATTATGTCTCTCCAGAAAGCCAAGGCAGTGTATGCTGCAAGTGAGCAGAAATGCACTGCGGCAGGTGGAGAAGTTCAAGTACCTTGGTGTGGTATTTACGAGTGACGGAAGGCGAAACGGGGAGATTGATACATGGATTAGATTGCAAAACAAAAAGCCTTGAGGCAAGCTTCTGAGGAATCTGCCTGTTTTCTGCTTTCATACTTCTGCGATGATTGAAACTTGCAAGCATATCTATTTTTCCACAGTGATAAGCCGACGGCAAGTAAATCGATCAAAGTTTATTTCACATGGAGACTAGTTTCGCGTGTTTCAACGCATCTTCAGTCCTGTAACCGTAAGAAAAACTGGATTAGATTGGTGATGTTAACGCAGTTTTACGTGAGCTTTATAGCTCTGTGGTCACAAAACAGGAGCTTTCAATCACCGCGAAGCTGTCAGTTTTTAAATCGGTCTTTGTTCTGATCCTCACCTATGCTCATAAATCTTGGGTAATGACCGAAAGAATATTATCTCAAGTGCCAGCGACAAAGCTGGGATTTTTGCGAAGAGTTCACGGTGTGACACTTCGCGACAAAGCGCGCATCTGTGAAATTCGCAAAGCCCTGAATGACGAATCACTTCTCCGCATCGAGAGATCGCAAATACATTGGGTCAGCCCTGTGTCCAGAATGCCCCAGGAAATGTTGGTGAGATCCATTCTGCTGGCTACACCCACGGGGAAGCGATGAAGAGGTCCCCCAAGGAGCAGGTGGAGCAGTGGCGTGTCTATGCAAAATGGCGCCCGTGGCAAAGTTTAAATGTGCGCCCTTTTTAATAATTTAAATATTACATATAGGCACAATTTTTTTCAAATGATAAAACAAGAGTAAATGAATATTTTAAACCAGAAAATGTATGTTTATTTTTGCTTTAAACGTTCCAGCAAATTAGAAATTCTCCACAATGTCCATAACATAATTTTATACTCAATTATTTTGATTATAAAGATTGTGAAAGCGTTCAAGGAATAACGTAACATAATTTATATATTGTATTGGCTGACCAAATTGAAAATCTTGCAAAAAAATCACACGACATATTGTCACTACGAGCAACATTTTTTAAACTGAATCACATATATCTGAATGGTACAATAAGTTGTGGACAAGAGCAACCCCAAGTTTGAACTTGCGACAGTCAAACCACTTGACTTGACAGAAAAAGCAAGCTCATCCATAGGCGTCAGAAGGACTTTTTACAGGAGGGCCACTAGGGGATTTTTCCAAAATTTCTCTAAGTTAGGGGAGGGCAAAAATGGTAAAATTTGCTTTTTCCACTCGAAACTAAGAAACAACCTTTTTTGCTGAATTTTTCAAATTCCAGGAGGCCAAAGCCTCCCTGACCCCCCCTTCCGACGCCCATGAGCTCATCTCTTCTTTCATGAGTTAATATTTTTTGCTCAGCTGGTACGGTGACGATATTAACTGTTGATGCTTCATGGAGTAACTACGGTTCTCTTGTTGCTTAGTCTATGGACTGGGGCATTGTGCTTAGCCCAGAGGTTCTTAAACTTTTCAGGCGCGCCCCCTTTGGCGTTAGCAGGGATATCTAGAAACGAGTTTCTGGGCGTTAGTCATTGATACTCGCGCCTGACATAACCTCAAGATCAAGCACAATAAACAGAACAATTCATCTGCCATTATCCTGCTTTTCCACAATATGTCGCTGTCATACCCGCGCCCCCCACGTATACCTTTCACGTCCCCCAGTTTAACAACCAATGATTGAGCCCATTTATCGGACACTAGTGGCCATCGAATAAATTTTGTAAAGTCGTAGTGGGCCGCAACAATTTCAAGCAATTTGTAAAAACGTGGGAGCTTAAAAGCAGTTATTTGCGTAACAGTCAGCTTCTCACAGTCACGGATTTAAACTCCACACAATCACGTTCTGACAAACATCCTTTTGCCAGAAACGCAGCAGCATGGAGTGACTGAGCCTTTCTTATAGCGTAAGAAGAACGAGATCTTGTAGATATTGCAAGCGATCGTTCTTGTTCTGTCACATACCACAGTTTTGTCACAATGCTTGGTTTTGGCGCAATACACCCTAATTATTGCATTACTTAAGGGCGCTGTACAGTCCCGTCAGCATGGGGGCTTTGGTGGGCTTAGCCCCCTCAAATAAAGTTCCAATCCCCTCCGACTTGATATATGAAACAATATAAATCAGTGGTGTTTTGTCAAATTTTAGAATGTCAATCCTCCTGCACAAACGTAAAGCCCCCCTAGTGAAGACTTTCTGGCGGTGTATCGATGAAACTGCAAGTCACAAATTGTGATTTTTGCCAAGCAATTTTTGCGCCCTCATCGAAGTGGCGCCCATGGCACGAGCCATGCCTGCTATACTTTAGATACGCTACTGAGGTGGAGTAACTACATCTCCGAACTTGCTTGGTCCCGTCTTGGGGGGAGCCAACAGAACTATTTGAGATTGTTGTTGACTGTGAACCAGAGGGAAAACGGGCATGAAAATGAATGAATGGGATGTAAAGCAAAATTCGATGAGCACTGTACCAGAGTGTGTATACTGACTCAAAACTCTCCTTAATGCACCAGGTGACGAATTTACACAAACGCGACATCAATAATTTTTTTGGTCAAAATCTATCTCAAACATTCCTGTTTAATTTAAATGATAACAGTAAATGACAATAAATATACTTTCAAGTTTTACTGTTTCTTCGAACAGTTGTAAGGAGAATTGAGTCACCCCATACAGTCAATATTTTTATTTGATATTCACCAGCGTATTTGAACATCCAATAAGCCTTTGACATGATTGCTGAAAGTCAAACCTGTTTTAATCGAAATCTCTGCAATCTTTACAGTTATTTTTATGCTAAAAAATTTAAGTGCTGCACTGCTGCGTACGTTTATTGTTTCATTCATCAGAAAGTATTTAAAGAAGTATCTTCGGAATGAATCTTGCCCGTAGCGAAGAGTTCAGGTAACGCTAAAACTCATTATTCCTCGCATATTTTAAACTGCATTTTATGCAACATTCTTCTAGCACGCAACATACCTATTTTCACTTTTTGTTGATCTTCCCTTGCATAATATCTTTTCGCTATGACGTTTTCCGGAATGGAATCTGGGTAAAGTAGATTAAATAGTTTTAAAGAGCGGGGTTGCCATGTGTATAGCTGCTTAAGTAAGTCCATTTGTTAGGCATTTTTGACCGTATTCAACGGTAAGACATAGTTTTCCGCTGGGGCGCTGGGTATTAATAATCTTGCACCACGAGCACTGCAGTGTCAGTCAACAGTCATTGTGTAGACCTACACCGATTTCTCAACCTCTCGATAGAGAAGCAGGTGTTCTATCACTGTTAGCCTACATTTCGAAAAACTTCTAATTCTGATTGTCAGAACTCCGATCAGACCGAATTTATACCGCACTTGTCCTCGATTCTATACAGAGGCAGGGAAGCAGAAACTATTTGCAATATAGATGCAAAATGTTGCAATCGCTTGAGTGTGCATCCTTATGTTGCGGTCCTATTTAAGCCGGGATGCAAATGAAAAAACAGTTTAAAAAATAAAACAGTTATAGTTCGGGAATTGCAAATACATAATCACTTCCTTAAACATGTTTCCAATTAACTTGCATTTCCACTGGGTTTATCGAACTAAAATAAATAATGCTCAGAAAAAGCTGATCACACCAACTAGATGTGCCTTGCCAGATACACAAAAAAACTACTTTAGCCACTGCATATACTCTGGATTTCTTATCGGTGGTATGTTTGACGACTTTTCTCTTCTAAAAAACGTAGCATGAGCTTCGATGCATTACAACATATTGTGTGCTGTGCTTGACACTAACGTTACAAATGCTCACTAACCATTCAGTTGCTGTTGATGCAATGGTTACTAGCTAATTCACCCTTCATGAGTTGCAAACGGAAATGCGTCGCTATCGCGATGAAGTTCGTGACAAAACAACAAAAACGTGCTTGTCACGAAGTTTTGATGGATAGATCCTGAAAGACGCTGAGGTTGCACAGGTGGACGCCCACTAAAAATCATTGAATGCCATAGATATTTTAAAAAACATTTCTACAAAACGCGAAGTTGGATCGCACATTTACGACTGCCATCTCAACCAACACAACGTTACGTGAGAATTACGTATGAGCATCGTAAACAGTAGGAGTATTTTTATATCATGCGCCCTCCTCGTAAATCAGAAAGAGATTTTCATTTTCGTGCAAAATTTTTCAAAAACTAACAAAAGTTTTCAATTTCTGAAAACCTGATCAATATCTTCTTTTTTTAATTTTTACAAAATTGTTTGAACGCTACGTGCTTGTGGGCTGCGCAGTCTATACCTCCAGGAAGGCCCCTGTTATAGTGATTTCTTAGTTCGATTACTGCGGTCCTGAATGCAAGCTTGTAGCCTAGTGTCTTTGTTTAAAAAACTGACACCGTGAATTTGTACTTACTTTTCACTGGTGGAAGCTGCAGCACTAGAAAACATGCTCAAATCGTATATTTTGGTAAAAAAAACTGTGACTAACTTGTATAAAACTTAAAAATGCATTTCATTTCCACCTTTGTTTCAAGTTTGGCTCGGGTGTGTTAGGACAGTGGTTCCCAACCAGGGTCATTTGGAATACTCAGGGGTGCCACGACAAGAGACGTTTTTCAATACATTAGAAATACATTTTCAAAATGTCATTAAATCTTAGATCAAATTGCCATGGTTTCGCCACTGGGTGCCACAAATTTTATTTATTTTCCTTTAGGGTGGAGATGGCATGGTCCGCTAAAATGGCTACGTTTTCATGCCCAAGCATGTTTTTTAGTGGAACACTTACGTGGATGTTGAAGAAATTATTTTCTTTGACGTCAGTTGTCGTTAGGATCACCCTCTGGTGGAATTTGTGTCGGGCCTTAGAAGTTTTTCGGAGCTATATGAGCAAGCAACGCATAATGTATGCTGTTTGTGCTATGGATTGAACGACATGTGGTGGTGCAATGTGGTAGTATTCGCTTGTATATTGTGTGAAGGACAGGTCATGCGTTCTTAGGAAGCTAGGTTATCTGAAACTGAATCCCTGAGAGTACAATATAAACTAGTTCGCATTCATAGGACTGCAGGGACAGTGTTTGCAAAAAAACTTTGGACGGACAAAACTTCATTGATTGCGTTTCAATGACGTCACCATGTTCACTCAACCGTAGTACGACCTTTTTGTAAAATTGGCAAAATGGTGGACACATTATGGAATTTACATATTGTATGGACCATTGCCAAACTGCCTTCCCTGTGTACACCCATGGTGGTGGTAGGTGCAATATGTAGATATCTAGCACTTAGTACTGCATTTAATTTACTATGAAAATATTAATTCTGGGAGTTGGGCTTAAATAGACATAATTATGGTCGAAAATTGTGATAATAAATTCAAAGTTGGTCAGTTCCGAAATAAAATGTACTGCTATCAATAGGGGGGGTAAACAACAATCGAGTTTCAACATTTAAATATTTTTATGCTCCTTGTTTTTAAAGCATCGTTCATGAAACGTGCATGTTTCTGACGTTTTCTCTTGAACAATTGTGTTCAGATTTAAGTCGACAAATAAAAAGAGTGCTTTCATTGAATTGACAAGTTTTAAAAGTTTTGATAGCGAAGTTCCAAGCTTCTACTTTGGATCAATGCCACCATTTGCTCATAAGCCTTTCTTGCAAAAGCGCTAGTAAGCCTCTCAATGCCGAATGTTGCACTTGAGGAAGAAGTCATCGCGGCCACTATTACGATTGCGCTTATACTGTATTTACACGCTTCTGATGTACACCAGCAGAACACGTTCAACCGAAGCCGAACAGCGACTTTCCTCTGAGGCATTGACATCCGAAGTAGATCTTCTACAAAACTTTCGCGGATATAAGAAGTGGATCCCGTTGCAATCTAATTTTTGAGCATTTAATTCACGTCTGTAGTTGATAACCGTAAACGCTATAGTCTTTCAACGCGTTTGAAAAATGTTTGCATTTTTGATAATCCGTAAGATCTTTTGGCTATGTGCACGTAAGTAATTTGTACAAGTCACGGGCTTCTAGAAAATACAATAATTTGTCTGCGGAATTTGAAGCCTAAAGGAAAAAAATTCAAATTTAGTTTCATTTTAGTCACATGCACTTTGCCAATAACACAGACTGCAAGCTCAGGGATGGATCTTAAGGAAGGATAACGAGGCAGTCACCTAGGGCCCGTTTTTTCAGAGATACCGTGACCCCCTCTTGAGAGCTTTGCACCATTTCTTAGTTAAAAAGTTTACGTACCACTCTAGAGTCACATTTAAAGAATATCTGATGCAAGTCAGATGTTCTTCAAACAAAGTAAAAATCACGGGAAAATGTGGCAAAGAAGGCAGCTTTCAAGTGTCCAGCTGCAAAACTTTATAAATTTGTTTTCCTTTCGTGTGTATATTATGCTCTTAAATTTAGTTCATAAATTTAAATGTGAAACAAATTTAACTCTTTTATCCACGTAATCCCACATTTACCTTTCGCAATGGCGATGTTTTGGGTTCCCTTCTGAGAGCTTGTTAAATTTTAATAATAATGATGATTTATTGCAGACACAAGGTATATATCGTAGGCACAGCAAACAATGCATGAGCACAGAAAATGATTATCGATAACTCATTGAAGAATAGATGTTTGCACATGATCACACGGATAGGAGAAAAAAAAATTTTTAACATCACTCCAATTGTAGCGTCATACACCCACCATAATACCGGGATCCAGTAGTATGCGAGAAATGAAGGCATTCTTACATCAAAACTTTGAGGTAAACCGTGACGCGACAATTTATCGAACGACAGTTCATCGAACGACAGTTTATCGAACAACAGTTTATCGAAATGACAGTTTATCGAACTGACAGTTTATCGAACCGACAGTTTATCGAACGGACAATTTATCGAACCGACAGTTCATCGAACCGACAATTTATCGAACGACAGTTCATCGAACCGACAGTTTATCGAACGATCGAACGACAGTTTATTGAAACGTCGGTTTGTTGAAAGACAGTTTATCAGACGACAGTCTATCGAACCGACAGTTTATCGACTTTGATCAAACCAAGTAGCCTATGGGAGATTTAAATGCATATATACAATGGAACAATTTTTATATATCGATCGAACGACAGTTTATCGAAATGACGGTATGTTGAAAGACAGTTTAAGTAAAAGATACGTCTGATGGGGGTGCACATTGCCGCACAGATACATGCAACTGTTCCAATCAAGGTTTCAAATGCTTTACAACGCATTTATCATGAGATCGACAGCGAAATAAATTTCCTAAGTTTTGAA
>JGI24022J15233_10001606_pt1 | contig 19368 bp, 13 predicted proteins | sample Ectturendosymbi2_FD_15233 | JGI IMG/M metagenome (IMG submission 15233) | reverse complement strand
CAAGTATGTACTTTCCACGATGGGTGTAAGCAAGGAATCGATCAGCAAATTTTTAATAGGAAATCGATTTCACGTAAAATTCCGCATCCTCAGTCCTTATTCAAAAAGCAAAACTTATTACTTGTTGATTAGTGCTGGTTTCTTTCAGCTTCAGGCAGGTCCGTTTACCAGCTTGGGACAACAAGGGGGGCGACGAGTTTTTTGAGAGGAGCCCAAATTTTTTAAACTAAGCCCAATAATTTTAAACTATCTCCAACACATTTTTCTAGGGGAGGCGAAGCACCCGCTGGTTACGGTCCTGGCTTCAGGTACGTAGAGTGACTTTTAAGAACGAGTTACTGCGTACCTTATTCATTGTCAGTGTAGCGTACTCCGAGCTGACCAAATTACTCATAAATTGAATACCTGTATGCAATCGCAACCTCTGCAGGGATTAATGTTGATTCTACTGCTCTTGCAAGCGAAAGTTGCTGCGCTTTACAGCAACATTGACCTTTCACCCGCAATATTCCAAACATGGGCGTCAGAAAGAATGGAGGCCAAGACCCCTGGATTTTGAAATTTGGCATTTCCTATTAAATTTGCAGCAAAAAAGGTTGTTTTCTTAGTTTCGAGTGGGTAAAATGAAATTTCACCACTTTCGTCCGTTCCTGGAAAAATCGTTTTGGCTACTTCTGGAAAAATCCACTACTGATCCCCCCTGGAAAAAATCCTTCCGACGCCCATGGTTCCAGCTTTGGTAGATTCACGTAGGGAAAGTTGTAAGCTTTGGAAGAGACATTTAAATTTAAACACCGCTTAAATATGTTGCAAAACCTGGTGTTTAACGCATAACGAAATCACGCGTTCTTATTGTGTGGTCACAGATAGGTTTTTCTTGTGTAGGTCGGCTCATGCTTTTCGCAGTTGCTCTACCCAAGTCTAAATGAAATCCGCAATGTTGGTCTGCCGGGTTGTCTACACTCTACAGAGTGCCTCCAATCATTCCTTTCGTTTCAGCGCACTTGTTACTTTCCTACAATTTCACGGAAGGTTTCATTTTGTGATGCAGGTAACCTGGTGCTAAAAATCAATTTTTTCTATCTCGGTTGGCGAAGTTTTCTGAAAACAGGGTTTTTGTCGTTTTCAATGAAAGTCTCCCAAAAATTTGGAGTTTGTAATTCAAGAGAATTTTAGAAACTGAGAGTAGAAGTACAAACCCCTGCCGTGTTGAAAAAAGAAGCTCATTGCGACCTCCGATGACTGTTGTCACCAAAAGGTCATCGACACTCAGGCATGACATTGGCTGTCTATTCTACACGCAAGAGGACAATAAGCTACTTCATCTACTGACTGAAGAACCAAATATTTGCTTCGGCTGCGAGATAGCAAGCGAGACAAAACACTTCCTTCCGCTTGCGTCATTCTCCCACAATACACACATGTGCTTCGTTGGTGCTCTGTCGCTAGAGATTAGTGGGCGCTTGACAAATGAACGGACGAGATAAGATCGTATAGCAACTTGACAAACGCCGCGAAAAACACACACAGCGCGACAACAAAAATCACCGCAAAAAAGTGCTCGACTACTTACAAGTGAAAGAGCCCTAGATAATGCCACCGACCCACAAACGCGCCGAACCAGTTGCTACGTTTGTACTGTCGTACCAGCCAGAGATCTTCCGCTGGAGTCTCGAGTGCGGCACAAACAGTAGAACGTGACCTGTCAAGCGCCGGATGCGTCTCTGCTCATAATGACGTCCGTTTTTCTTTTTCCATAAACTGCTGGGATGGCCAATTATGCAGTCTTGCTTGCAAAAGTCAATTACGTGCAGCAGCACTACAACACTGACGCGCCCACCGCCTTAAACATCTTCAGGCTAAGACATGGATAATGAGAAATTCGTGTTGGGTTTTTCAAAGTCGTCTGATTAAAGAGACTAATTACCCTTGACGACTCAAGCTGAGTTATCTCAACTGTATGTCTTGGACATCTACTGCAGCCGCAACACGACTCTCGTTTCGGGAAATACTGTACATCGATTTAGCCGGAGTATGTGCTGGTATTTTGTGAGCTGATCAGTTTAGCACTAACCAAAACTGAACACCATAGGAATATCCCAGCAATGTTGAGCAAAAACCTGATAGTTGAATGTTCGTGAAACGTTTGATAAAAAATTGTGATTGATTTTATTTTGCGCTAGACCTTTCTCGAACATGCAGTCAGTTCAACACGAGTGATAAAAAGTTAAAAGTCAGTGGTTGCTCTCGCGTATCAATTCGCATGAGTAAGTTATCTCGTAAAGAAAAGCACCAGTAAAGATAGGATCACTTCGCAGCAAGCAAAATTCACGCTTGACTTTCATCATGCAAATTTTATGTACAAAAATAGAACATAAGCTGAGAATATGTTCCAGCAAAACTGTAGTACTCTTTATTATCTCAACCAGCATTTCGTTAGCTTTCGACCAAGTAACCGAATGATAGGCATGAAATGATCAAAACTATTCTATAGCCTTGCTCTTGACACGTTGAACATGGACATTAACACTCGGGTCTATACTCAGCGTGCAACGAGTACAATATTTCCCAGATCCGTGGTTATTTCAAACAGCAAAACACAGATGCATAAATCCAGAATTCGTGATTGGAGGTTAAATTCTCCCAAGAAGGGAGATTTTTCTCCAGCTGTTGCCACAATCAACGCTAGGTCTGTCACCATTCAAAGAAGGGTGTTGAAGTTATTTAAAGACGACACAATGAACAATTTACTTTCAGCATTATTTACCGAAATTGGTATTTATTCAAGTTCATACTTCATATAAGTTTGGCTGAACTCGCCAAAATTTTTCGCAAAAACGTTACCAAGGAGAGAAGTAGCAGCGTTATAGATTTTTCCAAATTGTTAGAAACAGTTGCAGAATATTGGAACGACTCAGTGTTTTAAACTGCAATTGTTTGAATATAAAGAGCGTATTCTCACAAATGATTATTACAAACAAAGCCCAAAAAGATAAAACTTTCTGGAGAAATTCCGTTTTATTATATTTCCTGAACCAATGAAACAGATAAACAAAATGCAACTTATGACAAAGTGTCACAAGTTACTCCGCCCGTTTTTAAAGGAAACACTTCCATACCAAGCGTGCAATCTGTCTGTACAAAAACGAAGAAAAAACGTTGCCAAGAAGGAAGTTTTTAATATTTTTGAATGAGCAGGGCGCTCACACGTGATAACACAGTCGCTTAATTTCGATCAAAAACATTTTTCTCTTCTTTTAACTTTTTTTTATCTAACCACTCACAAATAATTCTAACCGAAAAAGAATTTTATGTCAGGTTGGCGGAAAACAACTTTGATTTTTATCCTCTTACAGCGTCTTACCCATCATGACCGCCTGCTCTGACATTCGCGCACGTGGTCTGAGCAGCGATCTGCACTTTTACCTTCTCCAGTTCTGAGAAACAAGAGAAAAAATGAGTCTGCTCGCCAAGCAAATGCTGCTTGACACTGTTTTTCACTAAGCGTTCTTTGTGGGAAGCACTGTTTTTTTAAATGAGCGAACTTGACACGTTTCACAGACTTTTCGTCCAGAAAAGTACCATCGATTGTTCATTCTACTCAAGCAAAGTTGGAGCAATCCACTGATTTAAATAAAAGTCCAAACAATGAAATAAAACAGATAACTTAACATGCAGCATCCTGCAAGTTACATGCAAGCCCCAGATAAGAGACAGAATAGTTTAACTTTAGCGTAACAGTTCTAACTGCAAAGCTCTGAAACTTCTGCTTCTTCATAATGCTGCACTGAAACATCCGCAAAGCATTTTTTACTCTTAGTTACTTCTCATGCTGCAATGGATGCAGCTATACGTCTAAACGTAATACATAAGCCCACCACAGAAATTAATGATCTTCGAAAGTCCTTTGTGACCTGAAAACCTGGGTTTTGTATTACAGGCCACATCACGGCAAAGCAGTAGATGTGTTTGCAAGCTCTTGCAACAAACGCCGATCTGAAAGATTTTGCATAAACTCTCCGGAGAGGCGCGCATTCCTTCTTCAAGCATAAACAAACTGAAACTATGCTTGTGCAAGGCGCGCTGTCCTTTTCCGCTAGCTGCCATGCTTTCCCAAGGACTGGGAAATTCCTAGGTACCTGCACGAGTTCAGCCGCTTCCCTTTTAATGCTAACTGTAGATGCGGGACCTTTAAAAGATCATCATTAGTTCTTAAACAACGACCACGATCATGACATCATCTGCTGCGGAAACGCTTCCACTGCCTGCTCTACGCCACGCATGCATGTGTTTATTGAAACTCAGCTAGGTTCATGGCGTGCCACGAAAACAATTCGATTTATCATTTAAGACCTATACTTTCTTCTTCTACAGTTGTACGTCTGCAACTCAGTTCGCTCGTACCTTGCAAGCTTTTCACATCCATCCATGTGACAGGGATAAACATGACCGGCACTTTATGACATAATGTGACGTACATGCGGCAAAAAAAGTGCTCGTATACGCTTGAAGTAGGGACTGACTTCTGACTTGTACTCCTCTGTGAAAAACCATGTCTTGGCCTGACCTGGGTCAGGGAACAAGTATGCCAACAGCGAGAAAAATTATCGAAAGTCTTTCGTGTAACCTCAGGAATGATAAAAGTCCGCACCCATCGAAGTTCGCCGAGCACTGCTGAAACAATTAAGTCCAATTAATATTACCAATGTTCTTCTATACGTCACACTTTAGCCCCTAAGCCAAAACTGCTTTTCCTGTAGAGAACGTCTACAGCTGCAAGTGACTAACTGTCCCTCTTAGGTGAAGTTCACAGTACGTTGCAGAAATGACCTCAGAGATTTTGTCAATTTAATCTTCTGAAGGTGTTGTGACTTTCCTAAAATCTGAGTAAAGTTTAAGCCCAGGCACAGCAGAGTGAATGAATACGATCGCCTACATCCTGAAAGGACTCTGGAGAGATTTAAACGAAAAGTTTGAAGCAAACGGTCTACTTTGACACTTCTGCGGTTAAGGATAACACATTGTAATAAAAAACTCCTATTTCTAAATAGTAAAGAACTTTAGCATGTCCCTGAAACCTGAAATAACAGAAAAAGGACGCGAATATCGCGTCAATCATCGAAATAAAATATCACAAAACAACAAAAAGCAAGGCACGTAGTCATTTTTGATTGATGATTATGCAGCGATTTGCACACCTGAAAGAACGTGAAGAGATACTACTATTTTGAAATCGATAGCACGATGGAGAATGGAGATATTACTAGTCATACTTCCCATTTTTTTACTGAATGACCGCCGCAGCTACCCGGCGTGAATGTCACACTTAAATACAATGTCGATGACTGTTTTGCAAGACAGAGGTCATGGTCGATTGTACAGACGTCTTGATTTTGAAAGATTCAGTTTGTCCATTTTGATGAAGAAAGTATCGGGATTTTAAAAAACACACTTTGGGAGATTTAGAAAACACAGAATTTCAAGATTTGTTGGCCTGCAAATACTTTAACAAATTTTTTTCAGTATTTTACTCGCCCTCCATGTTCTCGTACACGTGATTGTGAAACTACGTTCACTTTGAAACGAATTAAGCTTTGGTCAAATTCATCGGCTGTGGATCGTTGTGGTCTCGTCGATCGTAATGTCAAAATCTTCTGGGTGCGAACATTCGAAGCACGAGTCATATGTTTTCTACCAACGCTCACCTACAGACACAGACATTCGGCTATCTAAGCAACAAAGGGAGAAATGTTTAATTGCCGGCTTCATCACTGACGCAGGCATGGCACGGTTGCTATACACAACGGCAAGAGCAAGTACATAAATAACCTTTATTTTGATGTGCGCAAACGGCGCACCTAGTCATGGTGTCCCGGCTTACGCACACGAGTGGCGTTATCCGCGCAAAGGACTTTATGAAGTTACTACAACAGACGGCATGAGTTCTGAGCGATTACGGCCTGGCTCGGCGCCCCGCCAGTTTAATTTGCGTCATGCGCCTACCCTATGGATGCTCACTGTTACAACTCCGTGTCTGCCAACCATATGGTGCGTTTGGTTCAGGGCGCATAGCCCAACATCTAATCTTGAGTTCGATTCTCGCCACTGCAGCTTTATATTTTTAACGAGGTGCACCACTTAGACTATTGTGCTACTTTTCCCACAAATGCGCCTAGAAGTGGAATGGGACTGGGAAGCTCAAAATTTTGCATCAAATCTGTGAACTTACTGAGTAAAACGCAGGTAGAAGATGTTGCAGTTTGACCCTTGTTTTCATATCTTTTGTGGAAAAAATACGTTTTGCTAAAAATGCTGTCTCTTTAAAAACTACACGGTTTTGTCAAAAAAGAAGACACGCCAATTCCTTGCGAAGCACAATTTAACTTGTGAACACACGTAACTTCATTCGTTTTGTATCAAGTTTAGTATCATTTCGGACGTACTTTGACACTGTTTGTTGAAACAAACTTAAACTTTTTACAGTAGGGGACAAAACATTTGATACAATGAAAATTTCCGAGAAGAGTGTGCATGGAAATAAGGGTTCGAGTAGAAACCTCAACTTGTGCATGTTAGGTTTACTCAATTATGCACTTCCTTTCAGATTACTGCCATCCTTGATATCCTCAAATATGTTCAAAGTCGGCTTTCCAATTTGAGAGTCTTGCTCAGAGACACAACCATCTTCTGGTTTACATATAAAAAAGTCCTTGAAAGTCTGTTGACACGTATAGCGTAGGCTCAAAAAACTAATATTGGTCTCTTTTAAAAAGTTGCCTCAATAGATTCGTAAAGCTGTGACGGACGTTTGATTTTGTATACAATTCGCTCTCACTGTCGACATTAGCCGTAAAACGTAACTTCTATTTTTTCTTCCGTTTCCAAAGTTCCATTGTGTAGACCGCACACTTCACCAAACATTTTGGCACATGCAGTCTTAATTTGTCCTTGTGTATATGTCAGGGTGTGAACCCGATTAACGCTTAAGTTTTTTACGTAGATCTGACCATTGTTAAGGATAATCAGAGCCAAACTTTGAAAAATGTCATAAAACAAATTTTCACCTAAAACATTTCATAAAGTTCTTCAAACTTCATTGCAGCTTCGACGTACAGAAATGGTGTTGTGCCCCTTATTGTTCATGCTGCGAAAATAATTCGTGTTGGACGATAGCTGGCAGTAACTGAGTGGCAATAAAAATTAGGTTACTGTTTGTGGATCAAATGGCTAGAAGAAAGAAATTGGTTCGTTCCCAAATCAATGGATTCTTAGCTATATTATTGGTTGCGATTGCATCGTATGAGGTAGGAAAAAAGGAATTTCATTATACTTGATTGGTACTCCTTTTGGAGTGTCATGAGTGGTCTGCGGACGCCCGTTTCCGTTTGGTCTGTGCCAAGGGCTATGCGGGTATACTTTCGTAGTGAATGTTGAACTGTTGGCAAGTCATTCACAGCGAAGCGCATGAAGCGCAACCTTGCACCTATGCATTCACGTCGATTACAAGGATAGAAACGCTGCAAACGCAACAGTATGTCTAATCCAGCCTGACCCTTGGGAAACAAGTGCCCACTGTAGTATACAAGTTAGCCGATCGGCATCGTACAATATTCTTGTATTGGATGCTTGGGTGGTGCTGACTGTTGACAACAATAAGTTAAAAAGATGAAAATTTTTAAAGTAAGGTGAATTTTCTTGTTTTTTTTTTAAAGGAACCTGAGCTCTATGTGCAAGCAACAGAATTTGCTTCTAGTTTAACAAAATTAACCTGTGATTTTTTTTCTTTCCATTCCATGGCAACTTGTGACTGCCACATTCCATGGGATTCACACGAAACTAGTAATACGAAGTACATTGTATCATGTGCATGTCTAATGCCTAGCTTCCACAGTGCCGTGGCTAAAACACACCGAAGTATCCAAATGTGGAATTAATTGAAAATGAAGTCATCTTTTATTTAGTTGTCACCCCTGAAGGACTTCACTTTCGGAGGTTTCGCATCACTCCGCCATGATACTGAGCCGCTACGTGTTGTTTATGGAGCATAATAATAATTATATTCAACTACAGAAAATCCTTGCAACGTGACGTAAAATTACTTACGATGGGACACGGGACAAATTTCAAGTCCACTGTGCCATCTCAACCCGTGGGACAAATCCCATGAGATTCCCATGGACAAACCTGGTGAGCTCACAGTTCACGCTTAGCACATTCTTTCAAAATCAGCCCAACCAGACGTAAAAAACGCGAGATGCACAAAGCTATCAGTACAATGCGTTTTACACGCGAGGTTATTTTAACGAGAGTTCGCTGTAAATCGTAAACGACAGGGAAGACTAAAAGTAGAGTAATTTGAACATTTTTTTATACATTTTCGGCCAAGTAAGAGCAACAATTGCTTAATTTCCATACAGTGTTTCGTGTCTATTCCGAGTTGTACACGTTGGAAGTCAAAACATCACGAGTGGTATAGTCGGAAGACAATACGGAGGAAGGTTGTGTCCCAACCTATTTTGAGTGGGAAACAGACTTCCCCTATTTCTTTATGTGGTAAAATATCGCAAGCATGTTTGCGGTCGATTTTGGTGAAATTTTCAACATAAAATATAAATTTTGCCTGTGACAAAACATTAATTCATTTCGTTATCACAGAGCAGGCGTTCCCAGCCTTTCTCTGATCATGTACCTCTTCAGCAATGTTCCTTCTAAGCTGCGCGCCTGCGCGGCCGCACAGCTGCTAAGATTCATCTGCGCAGTTGCAACAATGCTTAGCGCAGTCTCCACTACTTGTTTATCTGTAATACATATTACTGTGTAATAGATTTAATAACTTCTGCTCAGTAAAACTATGATTCAGAGCACCCGCTTGTTTTTCCGTGCAGCATTATTAAAAATTGGAGGGAACATTGCTCTTCAGCATTTTGACAATTGAGCATGTACGGTAAAATTCCTTATGACAATATATTTCATCATGACTAATCATCGATGTATTAAACACTAAGCATATAAATATGTTTGAAAATAATATTTACTGGTATTTGATGTATAAATATCTAGAAATAAATAATACATAAATGTATTTTTCTCTTTTATGGCTAACCTTAAATGTACCCCTTCAGATAGACAAATGTACCCCCAGGGGTACATGTACCCCAGGTTAGGAACCCTTGCTATAGAGCATCACTTCAATTTTGCTTTCGACACTGAACCACTGAACACCGCTGCTGTTAGAACAACTTGATCCAAGTACAATATTACTTCAGGGTGATCCACTGAACACGATGAAAGTTCATACTTACATAGTTTTGCAATTTCAGCGACTCAGTACATTTTGTCTTCAGAGAGTTCGTGCTATCCTGAGATGTCGAAGCGTCTCAATGACTCAACGTCAGATTAGAGCGACTTTTTGAAAAACTCACAAAGGCTGCATTTTTGTTGAGTGGCTCAGTGACTCTCTGCGACTCGGACCACTATTTTTCAGCAAGACCGTACTTGAACCTACTGTAGTCAGCAATATTAGTGATCCGTAATGGCTTCCCTACTTGGAGTAGTTGCTTAATATTTTGCATGGGTGGCAAACTCTGTTTCCTCCAAGTTTGTTCGTTTTTTACTTCGCTTTGCCAAGTTTATAAAAAAATTATTTCTGCGCTTCACCATATCTGCTATTCCGCATCGTAGAAGTGTAAGATTCAAAACCAACTGGAAGAAAATTTTGACTCAACTCTGCCTTGATTCGACCTGGTCAGGAACTCGAATCATTTTGCCTTTCCAGTTGGTTTTGAATCAAGGTTATTGCAAATGATTCGGACTCGGCTTGGACTTGCAGGGGTAAGATTTTCAAGTCTGTCTTCAGCTGCGTCGCACCAAACAAGTTAAAAGCTTTACTCCTGTTCCCTTTCAAGGGCAAGGCTGATTTTTTCGCACTGGAACGAAAAGGAAAAATAGTTATAATAAAAAAATCGTAAGTTTGTACAAGGTATCCATAATGTTTTGGGTCTAAACGTCCAGATTATCATTTACATAATTTTGCTAAACCAAAAGGAAAAACTGATCGTTAATCTGTATTTTGTCACTGCAAACGACTCATCACCTACTGCAGAAAAAAAAATTTCACTGTCTAGTTCAGGACTTCTTGCACTGACATGCATCGAAAAACCCAATTACTATTGCTATGAGAACACATGATGTTTGTCATTAGAAAATAACTTTTAATTTAGGGAAACTATCCAGTGTTTATGATGCACAGGGTAAGATGCTTCACATGCCTTAACTGAAATTTTTTATTATCTTTTCAAAACAAAATCGCCACATGTCTTTTCAAACAAGCACTTTTCTCAAAAGATAGAAGACATAATCTCTTCCAAGTTTCCAAAAAAACAGAAACAAATTGCGAATGCAAAGAAGGCACACCAATCTTGTTTTACATGTAGAATCTTTGTAAAAACATAAATGAAACTCTTTGATTCAGTCTGCCAGTGTCGCTTGCTGCTTTTCGCCAAAGTTGAATGTGACTGATCCTGATAAATGATAGATGCAATAGAGCTTTGTCGAAACTCTCCCTGAGTATAAGCACGAAACGCACGCACACCTCACATCCATCGTGACATTTGCGACAAATGATGTTATAAGTCTGTACGAACATGGCCTCTCATCCAATGACTTTCGAAACACAAGACAGCGAACCTGTTGCGTCCTTATTCGGGAGCTTCAAATATCTCCTCAGTTAAACCACACTTTCGTTTGCGAGGCAAAGGAAAACCTGGACAAGTAGTGTGGTCACGAAACACAGCACCAGCAGACGTCATTGTAATTAGATTTTAAGCCCTCCCATTAGCCATGTCGTTGCGACGAGTTCTATTTCGGTGAAACCTCCGGAGAGTCTTCCGTAACAGCAAAATTGCCCAACAGACAATGACAATGTTGCAGGCCTGTGGAGTTCTCAAACTGCCCAAACAAGCATTAGGCTGTGTTTCATTTGAAACACCTTCTTGTCCCAACTCGTTTGTTTAAGTTTGCTTTTAGTGGTGTAATTTCTAAATATTAGTCAGAGTATGCAAAACGTTAGATGCATAACACATCTGGATCACTCACGATGTTTGTTTGGGTGTGCCATAAATTGCCAAACAACAACAATTTAAGGCTTTCTTCTGGTGATGTCTGTTATTTTGTTTCTTTGCCCACATTTCGATTGCCTATTGAGGTAGATTTTCTCAGGGTAATGTTTTGGCTGGGTTGACAATGGCAAGTTAACTAAGCTATAAACTTTCACTGTTCTTTAGGATATTATAATAAATGTTAGGGACATTTGCATAGTTATAGCCAGGGTTCCCACAGGGCTATGCCCCCCAAATTTTAGCAGAGCTAGTCATTTTGTGTTTTGAGAAGCGGCGTCCCAAACAAAAATACTGTTGCTCGCCTAAAGTCAAACATGTTGGCTTCCCGCGAATTCTTTACCTCCCCCTGCCCCTCCCCAGCTTTTATCGTTGATAATATTCGCTTTTAAGATAAGATACGATTCTAGAAAAGTATGTGTATAACAACTGTTTGCTATAGCACACGGTAGCATTCCCAATTGAAATCATGGCCAATTTGGACTGCGTGTTTTGTTATTGTTGTTTTTTCAGGATTTTAATCACAGTAAATTTTTGGTAAAGTATCCCAGCTGTGTTCCTTTAATCGAGCGATTAGTTTTCGTTTTATTTCACCAACAAATTTGTGGTCGCATTCTCAGCATGATATTTCGTAGACTGTACTTTGGCGTTTCCTGGACGTACAATATCTTTTCGTGAAGATAGGATTGCGTTTTGTTTTAATTGTAGGTTTTTAAAGGTTGTTCGCACATGGAGCTTCATCACAATCCGTTTTAACGTTTCTCTTGGGCTATCCGTGGTGGCTAAAACAAGTTAGAAACAAAGACAGACTCTCCGCAGTATGGCTTTTTCCTCTTTTTTGTTGTTTAACAACCATTTGTTATGGCCATTCAAGCATAGAGTATGTTTGACAAGGTTGATTTCAAAGTTCCGGTCAATGGCCGCAGAAAAAAGTTTATAGCTCTCTCCAAAAGACTGTTAAATGCTGATCGTTTATGTTGTATAGGGTGTTCTGGTATGAAATTAACATATGGCTTTAAATGCGTTGGTTTTCGGTGGGTAGTTGAGAGAAGATCCTGCTGTGCCTGTGCATCTCATCAAAAAGTCCAAGAACGGGGTGCATTCTTATTTTTCTTGCTCCATCGTGAACTGGGTATAGAGCTCTCTATCATGTTCGAGTAGAAAAGAATAGGGAAAATTTTATTTCATCATTATTATGAATGTATCGTTTAAATATCTTTTCATATCCGAAGAAGGTCTACAAAACTTTTCGAAGCGTCTTTTTCGTCGTCTTCCATATCTAGATTTGCGACTGTAAATGAAACAGGAGATCGCATCGCGGTCCAAAATTTTGTTTGTGGTGTTTTTCTCAACACTTGAAATTTTCTGAATTGATTAAAGAAATCTCAAGCCTTTGGATAAGGTCGAGGGCTGATAAGTTTGTTGCTTAAATCAAGTCAGGGGCTGAATGTACACTTTACTTGGCTATGTTCAATGCCAACTGAATCCGGAATTTCTTGAATAAAAATACAACATCAAATGAAACCATTACTTCATCATTTTTAAGTGTTTCTTGCCCAGTAAACGAAACGAAGTCTGAAGATTTCTTTACGTGATGTTTTGATCACGTGATTTTAATATCCAACGGTAAGTCTCCACGAAGGTGACGCAGTCGATATTAATGAGCAGATTGTTTTACAAGAAAATCGATTTCACGTATTGTAAGCATCTTCAGTCCTGTAAATTACAAGCAAGACTTACAAGTGAAATGGCAAATAACTAAAGAAAGACTTAGACAAAGCACGCAAACTGTAGCCCAACGCATGCGAATTGTAGCCTAATTTGAATAGGCGGTTTTAGTTGCGAGACAACTCTGTGACTTGGCGAGTTTATTAAAAAAATTAATGATCGTAGGAGCATATTTTCTTTGTGTAATGTAGATAATCCACATAGCCGTGGTGTTGCAGCATCTGAAGTTTCAATATACAGCTAGTTCTTTTGCGATCTTTTCTACATCGAGTCGATTATAATCGACGAATTTATTGACTTTACTGGTTGTGGATTCTGTTGGGTTGGTTTTGAGATTTTTGTAAGTTTCTTGATCGTCCGCCATTTTGTTGAGCTTGCTTTAATATCATTCTTGCCTAAAGCTGTGGTGATGTCAGGGGTGTAGTACTAAAAAAAGGTGTGGGAACGGCATTTCATTTTGTGTGGGAACTGCGTTCCCACACCAATAAAAAGGAAGACTGCACCAAATAATTCGAATAAAGTGAGCATGCGCCTACAAGCATTTCTACACTGGATCTTCTTGTTTCAGTGTGGACCAGTGGTTCTTAACCTTTTTTGTCTCATTTGCCCTTTAACAAAATCAAAAAACTGATTTTACCCCCAACAATGTTCAGTGTGTCAAGGCATGACTTTCCTGATAAGGGTCCGGGGCAAGCTCTCCTGGAAAAACGTTGTCAACTTACGCTTGAATACATGCATTTTTGTGCTTACTGGAAGCAATTTTAGGGTAATGCTTGTACGAAACTTGTCAATCTCTGAGATGAAATTTTAATAAAATGCTCTTACAAGCAAGCATGAATACTTTCAAGAAGTGGTTCGCTGAGATTATTGAAATTCTAAAAACAGTTTCATACGATCCGGCATATCACTGAGCCAAGGGGAAAAACGTTCAGAAAAAGGAATATACAGTCATGTTTAACTTTCTTTTATTGAAAAAGGACAAACAATTTCAACCAGTCAGTCATTTAGTGAGACTTTTGTGCTTGCTTTCCACGCACAATATATGATAAATAAATGTTTTCAAGTTTCTTCTTTTGTTCTCTTTTCGACTACATCCATAGCGTACGGTTTGAAGTCATTCCCAAATTGTATGCGTTTTTTTCTTTTTCTATTGTAAAAGCAAAGCGATAGGGTACTTCCAATACTAACGTGTCTTCAGGAACAAACCCTATTATAGGCAGAGTTCCTACAGCACGAAACTAAGCGTAATTGGTCTCCAAAGAAATGTGGTTTTCATGTACGTGTGTGGGATGGAGTGAAGCGAGTTTACAAAATTGACGGCTTCATTGAACCATTACCAGGCACTTTGGAGCAAAAGATACACTGAAATTTTTCAACAGCATCTGTTATGATGAAGTCTACGTATGGTTTTAGATATGTTTTCTTCTTCGACGTAATAACTGAGAATGTTGAAACCTGCATAATTTGTTAACTCATGAATGACTCATTCACTAAAAAGATCAAATATGACGGTTCACTGTCCAGCCTATAGCATGCTGTGAAAAGAAAGAGAAAAATGGCGCTAGAGCATAGGTTCTCAACCTTTTCCGAAGCTGCGACCACTTTCATAAAAATGAAGTTACGTTCGCACCCCTTCGTTCAAAAAATAGCAGAGAATTCACAAAAACAGTCCGATTTTGCATTATCCTTATTTTTTCAATTACTTTTCGCAATACATAGGACTGCTGATAGCACAATAGAAAGCCCTCAGTCGTACTTTCATACATTACTGCTCACTGGAAACAAACCCATTGACTTTTTGTTGCTTTCTCTGAAATTATCCGTTCATACCTTGGCACATAATTAGTCAGAACCACGCGCAAATCGTTCGAAGATTCAAATGGTTCCGATAGGTGTTTTTCGAATGAAGTAGAGAGGAAAATCCATATTAGCAAAAATATACTGTTGATACAGGGCACTCGAAATCGATAGGCTTTTGTACACAATTTCTGTTGACTTTGCTTGGTTGAACACCACAAACATTCGAGTTCTGTAGCATCAAACAAAAATGGCGCCATATTTACCCCATAAGCATTTAAAACGCCGCAATGCGTACAATCGCATCACCGGCCATCTTCTGCATGCAGATAACCAAAGCGTGAAGCAGAGATAGCAATGCATGCATTTAATAATGTGAATTGTTACATTAGTAACGTTAACTTGAACAATTAGGCTGGATAATGTTCTTTTGGGCAATAGCACTTTTAGGTTTCGTAAATCTCGGTTCTTTTCTCAAGAAGATACAAATTTCCCACACTCAAAAATCGCCTTTCGGATCCTTGAAATCTTGTTTCTAACCCCCAGGGGTCTGGGAACCACTGCGCTAGAGTCTGACCATTTTGAAAAAAGTGAAATTTATTCCACAAGAGGATTTTTTCATTCTGACAGAGTTACAATCTCTTTTTACGTGCAAACGCCAGATGAAGCCGTGAACAGAAACAGTGTTGGGCACATTCAGGCACTGAAATGAATCTGGTAGCCTCGCCTACATGTGTAAAGTTGAACTAAAATTAAAAAACTTGTCATTAAGCATAACTCTGAATCATAATCCAAGGTGCAACATCTCCAGTTTCTGTGGTATATCCGTAAAACTACTTATTAACAATGCTCTGTGATGCCTGGCATTAAGCCTCTCATCAATCTAGGAAAAAAACACTGTCGGATTTACATTTGTCTTTTGTCCTGTAACTAATATCCAAGCTATTATATTTTGTAAAAATGNATAAAAATCTGCGTTTGCTATAATTTATGATTCAGTGAATTTACCCCCTACAAAGATGAGATTTACCCCTGGGGGTAAATTTACCCCAGGTTAAGAATCACTGATGTAGAGTTAAATTTGGGGGTAAATTTACCCATGTTAAGAATCACTGGTTAATTAAAAGTCACTGGTGTAGACTTTAATTAGCAGTGCGAATCTGCGTGTCGCTAGCGCATCTGTGAGATCGCAGCCATGTTTTAATGTAATCTAGTGCAAAAAGGTGTGGGAAACGCCGTTCCCACGCGTTCCCAACCCACTACATCCCTGGGCGACACATACCTGTTTCAGCGTTTGTGATTATCATATTTGGTTCTTCCTTTACCTATTGGAGAGTTCGGTGTGTTTTTGTTCCTGCTTGCTGAAATCGCATTATTTAAAAGCAGGGTTGTTTCGCTTGGAGGAATACCTTGTAATCCGTCTTCAGCGCAGACAACGATATCATTTAACTACAAATCTTGTTACAGATTCGGAAAAAACACAACTTTGACGAAACACGCGGTCCAAAGAGACCCTGGTTTCCGTTGGAATGCGCCTGTGCACCACATAACTCAAACAGGTATTATTATATTATTAGTATATAGTACATATAACTTCCTTTTGTCAACCTTGGAATTTCACCAGCTTTTGCTTGTTTTTAATGATTTGCTAAATACTGTGCATTTTACGCTGCTCAGTTGCTATCTGTTGTATACTTAAAGCTGGACTTTATCGATTTTCTTGTGCATTTTAGGCTGTTTTACTTTTACGTAAGTATTCATCATATCTTTCAACTGCTACCTGGCCCCTTATTTTATAGTTAACCGTCCCTCATTCCCTTTACATGATACCTTTTTGCTTTCTTGTCGGTGCACGTACAGTAACTATGCTCATTGTTTTTGTTATTGGTAATATGTATATACTCTGGTAAAAACATTGCCCTGAGGAAGACAGAACGTCCGTGGGCAAATAAAAAATAACAAATGTCACAAGAAGAAACTCGTTTAATCTTCGGAAATTAAGATTGATGGCAACTTCTAGTACCAAAATGAGTAGAAGAAAGAATGAAATGCTTGCATATAATCGATATGTGGCTCACTTCCTCTGTAAACAAATGTTTTGCTGTTCTCACGGTAGCGTAACATTATCTTACGCAATACGCAGTGGGTTGGACCATACAATAGGATCTAAAATACGCGACCAATCGATCTCTGTTTGGAGGCCCAATGAACATTTTCTAATTCTTGCCTTTTTTATTTGGTAAGAATCTAAATCCTGAAAGGTTACGTTTTGATTTTTCTCAGTGACTGTGACCAGGCGCGTAGCCAGAAATTTTCATAGGGCGGGCAAACAACAACCGGGTCTCAACCTTTAAATATAAATATTTAATGCCCATTATTTTTAAACCTTCATTTTAAATATTTAATGCCGATTATTTTTAAACCTTCATCCATAAAATGTGCATTTTCCTGGCGTTTTTTTTTTGAATAACCATACCCACATTTACGGCGGCAAACAGAAAGTCTGCTTTCATTGAAATGAAAAGTTTTAAAAGTGTGTTTTTAGTGAAGTTTCAAGCTTTTACTTGGGATGAAAGCCACCATTTGCTGGTATAACGGTTTTTTGCGTAAGCGCTTGTGAAAATTGCGGTGCTACTGTATGAGTGCATGTTCTGCATTGGGCTGTGCTTTTTGCAGCCAACACTGCAGTTGAGCAAGAAATTATCGTGGCCGCCATTGTGATAGACATTTATATATTCACACGCATTTCATGCACACCAAGACACGTTCGATCGAAGCCGAGTAGCGACTTTGCTCTAAGACACCGACTCCCGAAGTAGGTCTGCAAAACTTGCGCACATGTAAGACTTGGATCTAATCCAATCCTTTAGTGATTGGTTGACGTATGCAGTTGATAACGCAAAGGGTTTAGTCCCATAAGACCTTTGAAAAGTGCTTGGATTTTATGTCATTACTCATTACACGCTATAAAATGCTACTGCAGTAGCATTTTTGTATGTTACTTGCACTACACAGGATTCCCAAAAACTATTAGGTATTTTTCCAACTATTTAGAGTTAACAATATAATTCACAAGTAATGCAAAAAACAATTTTGTAAGGTGAGGAACTTTATAGACGCCCTTCAAACAAACTTTCATATGTTTGACCCACTCAGTCTACACAAAGTGTGAAATTGATTGTGCATTTGGAAAAACGAAGCGGCAATTCGTTATCACCACGGCTCTGCACTAATGTTAAGAAATACTGTCGCCGCAACTTAACACAACTGTTGTTCAGTTGTTGATCTAGTCCAGTGGTTTCCAGAGTATGGGTCGAAACCCAAACAAAGGTGAAGAAAGGTCAAAAAATGGGTCGCGCAGAGGCGAGTCTAACTGGAGCTGCGTATGTTCAACGTTATGTCTACTTTTCTGTGTCCGTCTGTAGCATAGGCACTTGAGGAAAAGGTAGATGGCTAACATTAAAAATGAACTTAGCAACTTGTTGCCAAAAATTATCCATCCAATCGTTAGTTTTTCATACGTTTCCAGAGGTTTGGGTCGCGAGGTCTTGAAACTCAGATATGGGTGGCTCTCAAATAAGTTTGGGATCCGCTGATTTAGCCGCAAGCGGTTTAAGTCTTTTAATGCCATCGCAAGCGGTTGAAGTCTTCTGATGCTATCGCAAGCGGTTGAAGTCTTTTTAAACCATTAGTGTAAAAATGCCAAAATCCAATCGACCGGGAAAAAATGCAATTTCATTTCAATATAGTCACATGGGTTTTGTCGAGAAAACAGATTGCAAGGTATCTGTAAGCTATGGCAGTGCGAATGCTCTCAGCACTTACAAAATGAAAAACATCTTCCTACCCATGGGCGTCGGAAGGTGGGACAGCAGGGCCTTGCCTTAATGGATTTTCAAATTTGACATTTTTGTATTACATTTTTAACAAAAAAAAGGTCGTTTTCTTAGTTTTGAGAAGGAAAAATGAAATATCACCACTTTAGGCTCCCCCCTTGAAAAGATCTTTATGGCTACTTATGAAAAATTCCGCTAATGGCCTCCCCCGGTAAAAATCTTTCCGACGCCCATGTTCCTAATTACGGTAGATTTTGGTGCTGACTCTTCCCGTGGCAGCTGAATGATTTCAAATTTACTGTAGGATAGGGTGGCAATCACAATCAGACGAAAGTTAAAATACTTTCAGACTATATGTACAGGTTGGACCCTGATTACTTGACACAACTGTTTTTTAACTCGCCGGCAATGCAAAGCGAAATCACAAATGGAAAACGTTAAGGCTCCACGTAATTGTGATTGAATCGCCACAATAGCCCTAGATGTTTAATCATCACAACTGAATATCTAGAATAAATGCTGTTATTGATAAAGAATGTCTACGACCAAATTGCGTAATAAAAAAGACTTTGAAACAGGACCGTTTCTTAGCCAGAGTTGGAGCTTCAAGACATGCAAAACATATATCACCGCCATTTCAGGCATTTACTGTTGTTTTAAAATTGTGCAAAAACAAAATTCGATGATGTTCATTTCAAAGGCTACTACCGATGCTGCTGACAAGCGTAAGTTCTACAGTAATTGCAGCACGGCAGAGGTATCAGAGAGGAATTTCTGCGGTGGTCTTGAAATGAAGTTAACATCATCAATAAGTGGGATAGAGCAAGCTCGTGCATCAGATACGGCTGCAAAAAGCGTTAATCCTTGTTTTTACTTCCGTTTAGTGATTACAA
>JGI24022J15233_10001605_pt1 | contig 19374 bp, 9 predicted proteins | sample Ectturendosymbi2_FD_15233 | JGI IMG/M metagenome (IMG submission 15233) | reverse complement strand
AATCTTCGTAATTAAGGATTACGATTTTACCGTCCTTATCCGCTCGGCAGATAACAATTTTCCTTTCTTCTGTTAGTTTAGTCAGTTTGTTCAGACTTTTTCTTCGTCAGTTACACCTTTCCAAGGCATCTATTATTACCTCTTCGCTCTGGACAGAAATTGAGCAGAGTCTGAAAACCTTGTCCCATCTCACCTTCTGCAAACAGTATAAGGATTGTATTTTCTCATATTATGAATAGGTTTGTTTTTACTTAACCATATTTAGCTATATGTCTTTTATGGTTGCATCTGTCTTCGCCAGGAGTGTAATGCTTTCGTTTACTTGTGTTGTTTTGTCAATTGTGTGCTTTGTAGGCTACATTGTTTTTGCGTTGCGCCGCTATAATGTGTTCATGCATTGTGACACTGTGTTTGTTTTAACAAGCTTTTGGGGAGCCTCTACCGGACAACTTTAGTATTTTCGGCGTCCTGGTTGCGAGTGCATTACAGCAGTGTTTGCTTCCCGGTTGCTATGCTGTGTCGTAACAAATAAACTTACTTTCCACAAATTAACGCCGTTTCCTACATGTACTCTCCCGAACGATGGTGAATTTGTTAACTTTAACTATTCGTTTCTAGGTCATTGGTATTTCCCTCCACCAACATGGACTACTTGACAATTGAGTTCGTGTCATGAGCCTGTATGAAGCATTCAAACGCAAGCATTAAACGCAATTTCTCTGGTTTGGATTTAGTGGCTTTTCTTTAAAACTATGAAGTGGTTAGACAAGTCCAAGTCTGAAAAGAAAGACCGGTTCAGGAAACTATGATAGTAAACGAGGAAATGTCTTTTAGTCAAAAAAGATCCTCAGGAATTGAATGCAGCAGTTTGCAAGTCAGTTCGTTTTTCAGCATACCGAAAAATTGAAACTACTCATCACGNCATCTTGACAGGAANCACAAGCGACTCTTCAGTTGTCTACAACAAGTTTTTAGCGATTCTTTGTTGTAAAATATTAGTCAAGGCGACCAACAAGAGCACAAGGGAAGAGCGAGGCACACGATTGGATGCACTTGACAAACCCTCTGATGCACAAACAATCTGAATCGTTGTTGAAGCCTTTTTGTTTTGTATCAAGAGCCATCGCACTTTTCTAGGCCGAGTAACAAACGAGAACCCTTCACCCTATCGCTCCTTCTCGTAGCTACTGTTCATACAAGCACTCTCACTCACACAAGGCATTCCTTCAAGCAGAGCGTCGCTTCTGATTCAATCGAAGAAGATAAGTTTAATGCGATCGGAAGCACCAGCAGCGGAAACAGTTCAGACAGCATCTGGCTGTGGCCAGGATATTTTGGTTTCAAACTTTCGTAATTTAACCTGGAAAACTTGTACGTTTAGAAAAAAAGTCGGGAACAATATGTGGTTATCACTCTGCGGGATCGACAGATAAGCGACCTAATCTGGAGGCGGAGAGTTTCGTTTGCACGAAAGGTCTGTAAAAGGAAATATAATTTATAAAGATTCATCCGCTAAGCAAAAAAGTATTCAATTACCAGATAAAACTGGTGCTGTACGTTGAAAGGTTGCTATTGAAAGCATGGTAAGTAATTTGAAACCATTTCTGAGTGAATGCAAACACGCTTGATTCATTAAAGTCACTACAGCGCTGTAAACACCTTTTGCACATTACTGAAACTGAAAATATTGTACTGCAGTGTTGTGAATGATTAATCCTGAAACCATAATATATCATTCGTTACAGTTACAGCAGCTTAATTTGTATCAAAATGTATCACATGACAAAAACGCAGTGTCCCGTGTTGGAGATTTGTTTGTCAAATTCAAACGAAGAAAAAGTGTCGTAGTAGAGACTACACAGTGACCAACACTTTTAACGTCGAGACGTCCCAACGTAAAACTGACGCTGATTGTTTAGCCGTACTGAATTTATAGTCAAAGCTGAGTCTAACCCTAAAAGCGAAGCAGAACTGTCTTGTTCGTTTNATCAACAGGATAGTTTTCACCAGTGAACTTCAGAACGTTTGTACAATACTGTCCACAATCATAGACGTTGATAGGTATGCGAGACAATGAGGCTGTGATTTCTGTTACTTTCGGTGTGCAGTCCGCAAATATTTTTTTGCTCTTTACTTTATTTCCAGAAAAATTTCACATCAATTTTTACTAAATACTTGACGCTTCCCCACAATTTTGACAGCACGTCGCCAACCCACATCCAAACCAATCTGGAGAATATTTCAAGTCGACTGGGACTTGTATTTATGTTCATATTCTAGGTTGTAGTGCATTTTTAAAACTAGGCTATAACAATTACCGAATAAATCAATGGAGAAACATTTCGCTTTTAAAGCAACATTTGCTTGTACTGAAGACGTACAGAGAGACATGACATAAGGACGCACGAAGTCTGGACAAGGGCAATGGTCAGTTGGGTCCGCTTAGCTATGAAATTAAAGAATAATGTAACAAACCGAAGATTCTATTTCTTGTAGGACGTGAGGAAAGGCAACGGCTTGTGAACAACGCTTTCCAGACCCGGCCAACGAGGCTTCCACTTGATGTAACAAACGCGGCAAAACGTAATTGAATATATTGCTGAACCTAACAGAGTGCATAAGATTTAAAGGATGAAAAACTTAACACGAAAAGATCCGATAACTGCAAAGTCATTGTAATAATAAGAAATGCCATAAGTTTTCGCATCAGTTGTGCGCAACTAAGCAAGAAGAATGATGGTTGTAAAGATTTTCACAAGCATGACAAACTGTAAAAGAAAATCTTTAAACCAACGCAGTACAAAACACGGTGGATTGATGCGGCATTGCATTCTGACAATATTCAAAAAAATTTACAGTTAGACAAATAGTATAGGACAAGTGATTACAGATAAGGTTTTTGATTTTAAGAAAAAAAGCAAGTAAAGACTAACGAAAACGATGAAACTAACTTGTTTTTGGCATTTAACGATTTTAGTTCCAAATGTACATAATCAAATAAACCGCATGTAGCTTTTAGGTCTGCAGCTTCGCTTTTCAACCCTAAAAACTCTATAATTTCTTGTGGTTGCTCGGTTGAATCAATACTTACATAGTGCCAGTGTGAGAAAGTTCCGTCGATCATGTTATTACAGAAGTAACAGTAAGGTTAATTAACAGGCATCAGCCGAAAGCACTTACAGAACTGCAGCAGGTGGGCCCTGCTACTTTGACCCCAGTTGTGTAAAAGATAACTGGTATCAGTCCTCAGGAGTTAAATAATTCCAAGGAAAACCGCGCTTCTTCACAACATCTAAATATGACAAAATCAAGCAAAGTCACACTAGGGAGGGTTGTGCGTTCTGAAGACCCTGCCTTAGCGACTTATCATCAGAAATGCTGATTTTTATTTTACCTGTTCAGATTTTCACCAACTTTTTAGTTCGGGATTGGGTACCTTGTAGAAAGTTTGGCAGTAGTACCAAAAGGCGTAGCAACACATTTGCGATGAGAGCAGCCAGTTATGAATTTTCGAGGTTTGCGAAATAACCATAAGCAGCTTTCTTCATTCCCGCATAGACGTTCCACCATCCACAACTCTTCGGATGAAACAGATCAGTGTGAGCAGCCTCGAAAGGTTTTTATTGATCGCTATTAGAACAGTGGTTGTCCCGACCATCGGTAGTAGAGCAGCAACGAGCATCTGGTGCCACTGGTAGAGACAGTATTTTGGCAAATTTCCTTGGCCTGCATAAAAGTAATGTGACATTGTGAACTTTCAGGGACGTTCTCTGCGCGAAGGCGACCAAAAAGTTTTTTGCTAAACTTCCTCATCGTACGATTTTCCGCTAGTGCAAACAGGCTTCCAGAAGCGACGTTTCAAAACGTGATGGCTTCAGAAGGTCAAATGGTTAGCCTGCATCAAAACCCATGAAGGGGCACTGAAAGTGAGTTGCCTTCGCACCTGATTTTATCAGTCGCAGCCCTAATAAGGCCCATGGTCTCTATGAGCGCACAAAACTTGGAAAGAAAGCAAAAGAAGATGATAACCGTTAGTAAACACGCCAATACTTCCATATTTGCGATAAGAAGTCTGATGCATTTCTTAGACTTTGCAAAGGTGAAGGAAACGTGGACCGGAGAAAAATGGCTTTCGAGAGCAGAAAAAAATCATAGATCAAAACGAAGTTTGATCGAGGCACGCTAGTAAGGTTGTCCAGTTTTGCAGTCATCACGAGCTATGCCTCTACGTCAGGGCTTCTCAACTCATTTTCGTCCGTGGACCACCATGCCTTTTCAGATAACTCTGCGGACCCCAGTAGGTAACCAAAAAATTAATCAGACACAAAAATCAATTAACACATTGCATTTAATACCCAGTTCTATCTACATTAGTAAAATCATGTGGAGCCCTTCAACAGGTCACCATGGACGCTTACGGGTCCATGAACCCCCAGTTGAGAAGCCCTGCTCTACGTGGTCATAGAGCCTGCGACTGCGTTCACGCTGATGAACCCGATCACAATGATGTGTTTTTTTAGGACTGCATTAAGACTGCGGTTATAGAATTCAGGTGTCGGTAACCTTTTCGGACTACTAGGCCACTTCCGGGGGTCAAGAAAGCAGACTAGGCCAGAAAAAACAAGATTTCCAAAGGCGGGTTGTTTTGGTTTATTGTATGGGTTAGATACGAAGTTCATTGAAGACATGCACGGTTGGCACAATAGCTGTGCGTAACGCAGTTAATCAAAGAATCTGGTACCTAACATTACTTTGGAGGGTCCGGGGTAAGCGCAGGGGATAACGTCAAATTCACAAACGCTATTGCTTGATTGTTCTATCTAAACGCTTGGCGGAACACTTGTACTTATTAGTTCATTTCATTTGTAACTTACTTACGCATAGGAACCGGACCCATTGCAAAAGGATGGGTAGGGTACGAACGCGCTGTAACTTACATTCATAACCGGACACTGCGAAACCCCCTCTCAACGCCCAAACTGAAAGTCCACGAGTGCGTGTTGAGTAATTCTACTGCGTTCTTGCGAACCACCAAAAATGAAGCAGAAAAGACTCAAGTCGGAGCTGTTTTCTGCTTGCAAGCAAAAACATACATAATTGCAGTATTGGGTAAGGTCAACAATTTCACCTTGACGGCAGCATTTGAAACTGTGACGAAACAAATCCACCGAAGTAAATCTATAGCACCAGTAACCAGTGACCCACACGCTCCTTCAGGCGGGTGGTTGCCGACGCGCGTAAGATGCTGCTGATAGAACTACAATTGAATGGTTGAAAAATGCTCCACGTTATGCTTCGTACATCAGATGGCATACGCAAAAAAAAATAAACAACTTGCTTGTCCAGCAAATTCAAATGAACTTACAAAAAATGCGGCAAATTTGAAAAACTTCTCTGTTTCAGCAGACGATACATCTGATAATAAATGGTCACGATGAGCAGCTGACGTTCTCTCCGTTTTGATAAAAACAACGAGTTTCATGAAGAATTTTTATGTACAGGCCTACGTGCCACTTACTTCTACCACTGGTGAAGCACTAAAGGGTTGCATGACACATTTTCGCGACAACAAGACTCAACTTTTTACGGGGACAAGGATGTAACGGAGCCAGAAACATGAGCGGTGGCCGATGAAGTGTGCAGGCAAGAGTGCGCTTCAAAATAAACCTACTGCTGCAGCCAAGTGCTCAATTGAATGTTCTCTGGCACATCGCAACCACCTTCGATTCGAAGTGTAATGGGTATTGTTACAAGCAGGGTTTTTTTAAAGGTTTGACCTTGGTGACCGTAAAGACATTTTGAGAGACAGCAGCTATTACATCTGAACTGATATAGTCATAAAGCAAAGCTTTATTGTATTTTGATTGTGGTTGTGCAGTGAGGTTCTACTATATTTTGAGAGACCGTTGAAAAAATTTGAGAGACCATTTCAGTTCCTCAAAACGTCTTAAAAACACTGATTGAAGGCATTTGTTTTTTTATTTCGCGGTCTGCAGTTATTCTGCGAAAGTTCGTCCAAACGGAAGTAGCCTACTGGCGTCTGGTCGTAAAAGTAAACTTATACCTCTGTGCGAAATTCGCTGGGTAGAAAGATTCTGTTGTCAATTTTGCTTCGGTAAGTTCAGCCCCACTGTAGCAACATCCTGACTGCGATACTGAAGTCAACAGTAATTTCTATTTGGACAACGTCGCTTTCATTTTTTATGTATTTACGTGCTTGTCTCAGACGCAAGATCCTTATCATGTTAGTCAGAAGAACGCAAGTGTACAGGAATGCTTATACGCAACGCTTCGCACGGTAGGAGTCAGTTAGTACGCACAGTCAATACTGAAGAGTAACGAACAACGAACACTGAAAGGCACCAGTATCCACTGCGTTCGGTCATTGTAATACAGCTTTGAGATACTGACGTGAAGAACAACAAACATTTTAAGAGTTATTAACTTCTTGAACTGGTTTCTGTTTATCTGCAGTGTAATGCAGAGCATGTTCAAATTGATTTGTAAAAACGGTTAATTATGTTGTCTTTGTACTACGCATTAGTGAATTAGAATTTCGTTTGTTTTCAGCTGTTTGAAACCTTTTCAAATTGTCTGAAAGTCACGTTACATACACACCGGCGTAAATAACAATTAAAGAATTATTTGACCTTGAATGACAGCATGTCAGAAAATTGTAACAACGTATTTAAATGTTAAAAGGACCATCTAACAAGCGTGAACAACGGTCTTGGCTGCATTGACGTTTTGTAAACACCTAAACGGTACAGGTGGAAAATCTATGAAAATGCATGCTCGTGCTGTTTGTTGTTCATTTATTTTCTGTTTCTCTTGGGAACAAATTAATGGGCATCTTTTGTATATTTAATACTTGCAAAGGATTTAAAAGTGGAACGTGCGTCTTTTTTAAACCAGTTGCAAAAATAATTTTTACATTTGCGGCTTTTCCGCAGCACCAGAACGCCTCTCCAAACTCAAAGCAGAATTGCATGAAATCAATAAACACTACTTACTCTACATTTGACGTGATCACGATGATCAGTTTTCAAACAGTACGTTTCAAGACTTAGACCGGACAGTGATTTACGTGAAAGTAAATTCAAAATCCCCAACTTGTCAAAAACTATGTGTGCAAGGACTGACCTCACTTTCAACAGAGCGCTTGCATTTTGCCAGCAAAGCTACATGCGCAACCGCACAGTCGTGACCGTGTTCCGTTCCACTGCACAGGCAGCTTTAGTACTTCGCAAGTCGTTTGCTACTTGTGCATGTATAATAGTTATTTCTATTACATTTATTCTTGTAGCGGCAATGTGTGTTTCAGCCTACGCTTTACAATAAGATAAATGCTTTTTCTTGTAAAACGTATTTAGTTTTGCTGTACGAGAAGTGGGCGTGTCAAGACGAACATCGCAAGTTCAAATTGAATAGATGCTCGAAAGTCCATTACGTCTTGTACTCGTGAGTGATAGGCATGGTGTTTCGAGATTGTAACACGTTCGCGTGACAACTTTATCAATGGGGTCAGCCAGTGAATAGAAACCGAGCCAAGTGTAGCAATTGAATGATGGATAATTCAAGCTCGCTGGAACCCGATGCGACAAAGAAAGTTGGAGACCGTACAAAAGCCGACTCTGACTCAGGCACAGTAATTGATAACGACCACGAGCAAGTGACGGACTTTGAAAATCTGCAGGAAGGGAAGGTAAGGAAGGACGGCGGGAAAAGTCAGGTAAAACTCAGTGGACGTCAGCTAACACTTTACATCATAAAGCGACTATTTGCAGTTGGCGTCTTTTTAGCATTGATTGTGAAAGCAACTTTTGTAAACCAACGGTCTTCAAAAAACCTTACAAAAGTTTGCAAAAATGCTTGCAACGTGTGCGTCCATTTCACGGCAACAGAAAAAAGTGCTTCAAGCCAGGCGACCATGACCTAGTGTTCAATTTATGCAAAGGCGTATTACGGCTGAGCTGCGTTCTTATATTTGTATGAACATGAGTAAAACTCACAAGCTCTTTATCATGAGATGACGGCTTCTGGAATGGCCCATAGTCCGCTCAGTGCCCATAGAAACAGAAGTTACCTTTATTTCATCATAGCGCCAGAAAATCTTGTGGAAGTTTAGTAAATCAACGTTTTAGCAAGTATGCACACTACAGCAGCATTATTGCGTAAGGTCGTGCTAATCAGACTGAAAAATCGCTTTCAGAGCGCAACACTTACCATCTATTGATATGCCCTATCCCCTATGCACTGGGCCATCGAGTAACCGATAATTTTATTTTATTTTCTAGTAAAAACAACGAATGTAAGGTAAATTAAATTTGTTTTTTATCGTAAAAACCTTTGGTAGCCTGGCTTGGTTGAGACGTTTTGGTGGGTCGTTTTCATTTACTTGCCATTGCTAACACTTCATTTACGCGAAGTTAGGGGCAAGTTTTTGACAAACGTCTGTCAAACTGTCTGCATGTGTTGAAATTAACGAACTTGCATGCAGCCAGGTAGCAACTTTTTACTATCTTATTCCTCTCATGAAAACGACAGAATTTTAGACACATTATTTAAAACTTTTGAACTATAAAATGCAGCATGTTAAACTATAGGACGTGTATTAGGCCAGGAGCTGGTTATTTTCATGGAGAACAAATTGACTGCTTTCAACTGATTCCCTGACATGTTCCCATTTTCAAACTAAGGTTATGCTTACAGAGCAAACGTATGACACCACACAAAGAGATTTTGGCAACTATTTCACAGCTATTGAATACATTCAGGACAGAGATGTTTATTACAAACACACCATCGTCTGAAGGCTGATTGTGTGGTTTGTGCCTTGAATGAGTGAAACGTTACAAGAGATCCAGCAGCGGTAGTCGTTGACGAAACGAACAGACTATCGGTTTGTAGCAACTACAAGAAACTCTGACGTATCTTCTTTGAAGCAAGGCATCAAACGTCGTTAATCCAGAACCATTTGGCGGTAATCATTCTCCCAGGGTTTCAGCCGGAGGTAAATTTCAGGCTAAAGCTGCTTATAAGTCTCTGAAGCCACATTCCATTTTACCTTTGTGCCTGAATTTTTTACTAGGATGTATTTTTAGAAGTTTTACTTTTTCACTGTGATGGGTGTCCACTATTGAAATACTTGAGATGGAAGAGCGTTTTACAACCGAAGAGAATTAAATACCGCCGCTAAATCAACAAGCTTTTCATCGAAGCACGCGCGGAAACCTGCAATTGTGGAGCACTTGTCTAATTCAGCACGAATGCTTTCATTGCCACGATTTGACCTGCTTTGTATAGAATTTCAAGAGCAAAGGGTGAAATAGGGCCTAAGTTCTTGACAGCGAAACATCATACACAAACTCCATTTTGACAATATAGGGTGAAAAACAGCAAACGCGAGGACTTCCAGCAGCCGCTTCAAAAAGTTACGGCACTGACTCAGCTTGCTTTGTAAAAGCACCTAGAGTTTGGACAAAAGCTACCGCCTAGAATCCTCAGCATGTAAGGTTGTTTCAGTTTTTGTCTTTTGCTTTATAAACAAAATAGCAGCAAATTGAGCGTCACCACAAACCCATGCAAGAAAATTGCAGGTAAGATTATTAATGAGATGGGTATTTCCAGCTCTCAGTATACTGCCGTTTGGGGCAAGCAAGGGCAGCCAACGCACCAGATAGAAATGGTCCTGAGCAGGGTGAAGATACTAATCTCTTTCACAAACAACACGTTATTCTTGCTATGAAGTTTTAGATTACGCCTTTTTATTAAATAGAGCAGCAATTTCTCCTCGATCCTTCGCTTCAATAGTTTTATATCGGTATTCTACAGGACATTATTTCCTTCTAACGTTTTAAATGTCTAAAAAACTCTAATAACTAACGTGAGAAAAACAAAGGTTTCAAATGCTCTTAGTTGTCTCTAACATTGCCAGAGTAGAGCAGATTAATCTCATAGCTAATCTAGCTGCAAAATGCTTAAACAAATCAACTTTGCGCTTTAATACTGTATATCATCAACAGCAGCACATACCTCAAATACGCAACTCGTAGTAGTTTCAAATTGGACTGCACGTTTAAGTTCACCAAAAGTGCTAGATCAATAAAATAGTTTCTGTTAATTTTTCTTAGTTATGAATGAAATGTAACTGCGTTTTCCGTTTTCCCACCACGTCCATCTCACCATATGCACAGTGGTGTGTTAAAGTGGAGGCGAGAGAAGCACTTACCTCGGGCCCCTCCATTTTAGGCCCCTCTTCGAGGTGTTCGGCACGCAAATTTTCCTCATTTTTGGTAAAAAACGTATTATCCACTCTCATAATAAAATCCGAAGCAGATCATAAGTAAGTAAGCTACTATGCTTTCAAAAGGCCCCCCAGCAGCAACTGCAATGTGTAAGCACTCTGCTGTGAAAGTGTAGGCTACTCAGAGGTAACTGCAATGCGTAGGATAAGCACTCTGCTTTCAAAGTGTCTCCAATAGCAACTGTAATGTATAAGTACTCTGCTTTCAAAAGTACCCCCAACAGCAACTGCAATATGGAAGTACAGTGCTTTCAAAGGGTTCCCAGTAGCAGCTATAATGTGTAAGTACTATGCTTTCAAAGGGGCCAACAGCAACTGTAAAACTAGGTAAGTGGGGGATGATGCCAGCTTTCTATTGCTTAACTTTTAAGTGTTGCTAGCTTTGTCTTCCCAACTTTCAGTGTTTTTAAAGTTGTGTATCATGAATACCCCTTTGCAGACACTGAGTTTTCTAGAAAACTTTGGGGGATACAAACTTTGTGATATGCATGTTATTGTGCATATCAGTCACACAAATATCATATTACGACGTCGTAACCACGTTCACACTCAACTGCAGTACGACCTTCTTGCAAAGTTTGCAAAATTGAAGGCAAATTATTGAAATGATATATTTTGGGGACCATGGCCCATGTGCCCTCTGGCTACGCCCATGGTCATAATGTCCAATTTTCTTATTTATTCTCTGGTTTTATTCTGCGTGTTTTCAACAGTAATGTAACCACGGAATTTTGTACAACTACATTATTTTGTATCACAAAATATTGGGAGACAAAATATATTGTGTCCCTTCTTGTCCAAAAGTCAAAAGTGGAGGGGACATGTCCGCACTGAAACTCGGCCCCTTACCTTTTGCATTTTCTTCTATGTCAGCCATGCCGTAGTTTCAGGAGCGTATCCATGGGTAGCAAGCATATCCCTTTCCTAAGCTTGATCAAAAGGTCTTTTCACGGTTGGCTGAGTATGATGATGTCATTGAGGGCCTTCTTATCAGCCTTGCTTCGGGCTCCCTAACCTAAGTTCACCACTGCATATGCATTGCTTGATAAATCGTTTCTTGCCATAGAAACGGTTACTTCTAGCTCATCTCCTCAGCTTTCATGCAGCGCTTGATTCTCTTCCTTTCCCATGAACATTCTCAATATTTTCATACCCACTACAAAATCTGGGTGAAAAAGAAGTGGGCAGGTTGAACGAATTCCTTTGAAGGGTGTAATGTACAGTATTTAAACTGACCTGCTGATTTTCATCAGCAACAACGTCTCCCCTTACAATCTGAAGCAGAATTAAAAATACATAGTTTACGCTGCAGTTGGTTTGAACTTGGTTTCACTGGATTATACCTAGCAGGGCTGCGGAGTCGGAGTCATAAGGAGTCTGAGGTTTTTGGGTGGAGTCGGATTCCTAACAACANTGGGAGTCGGAGTCGGATCTTTTGTCCGACCCCGAATGTCCAATTGGATCATTTTTTACANCACACTCCTAAATTAGGAATTCCTGTTGAAATAGTCAGGCTTNTCCATAGGAATGTCATTTCTATGGGAATCCCATGGGAAACATCCCATGGGATGGGACAGCACACATTTGTATTTCCCATGAGAATTTGATGATGTACTGAATGAGCAGAGTGACTCAGAAATAGAATGACAGCGTCAGAATGATACTGAATTGTCATACTTAGACTATACTTCTGAATTTTAAAGTCAATAAATTTTGTCGTTCTGCATGTCTCTTTGTACATGTAGTCCTATTTAGTAGATACTTAACCTAGACTTTCATAAATTTAATAAAATTAATTGAATTGTATTCCATATTAATGCTATAATGGGAATCTCGTGGGATTGGATGGGACAGGCATAAATTGCTATGTGATGAGATGGGACTGACAAATATGTCCCATGGACAAGCCTGGAATTGGTACCATTCCTTTCTTTTGAAACTTTTGTTGAAACAGAAATTTCTTGCTGTGCACCACGATTTCCATTGATTTTAACAGCGAAATTTCATTCCCTTTATGTTAAGGAGTCGGCGTCGGGAGTCGGAAATTTTGGAAAGTCGGAGTCGGGAGTCGGATTCGGAAATTTTGGAAAGGTCAGATTTGGAGTCGGAGTCGGATATTTTTCCTCCGACTCCGCAACCCGGATGCCTAGGTCTCCAGTTCAACATGAAGTATTAACATAAATATAAACTTGGTACTGTACTGACTGCCAAAGAAATCCTAAACTGCTTCGCTTCTGATAAGCAGTGTGAACAATAAAAATTCCCAGCTTGCCATGTCACACTCGTACCAGGTGCACGATGCGATTTACTTGAAAAAACAGCGCGGAAGCTTTGATGTAATCCAGCAGCCTACCCAAGGTAAAACGGCTGATTTTGCAAATAAATTTGTTTGATTCCATGCTTGATCTAACAAAACTTACGCTTCACAAAGGGAAAGATGCTAAAAATATTGTTTTTCAATTAAATTTTGGAATTTCCAGCAAATACGCAATTGGAAAAGTATACAACAATGTACAAATGTAAAGATGTGTTTTTGCAAGCATTTTGGTGCTGTATAATTGTACAGCAAATGCCGCGGCTTAAACATTTTTACTTTAGCAAAACACAAGGCATGACTTTTCCGTAGATCTTCTGCGTCACCGCAGTTGCGTGAACGAATACNCGACTGAAAAACGTACTGGAACTCGTTNTTGCGCTACACGGGTGTTGAACAAACATTTGAAGAAACAAACACCATCAGCCACGNATGAAAGCTTTCAAGTGTTTACAGTTCGCCTTGCCCAAGCACTACAGGTTTAAAAATGAGGTTCGCCAACCACTGCGCTATTTGAGAAGTGTATTTACAGCCACGGGCCTCTGACAGGGCTCTCGCACTCTATCACTGCGTATTGTCCTGCATGCAAAATTTTGAGAACACCTGTATCACGCTGCTTTCCATCTTTTATCGGAATGGTTAGGCTGAATAGAGAAACATGTAAATTAACGAAGTGCAAGAGATGTTATACAATTAGCATTGACTGGCAGTTAATGACAATGGCACGATTTATATGAGAAGTATCTGGCACGACAAGATCCTCATTTTGACAGCTTTCGAACCTTTTGATACTAATCAGACATGTACAGCGTTTAGCCTGGTCTCAAATCATGCAAACGTAACTCCATGGTATTTGAGTAACTTCGCTCCACAAGTGAAAGAAGCAAGGAATCAATCACAAATATTTAATAGGAAATCAATCACAAATTTTTAATAGGAAACAAATTCTATTTGAATAAGATAATAGGACTGACGATGTGTAGTGTTACGTGAAATCGATTTCCTATTAAAAATTTGTGATTGATTCCTTGCTTCTTTCACTTGTGGAGTGAAGTTTCTTGAATACAGATATGCGCAAGTTTGAATCATCGCAAAAAGATGAAAGCAGAGTCCAGTTGGCTGATTCCTCTCTAAAGCCTGTAGAAAACCTAGAGCTGTTATTTGTCCATGGTATTTGATGACACGCATATTAAAATACGAAACCTAAATTTTTCTTTAGTTTTTTTGCTGCTGTTGCATATAAGTGCGCTTGTGGGAAACCTTCGGCTTGGCCCAAAGTTATGACACGTGCGTTTACAAATAAATTGATAAACATTAATCTTTTTAGAGCAAATAACAAACGTTCTTTGGGGAAAGAACGGACTTTCTTTAAAAAAATCATTTTTTAACTTTTCAAAAGTGCAAAACGTGTGCTCCAGAATGGTTTTGAAGCGTTCATGAATTGAAACATCCTACCCCAGGACCCCAAAGTCACTTTGCTCAGGACGTTTTCAGTCATACCTTGCCAACCGATAGAGCTAGAGAGCTAATAGAACCCTCTAAAGATGCAGGTCTTCTGGTTTCGAATTTAAAAAATCCGGACTCTTGGGTTTGAACGTCTTTGGGGAAGTGTGATGTCACGGGGTGGTCATCACAACGTCATCAGGGCCTGAGAAAAAATTTCAAGTGGCAGTTGACTTATTTTTTTCTGTTAAATTAACTAGGCGAAAATCCGTATCTTTATTAGAGCCCTTGATTGGCCATTTAGCGTTAGTGGATGGCAAGTTGTGGCCAAAAAACGATATTGTTGTAAAATTATTCCTCCATGTTCATTATATGGCATTCTGCTGTGCCAACTAACAATCTAAAGCTAAGACCGAGATCTACATAGAGCAGTTCTTTTGGCAAAACTTTCTTACTCCTTTTCAAAACTTGTCGCTTTCAGCTTTGGACTCACGCTGAAGATTTAATAGGGTACTGCCAGAACTACTTCAACCTAAAGTAAATAGGTGAACTTGAAAAAGTCGAGGCGAAATATGCATTGATATGAAGTTTTATTGTACTTGCTTTTTACTTCCTGTGTAGTGTCACGAGTGATCTGGCGACGCCCACCTCGGCTTTCTCTACGCCAGGGGCCGACCGGTTATTTTGTGAAGAATTCTACATTGGAGGCGCGTCAATGACAATACCGCGCTTAAAGTTTTTCTTGCCCCCACCGATTAACGCCATGCACCGGGACTGACAGACCGCATATACCTATCGCCAAGTCTTCAGCAATATTGAACCCTGCCTGCTAGCTTCACAAGGGCGTAAAAACTTCGTAGTTGAAGCGACATGTCGTTTGCAGTATTTTGGACAAAAGCAGCGTTACCGGAATTGTCTTTAAGGTTCAAGCTCACCTAACGGCTTGTAACGTAGTAGTAATGTAGTATTCGCAGCATGCTTACAGTTTTTGAGCTTAAAAGTTTTGAATATAGAGTAAAAATACTCCAAGCAGATTCACAAGTATTAATCGTGTTTTCAGGAGCGCACAGAACACTGTTTTGAATACCATCAATTTGACGAAGACCAGAGCGTCCAAACAAGAAGCATCTTTGATTTCCACAGACGAAACGTAGAATCTGCAGGAAACCAAAGGTTAGCTAAATATTGTTTTTCAAAATAATAATTTTTCGTAAATAGACTGGGCTCAGAAAGTAAATTTCATATTCAATTTAGCGAGAAGCGTTTACGATGAAGCTACGAAAACAATCAACGTGATTGAATGATCAAGCAGGCTTTAATGAGTACAAAAACATTAACACTTAAAAGAGTCTATTAGTAGAAATTAAACAAAACAGCTTATGTGACAATCTATTCCAACCTTCAGGTCATGCTTAGTCTTAATGATAATGATTTATCATTAAATCTCAGCCAGTTAAATTTGCATGGGATTTTTAGTCACTTTGAATGCTGCGCAAATTACCGAACGAATACAAAATTTGCTTGTATATACTTATTGTAATGAGTCAATTACATTAAATATTTAGTTTCAGAGAAATTTCCCGACGTTCAGAAATGTTATAAAGCTTGTATTGCGATGTGGTAAGACCGACATAAAACCTCAACTGAAAGCTTAACATGGAGTAATTGAAAAATACTTTGACAGCTGATCAAAATTGACCATACGCATTGGCAGGCATTGCACACTCCCGGAAAGCGACCGTTTTTATAAAGTTATTGATGAACTGTTTCAAGTCGAGTAGTTCGTAAAGAAGTACAGTAGTTTTCTTGAGTTGGTTTTAGGTTCAAGCCAGTGGGTATCCAGACTTACGGGTCGACACATGGGCCTGCAAAAAAGAGGCGCCATAATTCATTATCAAGATTTTGAAAAATCTCAAACACTGCCCTTATTCGCGCCTGGCATACTGTGAAAACCCAAAAATGGAGCGAGATTTCAAAGCACTTCATTACAAGGCGCGCAGTGGTCATCTTGGGAAGGCAATTATCCCTGACCCTGGATGCACCACTGCTTGTGACAAAGCTTAAGACTGCCCAGATTGCTTTAAATGTATGCGGGTCTAGTCAAACTTTTCAACTAGAACCAACTATTAACATGCAACAAACACCCACATTTATCTATTTTACTGTTTGCAAATGTCGATTTATTTAAATTTTCTGCTTATCCATTTGGCACATAGAGATGATTTAACGTTGTAAATGATCTGATATAATTCTTTTTCCAGGCCAACTACTGTGTCGAAAGCGGAAGGCACCCTTCCGCAAGTGATCATTTCGCAAGATCACTCCCCTCCAACGAACGTGCTTGCACATCGCGGATATCATTTCCTACCTCATTTATTGCACACAGTAAGCTCACCATTTGCAGAAGAGTTTGTAGCTTTTGTGATGTTTGTATCGATATAAAGCTCGTGTGTAAAAAAACAGAATTTACAATTCATTGTGAACGTTCCAAGATATATATACACCAAGATATGTATATTGCAATTACAGACATTCGAAAACCCCTGCGTGTTAAGGTTTACACAGCAAAAGCGTCACGTTAAATTTTTAATCAGAACTGTATGTTTTTCAGACTTGAAAGCTTAATTTTCTTTACGTAGAAAAAAATAACGTTTTTTGCGAGCTGAAATGTTCAAATGCTAAATTGCAACTGTTGCGTCACTTTTCTGCAGGAATGTTTATAGTTGCTCTCGAAAAAACAAATCTATGAGAAGCTTTATATCGATAACTTACTGAAGCATCAACATCTAGCATGAAATCTTTTTGTGTGAAACTCAAAACCGCACCTCTGCTTTAATGTTTACTTAAAACTTAAGTATTTCAAGCACTATACGCGAACCAAGAGAGCTATTGATAAAAGGTTTATTTGTAAAAATATCTCTGCACTTAATGTGGACTCAGTGTTGAGTGCAGTTAATCATTTATTGTCGCTCCCTCTTGAAATCACTTTTAGCTCGGAGCCCAGTTCACGAACTGATGATCAGGTGTGCAGAACATTTCCGGAAAAAATAAACGCAGTGACAGAAGCAGCAAACAAACAATACCTCATGCTGTTCCAGGTAGGAAAAATGATTTCACGTGCAACTGCAAATTTATTTAGGAGCAGGTAGTGCAAGTTTTGCTAGAAACACAAAGGTCGCTTTGATTCGTAAACGCGAACGACCAATTTGCTTGTTTTTTCAGGAAGATTTAGTGAGCTATGGAAAACCTCTTGGACAAAATATCTTGTTGTCTGGGAGAATTTAGGCAAAACTCAGAAAATAGCGGATAGGCAGTCTTGCCTCATGTATGGTAGTCGATAGTTTTGAGGTCGTGCAATATTGTTTAGTTTATGAGTTACTTAAGCCTCTTATGAAGGATGTGAGCACAGGTTTTGAGGTTCATTTAAAGAGCGCTCTCTCTCCTTTTTATTAGCTACTCAAGCTGACTTAAGTTTTTGTAGTTATCAGCAAATCAATTGGCCACATTCAGTTTACAAGTATTTCAAAACGATCGTCTTGGCTGCTAGCCACTATAATCAGAGGCCTGTATAACTGACTCAAAATTCATTTTCAAGTTTGTCGTGGTGGTGCTTGATTGAAAAACATGCGAATAAAGAGTTTCAGAAACCTCAGTGCATGGCTAGTAATGATTACATAAAGAGGACTACTTGGTTCGCACTCGAACCGTGTTGATGAATCCTTCATCTCCATTTGAGTTTGAACTTGTCAACCACAGTAGCAACAAATTGGGTGGGGCTCTGGTCGGGGTTGGGATTTCAATTTCGCACCAGTAGGGGATAATGCATCATATTCCACCACAGTTCAGTTTCACACTGCAGTATGATGAATGCCCAATGCCTAGGATTATTACGGCAAAAACCTTATGAATATTGTAACATCATGTTGCTGGGCAATGAGCTTTTTCTAAAAGACACTCCTGGCACAATCACAAAATTTTAAGTAGGTCAGAAATTCGACGATTTTTACTGAGAAGGAACAGCACCTGACTTTCACCAATGCTGTTTTATGCTTCTACTGCCGTTTTCAAGATCGCAAATAGAACAAAAACAAGGAAAAGCATGTGGGAAATTTCGAATTTAAACACGCTTCATTACATATTACAACATTCATTTCTTTAGCATTAAAATGAAGAACCGCAAATAACCTGTTCCTCGTACTGTTTAAACTTTAAATAGTGAATGAAGTTCGGTCTTAATACAATTAGTTATTGTTTTAAACTTTAGATATTTGATTCAAAGAAGTTTATCTGCCAATGCACCGATGCAGACCAAACTATGAATCACTCAGTTACTGATAATATGAAAAAAAGTTCTATGAATTTTCATTCGTGGTATTGAATTGTCGTTTCGTTGTGGTAAATACCTTTCCAACGAACCTTTGTCCTTCGATAGTCAATTTTAAGCAAACATGGATTCCTTTTTGCGATGAGTGACGCATCTATGAACACAATTTTACTATGACATGAATCTTCCTACAAAAATTTTACTGAAGACTCCAAGTTTCAAATCAAAACAATTTTATTAGGTAAAAGATTCTGTTCAAATAACATTCAAGTTTCAAGCCTATGTTAGTGCATAATCCAACCACGTCATAAAACAAATCGGGTATAAACAATTACTGTTCATTTGGTTCGTGAAAGCTACTGTACAACACAAATTAAAACTGATACTGTCTTCGTCCTCTGATTGTAATGGCTGTCTACGGACATTTGTCAAATTCATGTATGGTGAACATTACGAGCGGTCAAAGTTGCTAATCAGTGATGAGCTTGAATTTATAGTTCTGATGAACAAACCCCCCAAAAGATAATTTCCGTTCGAAGGCATCATAATTATTCAGCAAATGTTGATTTTGATACGTATAACTCAAGTAAAAATCAAACATAATCTGTACGCTCTTCAAAAACTTCAAGTTTAGTGGCAGTAGTTAGTGTTGTCCATCAGAACGCTCGCAACAAGCTATTTGTTCTTGATTAAAATCAGTATATCTTTGTTTCTATTTCGAAGAGGAGTTCAAGTATGGATAAAGACATTTATGCATATTAACACTTTGAAATTTCTCGGGTAATTTGCAAAAATCCGTTCGTATATTGCTATTTACAATGTATACAAAGCTATCAGGAGAATATTTTATTTGAGGACATAAAAATAAAAATTCGGATATTCATAAAAGTTATTAGGCAAAATAGCAAAGAGAAAACAGTTTTTTAAGATTCTGTTCCAGTTTAATGGTCCAGGAAGTCTTGATTTTATCAAATACTTGTTTAGTGT
>JGI24022J15233_10001602_pt1 | contig 19390 bp, 8 predicted proteins | sample Ectturendosymbi2_FD_15233 | JGI IMG/M metagenome (IMG submission 15233) | reverse complement strand
CGTCACGCGCCATCACCATTGGCGCGTATCCAGCTGAGTCATGTGACTACGTATGTTTCGCGCCACGACGTCACTACCGAAACAGCCCTTTGCGTTTTTCATTNTTTTACAGCGCTTTTCTCCTGAATAACCAATAAGAACCTGCAGCAACATCACTGCAGTTCTTTTGCTATGCACTGAGGATGATTACAGTAGTTATCGAAACGTTTGCAAGATGTCAGTTGTATCGTTTGCTTTGGCCGTGATATTTATTATAAGGCTATTCAGCACTTCCGTTTTTCGTGTACAATTATTTTTAAAACAAATTCTAAAATCCTATGTTTTTCTTTCCTAGAAAGGAAAGAATTAAAGGTTGAAACTAACAGAAAAATTTGAAATTGGACATGGAAAATTAGAATACAAAAACTCGTAAACACTGTTTCTTAGAAAAAAACATATCTCCGAGATATCTGTTTTCCCCTTCCTTAACTGGAAGACATTCCATGAGGGTNAGCTTGACAGTTGGAGGTTACTTAATTGNTTTAAAACAGTATTTAGGCTGAGATTTTCACGATTAACTCTAAAAAGAGCTCTCGACGTAGCCATTTGGTGAGTAGAAAATCAAGCCAGTACTTTCTTCTGTTTATTGGGTACCCCATATTCAGTGATTTGAATGTTTAAAAAATTTGCCGTGGGCAGGATTGAGGGAGTCCTCCAAGTCAGAGGCATTTCACAAATGACGTCCTTCTATTACCGGTGGTGCCGGATAATCAAACACCACATAAGTCCTTGTCGGGTGACGTTGTAGTTTTTTCTAGAATCAGAAGGCATGATATCTAACATTGGCTGGGGGTGGCCTTGCCCCTACATCTGTTTTCGGGCCAGCTTTTTGGCTGTGACTTGATTAACGATCTTGGGGCTTATAGCCAGCACTGTTGTTTCTGAATATTTTTCTGTTATAAATTCTAAATCAAAGGCCATGTTTTTTTGCCAGTATTCTTGCTTTACCTGTAGCACAAAGTTGCAAAAACAACGTTTCAGTACAATAATTTGAAAGCATAAGACTGGTATCTTAAAAACTGGACAAAGGTGAACACCACGTAGTTTATAGAGTGGTATCGCATTTAAGCCATTCATCACCACGATAATCCACTAGTTTAAGAGCAGGTTTTCACGTTAATCAATACCTCTATCGTTCACCATCTTATTTTCGAAGACGTAACATCTTCAAAATCAATAACAATGCATCAAAAACAAAATCTTGTCTAAGAAATTTTTAGTAACTTGCTAACCATTTTATTCTAAAAACATCTGTCTTGCCCAAGGTATTGGGATTCGAAGATGACTAGACGTCCCAATATGATATATCAGATACGTTTTATACCTAGATTCAGCATTAATATCATACCGGATTAACTATAATCTAATATTTGATCAAAAACTAGTTATAATAAACTTCAAAGGCACCGCGTTAGAGATACTGAACTACAGTAGTGATAAAAAAGCAATTACATGATTCAAATTAACACAAATTGGTGTACAACCCATCAATCGGTGATCTAACTGTTAATATAACTCCAGATTTAGCAGCTCCCAGTTCTGCCTAGCAAGTGCTCGAAACTGCTTTCCAACAGGATAATTAAACAGAACAGCGTACAAATAATAAATAAGAGGTAACTAAAATATTTAAGGTCTTTAAAAGCTCCGTACACTTTTTGTCACGCCTTTACAGTCTCATAATTCATTAGCAAAGTTTCAGTACATAATATCGACACTTTACTTAAATAAGTGGGTTTTTAAAGATTGGGACTCTGAGTCAGTTATGGTAAATTGATTAAAATCTTTGTCAACGAGTAACTGTCTCCTTGAACTGGTCTATTAAAAAGCACTTCCCACATCATTTCAATCTGCCAACGCCAATGTCTTTGTTTTATCAGACTCAGTAATAGTCCATATCGTCGAAGATTCCCTCGAAATTTCCCAGATAATTTCTGTTTATGTGTGCAGAACAGTATTCGATCTTCTTCAAAAACAGTCCAATCTAACCCTAAAGTTTGTAATCTGTCCTGCAAAACTCCAACTGGGCTTCGAGACCAAGTAAAATTAGTTGATTTGAGTATAAAGAGTGCCTGGTTCACTCTGACTTCTCTCTTTCTGGCTTGCTCTCTATCAATAAAAAGTGGTGTCATTTCTCGCCGTCCTTTCACAGTCTGTTTTTCTTCTCCTGGACTCAGGTTGGTTTGATTATTTGCACAAATTGCAGCCATAGGAACATCTCTAGTTTGTCTAGATTTCTAAAACGCAAATACAATGCTGGACGTTTCATTTATCATACTGGCTATTAGATGTTTACTACTTGAATCATGTATGGCTCACCAAGAACATTTATACAGCGATAGACAACGGAACGACAATTAGTGAAACTTCATCTCCATAACAAACCAATCCTCAATATCTTTTACTGTGTTAACCACTAAAGACCCTTTTATCCGCTATCTAGCAAGTAATCAAATCCGCTACTAGATCGATAGGGATTAATATTTACAAATTCAAGAAATGGTCGATACAATTGAAAAAGAGTCTCGAAATTGGCCATACAACGTTTGCTTGAACACTGAAAATAACACTGGATTGTTACCTAATATTTCTAAATCTAAATGATTCTCCCGAATATGAATTTGCAACACAATTATTGGATACTGCCTCTAATCAGAACTCACACTTGTAATAGCGTGTAAGGCACAAGCTGCCTGATCTGTCAATAGACTTTTTGCTTCAAAATCCGACACAATTGTTTTAACTTCAGCTTCCGTACAACAAATGTCTTGTAAACAGTTTGAGATGTTACCTGCCAACTGAAATCAGTTACAGCACCTTCACCATCTTGATAAGCTGGATCCACTTGATCACCACTAGTCGCCTTTGATTTAGGGGTCGATTAATATTTTCAACCACTCATAAGTGTTCTCATCTATCTGCATATTTACAAGAAATTCCCAAAGCCACATGACTTGCCAGCGAAAATTTTTGATATTTACATGTTGAAGAAGTGAACTATACCCCGGAAATGAACACTGAAATTCTTTATAAATTTTTGCTTGAACGCTGTAAAAAATATGGGATTATTTTCTAAAATGTCCAGCATTAAACCCTTGGCCTGCAAATGCGTCTGCAGCATCTTTGCAGGACATTGAGACCAATTAAAACCCACAGATTTAACTGCCTGTAATACGCAGTCTATCTGGTCAAACAATGAATTGTCATCTTCTGACTAACTCAATATTGCATCCAATTCAGCTTCTGTCATATCAATGCATTCCAAAAAACTCTCAAACCAATCCTCAGAACGTGAACTCAATACATCACTTTCTGCGATAAACTTCGAATAGTTCAGGATCTGTCTTCAAATATTTAGATTCCAAACCCACAACTTTTAGTTTTTCATCCAAGACTACTTCCGGATCTTGAACCCAATCAAAGCGCAAGTTACGAAGGGCTTCAGAACACTTTACATGTGCATCAGTCATTTGTACCATTACGTACTACATTATCTCTCATTCCTACGACAATTAAAATAAGCAATTGTAAATTTTCAAGATCAAACATTACAACGATAGAGTGTGGGGTTGAAAGAACATCCAAAATACATTCTCCACAAGTATCAACAGTCCTATATCACAACTCGATCCATAACTTAGACCGAAAACAATATAAGGCTATTCAAAACACCAAAATATTTTTTTTAAAATACACTGTAAAGCCACAACTATTCTGATTATCCTTAGGAACATATAAAAGGTGTAACAGTGATTCTAATAACCCATAATATCCTTCTCCTGGTCTTGTTTTAAATAACACCTCCGAAATAGTATTAATTTTCCATTGAAAATAACTTTGATTTATTAGTTCAATGAATGTGTGATATTTATGAAACTCACCTACTTGAAATTTTCTACCAAGACGATGCTTAAGCTTACTAAACAAAATAGAATTTTCTTCAAAAACGTCCAATTTTAATCCAACAACCCATAATTTTTCTCTTAATGCTTTTACAGGGCTTCTTTTCCAAGTAAATCTTGTCCTCTGCAATACTCCAAGTGTTTTGAGTATCTTATTTTCTTTGTCACTTTGTTTCAAGTCCAAAAGAGATTTGCAGGTGAAATCAAGATTTTTTAATGGTGTGGGTGTTGCGTCAACCCTCATTCTTTCTATAATAGGAGGATTTCTAAACTGTGGTGTTATAATAGCATTTTTTATTCGCTCATAAGTTTGTCCATTGGTTGGTCTACATTTCAACATACTCCACATAATTTTTGTTTGCCAAATAAAATGAGCCGAGACAATGAGATCTAATAATCCTCGGTATCTTTAGTTCAACTTACGATACAACTCATTACAAAATACCTCAAACAATTCAGGATCATTTTTAAGACAATCAGAATTTAAACCAACAGTTTGTAGTTTTTCACCAAATATAACTTTTGGATTTTGAGTCCAGTTGAAACGCAAAGATCGTATTGCTTTAGAGCATCTTTCGACATTTTTACTACTAGTTACTACTTCTTATACCTACAAAGATCTGTAAAACCAAATAGAAATTCACAAACTTACCACTTGTTTCCGTTTTATTACAAACCTTTCTAATAGAAGTCTGTTCTAGTGACTTTGTACTCCACATGTAACTCACGCCTATTTTGTTTCTGCTTTCAGCATACAAGATTCTGTTCTGTCTAGGTTTCCTATTTTATGTGCTAACACACATCTCGCAGGGTATGGTAGGTTATTAGGAAAAGACACGTAAAGTTTTGAGTGGCTTCACTCTCTCACCCATAAAAGAAAAAGCCGAACGATGTGGCACCAATTTGTAGCAGTGATGTTTGCCCGCAATTTAGAACAGTTCCTCGAGAGCACTGGTTAATTTATAATAGGAACGTGTCCTAGGTGCGCCTGAAATTACAATAAAGAAAGTCAGACCCGCCCTTTATCATTCGACTATACGCTCAGTTTTATCATTAGACAAATTTGTATTCACTCATGGTTTTATTAATATAACTTTAAGCATTGAGCTATTAATCTGTAATATATGAGAAAATATTTAGAAACAACAGGGGTTAATACGAGTTCAATTCTTTCATGGAGGAAGAGAGTAAACCATACTGTCAGAAGTTTTAACGGGGCTCAGTCTAACAGGCTAACTGTAGATTGTATAATAAGTTTCCAGTGGGAAACTTCTCAGCCAGTGGGCTAAGGTGCAGGTTAGGTAGTGGCCTAGAGTCTCGCAGTGGCTAGACTTGTTACAACTCACGCAGTGGCCCGAGGAAGACCGACTGAAGCTGTAACTCATGCCTTCATTTATGCCCTTCGCCGCATGACGTCACTGTCGAAATTTCCATGCTTCCACGAAATCTCATTGGCTAATTTTTGTGCGTCGCGTGACGTCGTGAATTTCCGAAGAACTACGTCGCTCGCTGCTTCGTAGCGACTCTAGTGGTCTTATTCAGCGCTTCGCCGAAGTCCAAAATCGTTTTGCAATGCTTTTCGTTTTTATCTGTTTAAATCGGGAATTTTGCTTGTAAATTTGTATGGAATGTTAATGTAAATGGTTTCTATAATATTTTGAGTTACTCTCTTCCTAAGTGTGACTTGCAATTAATATGCGGAGTATAAGTACACACTAGTTTGAATAATTACACATTACCATGTCCTTGTAGACTTAGTGTTTTTAGTCGTTACTTTTTTCCAGTTTCATTCTCTTGGAATTCAGAGCATTTCTTGGTAAAACTTTGGTGTTCCAATATTCTTCCCAATCACTGCTATTCAATGAGACCATCGACAAGCTTCTGGGGCGATTTCTTGACTTGTTTTTAAAGTAGTTGAAAACTTCAATTAGTTTTATTCCAGAATCAAGAGACGCTTCATGTTGAGGATGCAACGCTAACTCAACGAATGACTTCGAGGGCTGGATTTGCCCCGCAGGCCATAGTTTGGAGACCCCTGGACTAGACAATTGTCAGTTCGTGTCATTCCTTTGTTGTATTTGAATTTTCTTTTGATGTAGCCTATTTACACAAGAATGTGTGCCAAAATTTGTAGATCCCTTCTTGTGATGAACATTTCGAAAAGCAGACAAGCGTCTACAATTAAGCTTTTGGTCTAGGGTCAGGTTTAGCATTCATGGTTAAGGTTTTGTGTTGGTGTTTAGGGTTGACTGTGAAAGGCGGAGCTTGGTTGCGGAGGTTTGATGACGTAACCGGAATCGTTAAAACCGATATTTTTCGTTGAGCAATGAGAAGTAAACGGTAGCAAAAATAATTTTACTGCAAAAGGTGATGTTACACTACGGTAAAAAAAGTGTATTTTGAAGTTTTATTATTTTTGGTTATCTGAGTTTCACAACGGTTTTACGGACAAAAAATAGGTTACATCAGTTGTGGATATATCAAATTTTTAAACATCGCAAACTTCCATGTATTCCATGTTTGCGGGAAACGCATATTAAGTTGCAATGATACAACATTTTTCCTTAACTATTTTTCCTTCTTTTGATTTTGCAACGCAACTTTTTGCACTCCGGTTACATCATCAAACCTCCGCAACCAAGCTCCGCTATTTATGGAGTCCCGCCTTTAGGGTAATCATTTAGGGTTGGGGTTCAGTGTTAGTGTCTAAGGTTAGTGTTTAGGGTTAGGGTTTACGGTTAATTTGTAATGGTTAAGATTAAGGTTTGAGGGCATATAGGGTAAAAAAATTAATAGTCACCTAAATCCTTTAATCTGAGAAGCAACTGACTTGTAAAGAATAGGTCACGTATTTTGTAGAGGTCAACCATTTGGTTTGATACGTTTTTTTAGTCTTTTTAAAGCGAAAACCGGATACGGTCATTTAGACGCTGCCAAAAGTTTATAGCATTCACTTTGGAGTTTAAGCAGGAGTCGAGTCCAAAACCTGAAAATGTTTGAGTGTATTCAGCCGAAGCAGGAGTGGAGTCGGAGTCAAAAATTTCGGACTCTGTACACTTCTGTTGATCGACTTCAGCGTGGTGTATATTTGATAAGCAGCATCTATTTTGCCTCATGAGACAAAAACAGTTCTGAAGTTATTTTGTCAGTAGCTGCACACACTTGTTTGAAGTCATTACGTGACAAGTTTGGAATGTATGACCTACATAGCTGACCTTAATGTCTAATTTAAATGTGGGGAAGCTTTTAGTGGCTGTTCGTGTACGTTGTGTAAAGAATAGGCTAAGCCATAACTTTAAACCTCAACATGTTGTGTCTCTCTGTATTGAGCTGGTCATGTGACCATTGCAACCATTTGTGTTATATTGAAGGCAAAATAGCCACAACATGTATTTTGTCTCATGAGGCAAAATAGACAGTATTTTTTCAATATGAGTTACCGGGAAGTTTTTGGAGTGCTAACAGGAGTCGGAGTTCATGTTTCAAAATTTTGCGGAGTAGGAGCTAGAGCAGGAATCTTGAAAGCGTTAAGCAGGAGTGGAGTGGGAGTCTACAAAAGGTGACTCCGCTTATCTCTGCTCCCTAAGCTGATGATACATCCGTGCAGTGGAGGTACTACCCTACACTGGTGGTACTGACGCCACTGACCCTTACTCATTATATGTGGTTAGTTCACTACTCTTGCTTAACAGTATTATTGCCTACCACTTGCCCATTTTGTTTTACTTAATGTAAAGTAGCTGCTGAAGTAGAAATACAAGTTTTTACAACCAAACAACTACAAAGTATAATACAGTAACACAGAAAACAATCAAGCCAAATAATTGGAAAAATCAGGCACAAGGTTCACACAAAAACAGAGCATGCAGGATAAACATGGTGACAAAAATATTCACAGAAACATGAGCTGAAAAATATATGAAGGGCAGAGAATAATACAATTAAAAATAAAGTATATAGAATAAAGGTTTTATAGTACATACACTATACATCAAGGTAACACAGATGATGGTGGGCAAGCAATGGTGAAGAGTTGAGGCATGTACAGATGGGCAGTTAAAGCAAGCGCATAGGTGAAGGAAGTGAACATCAATAAGGGTTGTGAGGCAAAGAGCAATGGAATTAGAAACACATCATTTCATTGCAACAACAAGTATCAAAGGCAGAAAACAATGTTTATACATATAAATAGTGAAGAAATATAATTTTACCCACGGACCATAATGGGGTGTGTTTCAGATGAGTTATTTCCAACCAGATGCATAGTGGTACCAAATGATGTTGAAGAGACAATGGCATGGACATATCACAGTAATATTACCAGGAAACATTAATCCAGTAAGTGTTGGGTACATGAAAAACAAAATATGTTTAGTAATTGAAAGCATTTAGTTCTAAGGTAGAGATTCACAAAAAGTCATGACTTATGTGAACTAGCTAGTAGCCACATATTTCACAGATATAACTGGTGTCATGTCATTGACATTGCACCTCAGCTTTATATGATTGCGGGCCTATGAATTTAACTAAAGTCAATGTCTGTGAGGTCCTAGAGGTGGACATCACTTCGTTTGCCTCCAAGTCCTCGTATTGCAGCAAGGGTACTCCTCAAAGGGGCGAATCTGAGCAATGTCCTTATGTATGTCATGACAGATGCATGTGGCTCCTGCGTTTTTCAGCTATTTTTTCTGCCAGTCTTTTGTTGACTCTGTTGCATTCTGGTGCCAGTTCCTCTAATAGTTCAGCACGGCTATTTCAGCATTTAGCATTCTTCTCTTGTATTCTGTGTTTCGTGTGTCTGGTATATTGTTGGTCTGAGGGGTTGCAATCAAGATTGAGTTTTTGATTGTAAATTTTGTCTGTTAGTTTAGCAGTGATCTGAGTGGAGTATTCATATTCTGTCTTGGCAGTTTCCTGAGGATTTCTCAGACCTAGCCCAACATGCCTGAGAGGAAGAGCTAGTATTTGTCTTTCTGCATCACTTGCCTCATGTCCTATGAGAACAGGAATCAATTGATCTCTGATGATGTTTTCCAGTGGTTCAAATAATTAACTCAATATCCAGTACTGTTCTTTGGAAATGGGTCCATCTGGAGCATCATCCTTTGGTGAATGCTGAGTATGTTGCTTGAGGATCATCTTGTGCATAATTTGAAAGTAACTGAAGGTGTTTTACGTAATCCTCAACCTTGTGTTTAAATGTATTGTTGCCTGAATTGTTCTGTCCCAATTACCGATCCAAGGAAGCATTCACCTTGGTCTGTGATTTTGATTCTATCATCTAGAGTTTTCGTGCAGATTGCATTGAACTATTATATATCTTTTTTTAAGAGGATGGCCTTTGCAGGTTTTGGGCAATGCCCGAAGTAGCTGTTGAAGTGTTATTTTGCTTGACTGACTCACAAATTGCGCATTGTTTTTCTTTGTTTGGTCTACATATCTTATCATGGCTGCTGCCCATGATTAATGAAATGAACTTGTGAATTTCATTTAAAATGTGATACCAGTTAGAAAGTTGATCAGAATTTCTGCTTATGGATCATCCATAAGCATCTTAAGGTAGTTTTTGCATTAAAAGTTCAATTTTGAATTTGCAAGAAGTTCATTTATTATATTAGTATTAACCGTTCTTTATAAATTTTTAGAGTAATTTAAGCGTGTGTATCAGCCATGATATGCAGTAAGTGCAAATGCATGATTTAACATGTAATTCCCTGAAACACAGTTTTTTTTTCTAAATACAGATTATCAAAATTAATGCATGCAAACTATGAAAAACAGCACATTTTTGCAACAGTTTTATCTGGCATACAGTAGTACAACACATAGGGATTAGGGAAGCCATTTTTAGGACACCTATTTTGGATTTGTGGGCCACAATATGCCAATGGCTAGTTTTGAAAAAAGATATTCCGGTTAAATGATTTTTGATTTCTTGTAGTTATTACAATTTTTGCTCTTTTTAATTTAGTGACCAGTTAAGTAGTGCAGCGGAGTGAACACACATCTGGATTCACTTCCAAAGTTGAATCTTATTGAAGACTTGAAAAATGATGCTGCAGCTTTCCAGCCTCATGCTTAGTGTTAGTGGATGTGTTTAGGGAAAAATTCAGTTTCAGTAAACATTTGGCTATATTAGGTGAACATTCAAAAAAGATCTTGTTTGTATGAATAGTTCATTTGGCTTCCCATTCAATTTATATAAAGCTTCTCAGCCGCAATCATATTTCATAATATTTTTTTCAGTAGCCTTTGAACCATGTTAACAGTAAGATTTGCCTAGGATAAAAACTATTGCAAGGTAACGTTGGGCATCATACTTCCGACAGTTGCAAATAATATGTGTGGTGTGCCATAATTTTTGCAGGTGTAAGCTGAACTGTTTGCCCCAGTGGTTGCAAAATGCTGATTCAAAATCGATTGTGTGCTTCAATAGTGTTACTGTGCAGAAAAACAGATGACCTGGTGCAAGTTTTGGTAAAGTAGGACTTAATTTTTAATTTATTAGTTTCTTGGTACAAATGGAATGTATGAAGCTTCAATCCATTGGACTTTGATTTAAACTTTTGTAATCAAGGTTTCCATGTTTGGAAAAGATCAGAATGATAGAATGTTTAAGAAGATGAAGACTACAATTATTTTTTCAGTCTACCGTAAAAAGTTATTTATGGCCAAACGACACCTTTGCAATGTGCTTCAATTAACAACAGTAGGTTTAATCATGTTTTGCCTATAGAACTTTGCAAATAAACTTTGCAACTAGTACATTGGCTACTGCATACAGCTTACCATCACATTACCAAGCTGTGTGATTAAGAAATATCACCATTGAAAAATGCAAATTAGTTGCAGGGTGAAAAACTCACTAGCATGAAACGACTTCAGTCCATCTAAGAAAAAAAGCTTTTTAAAAATCCTATTTTAGGTTTCAAGTTTTTTGAATAATTGTCTATACATACTTCATCACAAAAAATATTTTTTTTTTTTTAGACACAGGTTTTTGGACATGTTTATATGGCAACTAAATTTTTTGAAAAGTGGCTATATTTTTTTTTTGACATGATGTATTTACTGAATAAAATATCATTTTTTTCTGAATAAAATTGCTTATGCTTCTAATATTATAATATTACACTAAAAATATCATCATATTTGAAGTCAGCATGTCCTAAGTGGTGGATTGTTCTGTTCATCACATCTCTAACATCAATTGAGCAAAACATACAGCATCTTGTTTTTAGGAGCACTCCATGCCACCTAGTGGTGACCAAAACTTTAAACACCCATATCTCAGAAACCGCTAGACCGAATTGAATAGGTTGTTTCTTAGATTTTTGCAGCAAGTCATATATCTGAAGTAGTGAAAATCTGAGAGTATGGGTTACTCTTTTGTTGAATTATAATGGAATGCCCCACTAGACTTTTACTAACTGTGTCCATGAAGAGTGCTGTAGAAGCATGAAACCTACTGTTATGGAAAAACTGACTGGTTTTGGGTTCGCTTTGTAAAAGCTGTGCATCACTTTCAGGTATTAAGCACCAGCATTGGGATTTTACAACTAAATTACAAATCTCATCATTGGATTTTCTGTGATTTCTACTGATTAATCCCAGGATTTTTCAGGTTTGTCAAAGTTAAAAAGGTACACACATTAGCTGCAGTAACCACATTTATTTCTATAAAATTGACACGTAAGCAGTAGTGCATCAACAATGTTGTCATTAAGGTGGCTCATAATTTTATTTCAAAATGGCAATAGCCGCAAAAGTACATTCAGCATGAAATGATGTATAGTTGGTCTCAACTGTTTGTATAGTTGGTCTGAAACATATACAGGCAAAAATTATTTTTCCCACTGAAGCTAAACCTACCATTCGCAGAGAAATTTTGTGGCAACTTGTGTGATTGCAGTCAACCAAACAGTAAACAAATTTTCCATATAGTGATTTCACTGAGGTGGTTGAAACAAACCAGATAAGAGTGGCTGCAGGGACCCAATGGCCTTATTCCAGCACTATACAGTGATTCATGACATTTTAAATAAACCACATATTTATGGTTCTTACACTGTTGCTTTTGTAGAACAACTCAGCTTTGACTCTTTGGATACATCTGAAGATAAGTGGCTTAACAAACTAAATGCACCAACATTCAAATCATGATCATGTTGATGCCTATTTTTCCCAGATGTTTCATATTTTTGTTTACCGACTTTTGTGTCTGCCATTTCAATGTTTACCTTTTAAAACCACTCCCTAGAATAGGTCAGTCTACCTTTCTACCACAAGGCTAACTTCTAGCTAGTTCATTCCACTGTCTGCTATGATTGAGTCACCACTGTGTTGGTGTTGCTCTGTTCTGCATCAGATAGTTTTTCAGCTTCAGTATTACCAGATTTATGAAAACTGCCTATTTTCTAGGTATTTTGCACTACAGCTTGTGTTGTGATTTATACAGTTAAGTCTAGAGTTTGTTTGCTTTCTCTGCTTGTTAGTCCTTAGGCATTTCATTTGTAAGCTTTTGCTTGTATATTTCAACACAGAGGATGTGCATAGTTACATTAAATCAATTTTCTATCAAAAAATGAAACGATTGATGTGACTGCTTCACCTTTGTGGAGATTAGTTACTTGAATATACACTAGATACGTGGAAGTCTGAATCATCGATAAGTCATGAATGCGGAGGCTATTGAGTTGATTTCTAGAAAGTTTGCAGCAAACCTAGAGATTTTAATCTTACCACATTACTGTAACAACCATGTTCTGTTGTTTTAATGCATTTGAGTTTATCATTCCTGTTTTTGTCCATAGTATAATAAAGCCTACATCCTAATGCTTGATATAAACTCTTAAATATTTTGAGTTTGTCAGGGTGAATGTAATGTGATTTATTTATATGATTGTCTGCGCATTATCAGTTGTCCAATTCATTTGACATTGCTCTTTGGCATTACTATTAAAGCCAGTCAGATGTTTTATATTTGTATTTCTGTGGTGACAGAAACTATGATTAAAGTCTGCATTTCAGTAGGTTGAAACATCCATGTTGGTCTTACACATTTTTCCTTATGCTTGTGATGTATGACATGTCTGACTTTGGTTTTTCTTACTAAGTAGCAAAAGAGATCTGACAAAATAAAGTTCACATTAACTGACTAGAGATACATTTTGAACTATTTATATACATTTGGTATGTTATGCAGTTCACATGTGCTATTTGTCTGCTAAGTGGAGCAGATCTGCATTTGGAAGGTGACATTTTTTAAATATTTTACTAGACTTGTGGCTGCAATCTGCAAAATGGATGTTGGAGAATTACTGTCTTTTAAGCCTGCTGTTGCTGCAAAGAGAGATTTAGAAGCTCGCTCAAGCTCAGAAGAAATGCCAAGAAAAATGCCCAGACAAAAAATATCTTCAGGGCACTCAAGGCTTCAGGAAAGGAGTATGGAGTCTGATTTGGATACATTTTTTGGTAAAGCTCGACAGAAAGGAAGTTCTAACGAACGACACACCAAACCTTCCCGCCGTCAACCAGAGACAGTTTCTGAAAGGATGTCTAATGTTCCTGGAGTTCGCGTTGCACAAGAGAATTCTGACAACAATAGTGAAACAGCAGAGGAGCGCCAGATGAAACTTTTGGAGATGTGGGAAGAAAAGTTGCAGAAAACTGGTGACAATGTTAATATTGAGGAGTATGATGATCAAAAAGTTAAAAAACTGATACTTTCGTTTGAAAAAAAGGTTTTCAAAAATCAAGAAATGCGTATCAAGTTTCCCGACAATCCAGAAAAATTCATGGATTCCGAATTAGACTTAAATGATGTAATAGTTGAAATGAAAAGCCTTGCTACCATGCCAGAGCAGTATCACTTTCTGGTGGAACTGAGATCGGTCAGTTCCATGTTGACGTTGCTCAATCATGCTAACACCGACATTGCCATTGCAGTTGTAGATTTGCTTCAGGAGTTGACAGACGTGGACACTTTGACTGAGAATGAGGAGGGTGCTGAAGTACTGATTGATGCTCTAATGGAAGAGCAAGCTTGTGCCCTCCTGGTACAGAACTTAGAAAGACTAGACGAATCCGTTAAGGAAGAAGCCAACGGTGTGCACAATTCGCTTGCTGTTATCGAGAACGTTTTAGAACTGAAAGCTGATCTTGCTCCTACCCTTGCCCAACAAGGTCTACTTGCGTGGATTTTGAAAAGAATCAAGGCGAAGATGCCTTTTGACGCAAATAAGTTGTACTGCTCAGAAATACTCTCCATACTTTTACAAGACCATGACGAAACACGTCAACAAATGGGAGATATGGACGGAATTGATATATTGTTGCAGCAGTTGGCTGCTTTTAAAAAACACGACCCGAATGGATCAGAAGAGGTCGAGTTCATGGAGAATCTGTTTAATTGCTTGTGCTCTTCTCTTCTTTTCGCTTCGAATCGTGACAAGTTTTTGAATGGTGAGGGCCTTCAACTCATGAACCTCATGCTGAGAGAGAAAAAAATGTCACGAAACAGCGCGCTGAAGGTACTCGACCACGCTATGAGTGGGCCCGAAGGAAGCAGCAACTGTTCTAGATTTGTCGACATCCTCGGTCTGCGTACACTGTTTCCCTTGTTTATGAGACCGCCGAAAAAGAATAAAAAGGTGGGAACTTCGAAAAAGGATTACGAGGAACATGTAGTTTCAATTACAGCCTCGATGCTGCACAATTTGAAAGGATCGCAGCGGCAGCGTTTGATTGCCAAGTTTTCTGAAAATGACTACGCAAAAGTTGATCGTTTGCTGGAATTGCACTTCAAATACTATGAGCGCGTGCAGAAGTTCGACAGTCGCTTGGATGTGGAAAAGGCCAGGTTGCAAAACCAAGGAGACGATGTCGACGACATGGACGAAGAGTTTTACTTGCGCCGACTGGAAGCCGGTCTTTTCACCTTGCAGCAAACCGATTATATTATAGTCGACATATGCGCCTCGGGCAGCCAGCAAATCAAGCAACGTGTCCTGCAGATCCTTAATTTGCGGGGGGGTTCGGTCAAAAGCATCCGAAATGTTATTAGAGAGTATGCGGGAAACATGGGAGACGATAATAATTCCGCTGAAACAGACCAGCAAAGAATCATGGCTTTAGCTGACAAGTTCTGAACTCGCATCTACTCCTTGCGGATGCTGCTCCAGTGTTGCGGTACGCGTGTGGCGACTTACCGTGATGAAACACTTCAGGGTTGGAGGATCGGCATAATTCCATTTGTGGGGCTGTTGTCGATGAAGTGTGTTTAAGGTCACGTCGCATTCAGCATGTATACATGATGAGCAATTTTCCTTTTTTCCCTGTTACGTTGGCAACGTTTCGTGCTGCTGTGCTGGAAACGTTTCGTGCTGAAAGAACAAATCTTTTCATGCTAGGCAGTGATTGTCATTTGTCATTTCAAAAATAGGTTAGCATTTTGTGTACTTATGCGGTGATGACGCATCACGCGAAAACATTTTAAATGTTGTTCAAATTCGTCGGTTCGATAGACCAGTTTGCTACTGTTTAACAAATAAGCTTCACTGGTAGAGAGCAGTGTACCTTCGCGATTTTTTAACACTCTCCATTTGAAGTTACTTTCTGTCAGTGATGTACTTGAGACTTCGCGAATGAGACTAGTTAAAACTTCGGGACCAAAACTTGGTCAAAGAAACCGAGATCTGAATCTTCAAGACTTTGAAATGTTCTTGTGAGAGCTGTTAACGCATTTCCATATCCAGTGCTTAGCAAAATTTGGGTGTTTTTCATATTTTTATGAGGACAGGACACCACACGTAGATTTACATTTAAACAACTCGTTTACTGAGCCTTGTTTTAATGAGAGAAATGGTCATATACAATACAGTAGTTTCAACAGTCTCGTACTCAGTTTTGAAAATTTCGCGACACATTTGGCAAGCATTGCTCATCTCGCAAGGCGCCTTTTCTAACACAGAAAGCGCCTTTTTTGAAGTATTGTGTCGTTTCTATACGTGAAAAGATAAATACAAAATGTATAAATTGTGAGTTGTTTCAATACATACTGTGAAAATTTGAGTTATTTGAAAACAAAATAGTGAAGCTAGTAGGTTGCACAATGATAACAAAATTTTTGAAACACCCTGTGGCTGTGGCAGATTTGTCCTAACTGCTCAACATGTCAGACAGTTTTGTTAACCTTGAATTAAAATGATTACAAACGCCATTTGCAATAATGCTCTATGTAAATTTTGTTATCGGTTTCGCAAATGTAAGCAATATATCTGATTAGTTTGAAAGGTTGTGGAGCATATCGGAAGATGTGTTCACTTGTGTATGTATTGGCACAAGATTCGTTAAGTTCAACTGTAAATCGGTGCAGAAATGTTTTTATGTGATTTGCGTATTTCACTCAAACTCGCGGCATGTAAAATTGAACCTACATATATCTTTTATAAGTTCATATCAGGGTTGCGGAGTACGAAGTAAAATACCGACTCCACCCTTTCCAAATTTCCGACTTCTTAGCACAACATGAATGGATATTGGCTGTCAACAATTTAGTAGCAACTAGCAATCAATGGAAATCGTGGCACAAGGCAAGAATTCTCTGTTTCAATAAAAATTTTAAAAGAAATTGTTCAATTGCACCATTTCAACAGGCACGAGTTAGGATTCCCAACTTAGGAACTGCGATGCAAAAAATGATTCAATTGGGCTTCCGGAGTTGGATAAAAAATCCGACTCCATCCAAACACATCCGACTCCGCAACCCTGTTTCGCATCTTCTGCACCGATATGTTATACACGTTCACGTTTATGTACCGATTTGTTGTGCAAGTTGACAAATTTGTACTGATATGTTGCGCAGATTTGCATACCTGCGCTGGTTTAAAGAAAAAATGTAACCTATGTGAACGGAAAAAAAGTTTTGAGGTTGATACGGCGGAAGGTTAAACCAGTGGCGTAGCCAGCCCAAAATTAGGGGGATTTTTGATTTTAGGGGAGCAACAGTATTTTGTTTGGGATACTGCCTCTCAAAGCACAAAATACATATTCTAAATTTTGGGGGTCCGTGGTCCCCTGGGCCCCCGTGGCTACGCCTATGGTTAAAACGTGGATAGTTCAGATTTTGAGGCCAAAGTCGCCAAAAACATGTTTTCAGGGAACACTGAACAGTGAAAATGCATGGCAAACTTTGTGTATTGTATTTCACTTCAGCATCCCTCGTCATTGTGCAGCATATAGAATAACTGGCAACTTCTCCCCCAAACGTCTGTGGCACCCCTCTGATATAAATGCGCCCCTTTCTCGTGTCTGTCGAAGTAGAAACAGACAAAAATACTCTACAGTAAGCAATGGATTACACCTCATTGAAAGTCAGGATTTACATGCCGGACTTCTACCCAGCCACTTGTCGGCTAGGATCAACAATGTTATTTGTTCGTATATTTCTCTTCCGCGTGAGAACTTCTCACCCAACCTTACTAAGATCAGGCAAACGCGGTCACCTTCGCTAGCACAGTTCTCTACTTGCGGCTGGACTGTGCAAAATTGATTTGTTTTTGTTACAAGTTCAATTTTAATGTCTGATGCCAGCCTTGAAAGGAAAAGCTGTAGTGAAAACAGGAATGCAATAAATATGGAAAACTTATGATTGGCGCAAGATTTCAGAAACCTGCAAAGCGAAAAACTAGTTTCAGTTCTGCTGCCAATGCAGTCCGTGAGTCCGCAGTAGATCTGCATCGTAGTACTGCAACATAAAGATAAGTGGATGAGTTTCTTGTCTGAACTAATGCCGCTGATTGAACCATGATGCATCATGTGACAAGCTAAAGCAACGTATGTACGTTGGCAAACAGTTTTCCGCCATAGGCGTAGCCAAAGGGGCCATGCCCTCCCAAATTTTTAGAAAATATAGTCATTTTGTGCTTTGAGAGGCGTTTTTCCAAATAAATTCCCCTAAAATCAAATATATGCCCTCCAAATGTTTGGGCTGGCTACGCCACTGTTTTCCGCTATCTGATAAAAATTCATTGAGCGTGCTCGAATTATGACCCAACAATGCTATTGTGCAACACTTCACTCCCTGAACGGGGACAACGCAGCGTAGTATTGAATCACACCTCAAGAAACCATAGTACTACAGCAGTTAGCTCAACGCAAACTTCGGCAAAATACCAGCTATCCACAGCTTGGTGGAATGAATATAATTGGCTTCACACGGTCATGACCATGTTTGATGAATGGTTCACTATTTGGGGGGTGACAGCGCCTTTCGTCCAGGTGTGTAGCCAGGTTTTTTGGGGAAAAATACATTTTTAGGGGGAAGGATTTTTGCTTTTATGGTATGTTTAGAACAAATTTTTCTAGGCACAACAAAATTTGGGGGCAGTGACCCAAATTTCCGTAAGTGCTGTAGGGTTAAGCTTTTACTAAATCATGTTTCAGCCATCCAGTGTAGTCAGGTTAGGAAACGCTAATCACCGTCAGTAGCGGTTATCCAGTGAAATTTCAATTATTGGACGCATCACCCTGACTTATTTAACCAAATAGATTCCAACTGTTACGCACCATAACTGACATGATGGCGTTTGCGAATGTCGGAGGCTTGTTGCATAGGCGTAGCCAAGGGGGGCAGAGGGTACATGGCCCCCCAAATTTTTAGAAAACAGTCATTTTGTGCTTTGAGAGGCGTTTTTCCAAACAAAATAGTGCTTTTCGCCTAAAATGAAACATTTTGCCCCCCCCAATTTTTTTGGCCTCTCCCAAATTTTTGGGCTAGCTACGCCACTGGCTTGTTGTGCATGTGGAGCTTCGTCGATTGTTACAATACCACATTGTAACAACGGGTCTGTAACAAAGTTTTGAGGCCTATGCTAAATTTTTTGTTTGTATGAATGCTGTAACGTCTGTAACAACAAACTTTAGCCTGGTGGCAAGCTTGAAAAACGCGAAACTAGTATCCCTGTGAAATAAACTATGATCGATTTACTTGCCGCCATCTTTGTTGCTTATAACTAACGCCTGTGACATGTGTAGATAATATTGCAAAGAACACGGTGTTCAAATGAACTCGGTATCCATCTGAAACATTGGTGTGATGCAAAAAAATTGTCCTTGTCTATGCCAAATGTACAACGGGAAAAAGCCTTTTTGGGGGAGGGGTGCTGGGATGGACCTTGCCAAGTGTAGTTACACGTAACTCGCCGTTGCGGCAAGATGTAGGCTTTACCACACTTTAATCAGAATGCGCACGTAAAAGCAGTAAGCATGAACACAACGGCAGCGATCAAGAAATGATGCGCACCTATCGACAAGTAAGTAGAAAATGACGACGTTCAGAACAACCGGCCACAGTTGCGTGCCGTAAGCAATCAGGCAAACAGACGAGTTTGCTCGAGGGTCCAATTACATTTTACAAGCGAAGCAAGGCATCATCTCACCACAATCTTCCC
>JGI24022J15233_10001596_pt1 | contig 19403 bp, 10 predicted proteins | sample Ectturendosymbi2_FD_15233 | JGI IMG/M metagenome (IMG submission 15233) | reverse complement strand
CTCCAATTGGGGGTTATGGAGTGCGGCTGATACGGCTCTGCTTGGNCACCCCGTTTTGTCAACTCGTACCACTTCTTCCAGAACAACTAGTTTAATCAAATATTGGTTTACTCAGAAGAATGATATACATTAAAATAACAATAAAAGACCACAACTAAATTTAATGAGATTTTTGTTTTTGTTAACCTTCCACCAATTGGTCGATGCGTGGCGTAAATTTGTTAACAGAGCATAGAAAGTCATAATGTTGCGATACAATAGGAATAGCAGGCTAGCGGAAAATGTATTTATTTAGAAACAAACCCGATACGTAAACTAGAAAGCTGTGAAATCCAGGTTTTTGTGAAAAAATGGAAGCTACTTGCGCACCACCTGGAAGACCTTTGCGTGCCACTAGTGGTACACGTACCACAGGTTGGGAACTCCTGCTCTCATGGGTGTCGGAAGGATTTTTCTAGGGGGGGCACTAGGGGATTTTTCCAAAATTTTTCCAGGGGGACAAAAGTGGTGAAATTTGTTTTTTCCCACTCAAAACTAAGAAAACAACCTTTTTTTGCTATATAAATTTCAAAATCTAGAGGGCGCCTAGGCCCTCCTGCCCCCCCCCCTTCCGACGCCCATGCCTGCCCTATGGCCGCAACACGACCTGTAAACTACATGATGTAATCGTGCGTGGAAAGGATACATTTTCAAAATCTGTTAAAATAGCTTTTGAAACTATCACTATGTTATTTAACACACATTAACAAAAATCTTAACTTTGGGACATATTTACTTTTTTGTGCCAATGATCAAAAACCTAACCAACGACAAATTACTTCTTAGTAAAATGTGCAACTCGTTTGAGTTGCTAAGTAGGACTTTACAGTACGTTGTAGGCTGTCAGTATAGAATGAAAGCGCATAAGCGCATGCCTTCCCCATGGTTTACAAATGGCATATAGTTTTCTCATTGCCCTGCTTGAGCTGGTCCCTGACATAGTGATGTTACCTCAAAACGTCGGCCCTTCAGTTGTTGTTACATTTTTCGAAATTCGCAAGAAGCATTTCAGTTCTTCCTGGATTTTCTTTTCCTCAAAGTGTTCACCGACTTTTATTTGGAACTACATTCCACCAATAATCAAAATTGGCAGAATTTGGCCGCAGTACATTAAATGCCCAAAGAGTTTGTAAATGAATACGTAAAGATCTTTGATAATTCTACAAACTTACTTTTAATTTTTCTTCTTGCTTCTTTGTAATTGCAATATCGCGGTTGGACAAAATTTTGATTGTTTCACTGAGGCTGATACCTTCCTGTTTGTGTTCCTTAGAATCTGCAAATACTTCCCATGCTGATGTATCGTGGTATTAAGAAAAAATGCCAAATATGCTGCACAAGCCGGTACTTACAAAAAGATATTTGAAAGTCTTCAAAGATGTTGGATCAAACGCAGGGGCGTACCGAGGTTAGATGGTGCCCGGAGTAAGAAGCTAGTTTGGTGCCCCCATGTTCGAACCTTAAGTCTTTCAGGAGCAAATGTACTGTATTGAAGTAAAGTATACCTGCGACATTGTTGGGACTTCTCGGCGCAAGGGACACTGTGTTTCCCCCTCGGTACGCCCTGATCAAACGAGCTGCTAAATCACTTGAAACAAGAATTACATTGTTATTCCGACCCAGGGCCGTGACCAGTGACGGATTTACGCATAGGCCAAATAGGCCATGGCCTAGGGCCCCGCTCTTTTGGAGCCCGGCGCAAATCCTTCCTATGACGACTCAATACTTTTAGACTTTGCGAAACTGCGCAGAGGCGGAACTTCACAATTTACTTTGAAACGAGCGAAAATGTAAAAATGTAGTTCTAGAGCAGACTCTTATCAGTACAGTAACAGCACGGTAATATTGCTTGTTGCGCAGTATAAGAATGACAACACTGCTTCTCATCAGAGTTCTGCAGTATCTGGCGGTCTTTCGTTGTTGCGAGCTTTTTGTCAGTGGAAGGTTGAACATCACAGGTACGCCGGAAAGCTGGGCATGACGGGACATTGCTCACCCTGCCCTTTCAAAAGGTGGGCAACGGGAGCGGAGGTGTCTTTTTTATAACTGCATTCCAGGTAATTTATGTTTTATCAAGGTAGATTTGAAACAAATTTATTGCAGCTACATATTCGCGCACCCAGAAATTTCAGAATGGTTTTCTAAAATTTCTATTAGTAGTTTTGGGGTCAACCTTATTGCTGAACAGAAAGAAGCATGTGGACAACGATGTTTTTGTGTATTGCCTCGTAAAGTTTCCATTGCCATTAACTCTTTTACTGCACCCGCCGCCGCCCTACCGCTGTTCCGGCGTCCTTGGAACATCAAGTAAGAAAGTGCTGTGTGGCTTGATGTTGAGGAACATGGCTGGGCGTGTGCTTTAGAGGGGTACCTGTGGTAACGGTTTCAAATGCATTTGGCCATGGTCCTAACATAGACTGGGATGCACCAAGGTGCTATAAATTTGAATATAACTTCCCTATACGTCCTCCACGGGAATGCTTTACGTACATTGACAAACATGTACTTACGTGTGTTCAATTGTTCACGTTCATTAATATTACGATTCCTTCTTATGCAGGAGTCTTTGATCGAGAAAAAGTAGATGAAGTTTGTTTTGTATTTTTAGTGAATGACTAAAATCGCTTTGTTGCAATTGCGGTTTTCTTTGGAGGGCAAGGAAGGCAATAACATGATGAATATTAGTAGTGTCGGACAAACTAATGTACTTTACATTTTGACTTTGAGGATTTTCGTGGTGATTTGTGGTCCGAAAATTTTAACAGCAAACTGTAGAAAAAATTTACACCAGTGAAATGCTTAGCATTGCACAACCATCCGAGTTGCGTAAAGGAGGCAGAAAATCGTTTTTTAAGAAGCATCAAAGAGTGCCAACGCTTTTTTTTGTTAGGGAATACCGATGAAGCGGCAAAACTAAAAGGAATGCTCACAAATTGGACATAAAGAAAAAAAGAAACTGACAACAATCACTATAATTCAGCATACTTCTAAAAACGGCCATAAAATACCCTGGAAAAGCACCAAAGTGCTAAAGTTGGAACCATCTTTCGTACCCACGGGATACAGAAATATTTTGCATAAATGGCAATAAACGTGTTACGAATGAAAAAATTGGATATGTTTTGTGATATTAACCGGTCTTTTTAGAAAAATGGTAAGCTTATTTTCTTCGCGCTACTCAATACTTCCACTGCTGACGGATAATTTGCTTTTCAGGTACTTTCTCATAACCACAAGAATTCAGTGCCCGTGCATTCAGCATACGAGTATATCAATTAAAGCAGCCTTGGACTGTAGCCTTCTTAGACAGTTAAACTACTTAAACGTTTGTTTGTTTTAGCACCAGTTGAGCACATAGAAAAGTCAGCTAAAGTTGCATTGTGCTTACGTAAAGAGCTTGTTCTGATTTACAGTCTAATGCGCAGCAGAAATCGTTTTAACTCAAGAAGATAAAAGCTTATTTCCAATATTCAGTTATACGGGCTTATAAAACATGTTTCGCTAGACGAAATTTGTCTAACCACAACTTTCACTGAAACTGCAACGAAACTAAGGATAAAAATTGTACAAAAAAGGCCGCTATGACATCATGAAACATTTGCAAAGGTATGCAAGTCTTGTCGAAATATATTTGCATTTTAATAAAAAAAGGAACTTAGTCGAAATTTGCACTGAACGCAATTTTTCAACCTACCATATGCTCTCTGTTTCTGAACTAATAAACCTTTCCTGTTTTCTCTATTTACTGTTTGCATTATTTAGAAACTACTTTCACGTGCTCATTCTTCTGCTTGGCCCTTCTTGAACGAAAGATATAGTAATGAACTTGTCGTGCCTTTCAAGATTCCTACCCAAACTGAAAATCATGTAATGCATCTGATATTTTTCAACTTTAACAATTCTTAAAAGCTTAATTGCCGTAATTCCAAATTTCTAACGAAATTTAGCGTCCAATGGTTTGCACTTTGCCTTTATTGTTGACAAAAAAGTAAACACCGTTACATTTCTTCTTCTCCAAAATAGTTTTTTTTCTTCATTGTGGCTGTCAACATGTATCTTACTGTTGCTGAAATATAAACTTAACTGAATCAATTAAAGCTGACCAGTACTCCACATGCTTCTCAAACAATTTTATTTAAATAAGAGCTGAAGATGCCTGATCAGTTGCGAAATATATACTTGGTAAACATTACAATGTTTGATTCAGGATTTCTTTTGATAGATACTGCTTGAGACACAACTGTTATTAGCCATAATCATAAAATTATTTTAAAAAGATACATACAACTTTATCGATTGTAATAGCATTTTAGATTTAATTGCCTCCTACCTCTCTTTCCGGAACCTCGAGTTCCCCATCCCTTACATCAGAAAAAATATCTGACTTGCTTTCGACATTTGTCTGTTTTTAGTGTCGTCGAATAAAAATAAGCCATCGGCGGCAACAATCACGTTTAGATAACTCTTCATATTAATCCTCCTCCTCACACCAGCAACCACCGGCGCAGAGGGAGGGAATTTTCGAAGGATTGACAGCGAATGGTCGGCGCACGCACGTGTTGCTGGCTTAAAAACATGCGCAAGAGTTTGGGCAAACTAGCAAGCAAAAGGAGAACTGGCTGTGGAGTGTAGATTGTAGAGCAATAGCAACTAGTAATCGGCATTCGAGACACATTTGCACAAAAAAATATCCCGCAAACAAACAACGAGATACAATTCGCTCTTCGTTGATCTCAATGCTACAGCAAAAAGATCAAAAGGACTTCGATGGTTGAGTGATCATCCATGACTAATCTGCATTTCTTTTTGTGTCGAGCATAAATTGAAGTGAAATGGGAAGCGTTCGTCAAATTGAAGTTATTTTTTTAAATTAAAGTGAAAAATCCTTCACTATCTATCAAAAAAATCCTTTCACAGCCAAGAATGAGACACTATGATCTTATCGGAATATATATTTCACCAACTAGGTAGGCATCATCAGCTCTTTTTCAAATAGAATCTTGCAGGATAACTTTTCAGCCTGGTGGGAACAACACCATATTGATCGCGTTTAATAAGTCTTTCAGCTCACTTTGCAAGTCGTGTTGGTGTTTTCTCGAATTGACGCATTCCTCTCACTCCCGACAGAGGCCATGTTGACACAGCAACATAGGCGTTGACAGGGGAGCAAAGGGGCTATGCCCCCCAAAAATGTTTAGAACATATAGTCATTTTGTGCTTTGAGAAGCATTTTTGCAAACAAAATAGTGTTATTCACCTAAAATCAAACATTTTGGCCCCACCAAATTTTTGGCGTCCCCAAATTTTTGGGCTGGCTACGCCACTGCACAGCAATTGAACATGCTGCTTCTGTGGCCCGGACGATGATAAACACCATGAGCAAACAAACCCTGGCAGAGTATTACAACACCTCCAGCAGCAAGGGGCATTTCAACAGCCTCCAATACAATGACATTCGGCCCTGGTCAGCTGACGCCAAAACACGTTAAAAATATTCAGAACATTTCAAAGAAAACAGAAAAGGATATAATAGGAGGTGTAGTCGAGGTTTTAACGATAAAATTTGTTTTTTCAGCAAATTTATTCCATCAACCCAAGCTGTAGCAGAATCTTCGTTGATGGCGGCGAAATTTAGAGGTAGGCGAGATGTGTTGTCGAATACAAAGGAGACGATTGTTAGATCAGCAAAACTTTCATCCAAATCTTCAAAATTTTCTTTCCGTCCGAAACTCACTGACCGGATGTGACGTATATCCACTGCACAAAAAGTTTTCACGGCATTTGAGGTTTAATAAAAGCGGAAGGAAAAGAACCTCTGCCTCGGAACCCAGCATTTTGTGTTTTGCATACGAAGTCTTGTCGTTTGTCACCAACCTAACAAAAGTGAAAGCGTTGCTGTTTTGCTAAATTGTTGAACACTTCCTTTTAACAAACGCGCCACAAACAAACATTTAGCTTCTACTTAAACTCCTATCACGTAGTCGATGCTCATATTGTTCTTCACGCTGGTTTCCAACAGCAATAGATCAATCAAAGTGATATAAAAAGAGCATTAATTTGTCACTTTGTGCTTGCTTCCTAAGAAGTCAAATATTTATTCTCTAAAGAGAGTCGCGGTCGTAGTGGCCGCGTATTCTATGACAAAAATTTGCCTTTCTTTGTGAAGTGCACGGATACAGCAGCTCAGTTCATCCGAACTGCTGGATCCAGTTTGTAGTTTCAGTCACAACACGCAGAGGCAGCGTACATTTTGTGCATCGACATATCAAAACCAAAATTTCAGATTGAATATTTCACTGAGTGAAAGAATCAAACAAAGATCACCCATTTTGAAAGTTTTTAGTATTCCCCTGTCTGACAAACGTGATACCAAGACGACAACAAATTAGTATGAAAATTAAATACAACGCATATAAAAGCAGCACAATTTATTGTAGCTCTTTCATTGTTGTGTAAAAGCCGTGCTCATTGCTTCTGGTTCATTTTAGGCTTATTGCGCTTCGCAAGAAGTTATTTTACGAAATTTCAGTAGTGAAACAGATAGAAAATATTCATTAGGTGCAGTAGATCTACCACTATCTTTATTGTTGAGTCATCGAAGATATCCTACCTTTGTTTTCTCTTCTTGTAAGTCTGCCTCTGCAACTGCATGATACTGAAGAATAGCAAAAGTAAAGCAAGCTATCATCCACTTTGCATAATTTTGCTTCATATGAGCCGAGAAACCTTCTGCGATGTATTTTGAACATGACTTCCCCTTCCTGGAGACGATCTAAAACTGAAGACGATGAATATTCAGATGAAACACCGCAATAACTGAGGTGCGGAGATTACGCAAAGACCTAAAAAGTAGTATAGGAGCACGCCATCTTTGAAAAAAATGTATCAACTTACAAAATACGTGCTTCACTCAGTCAGTTTCCAAAAAGAGAGTTTGTCGCAAAGTCTAGCATCTTGTTTTTCATTCTCTATTACCTTGATGAATAACGCCGAACTCACTGAATTGCTCGGAGCAGAGTAAGAAGAACCAGAGGCAAAGATAAATGGTTTAATATTAATCAGTCAAAGGAGGACATCATTTCTGCAACAAATATGCTGATGCTTCGTCATTTTGACGCTAATGTAAAAAAGACTGGCTGAAAAATATTTCTTTAAAATAAACAAACGAACTAATCAAAGGAAAGTAAAGCAACCCCATTGTGACGCACAAGAACCTCCGAAACCTTGTTGGCTGGAAAATTTTCAGGGAGTGTAGCTCAACAGTGAATATGCGCTTCACTGAAAATCAGTAACTGCAACTGAACACTGGCACTTGTGGGTAACCCTTAATTCGAAGTGAAGTGATATTTATGACCAGCACCGTTGGTTGATTTGACGTTTGTTGAAATTAACGAGTTTGCTCAAATCAGTGGACGTCGTGAGTCAGAATCACGTGATCAACAAACCAACAGCACTGCTTCCTGTGCAAACACACCAGCAAACTGCTCGCTGTCTTAACTGCACTTTATTTTGGGAGGTTCATCCAAAGCAGTAAAAAAAATTGTTTTTCTCCACTCCCCATTTCTCAAGTTTATCTTGCCTAAACGCATCATTTGGTAATATTGAGATATGACATGCAGGAGATTCAGTACTGTTGCTTGGCATCGGAGCCAATAGCCATAACCGTAATTGGAAATAACGGATTCACTGGACTGGCACCGAGAACCTGGGAAGATGTTCTCTGATCGCAAAGTTGACATGAAGTGACAGACTTGTCATTTCAGAAAAAAAAGTTTTTTTCGGGGTTAGATTGATGGAATGAACTGAACTAGCAGTTTCGTCTGATCCTTTGTTGCCGCAGCTGATCAACACAAGCTGAACTTTCACTCTTTAAAGTTTTGTTGAAATAACCACGAACGCCAAAAATAACCTATGGTGAGAATCAGCGGTAAAGCCCGCATTAACCTTGCAGCAGAAAAAATTAGGCAAAAACGTTGTAATGTGGAAATGTAAGTTGCCAAGTTTTACAGAATTTTTTAGATCATTTGTTCCCATGCAAGCGTGCGCGGAAGCAGAAATGCTTTATTCTGTGAGGACTCACAGAGAGGGAAGGAATGTCCCACGAACATGTTCATGAGCCGTAAAAATATCCCTTTTTTTGTTTGTGTGTTTCCAGACACGACGTCCATAGTTCAAACACACTCTGCACAACTCAGATGGACAAAAACAGACAAAACAGAACTTTGTACAACGGCATTTGAGCGGGCCGAATCACATGATTACAGACACTTTCTTAGCAGAACGTTTTACAAAGGCGTTGGAGGCAGAACCACAAGATTACAGACACATACTTAACACTATTGTTCCCTAACTAGTGACACTGGAACAACACTATTGCAGGGCAGGACGCCAATTCTTATAATTTTAGCAAGCTTGCCCATCAGCGTCTACCAGAAGGAAACGTTACGCCTGTACAGTAGTAAGTTTCGAACTTTTAATTTTGTCTTAACTTTCCTATTTCCATTTTGAGCACCATTTGCATCCAGGCGCGTAGCCGAAAATTTCGATAGGGGGTGTAGCAAAGGGGGGACCCTGTGGGCTCCTGGCCCTGGGCGGCACCTTCTAGGGGACGGAAGTTTGTTGAATACAAATTGATTTTCGAAAGTAGTTTAAAAGTTCTTTTTTACTGTTTTGAAATAAATTTTTAAAACTTTAAAAAATTATAACTCTACAGTTTTTGTGTTTAGAAGCCCTAGAATGAGGAGAGATTTCCAAAATGTTTACTAAAAGCCTGGGTCAAATCCATTGTGCTGAAGGATCCCAGTGTTTGTCTTGAAATCAGGGTTTTTTAACATACTTACCTGGGGGCAATTGTCCCCCAGTCCCCATACCTTTCTCTCCAACCAAAGTCATTTCCCCTCCACCTCAGTCAAAGGTCCTTTGAATAAAGGACAGAGATGACATTCGACCGCAGACCAGCAAACATTACAGCTCTGGTAATTCGAGGTGTACTCGTATATTTCCCCCACATTAAAAATCGGATAAAAAAGGTCCTGCATGAAATCACGGTAAATAGTCAAGGCTAGCTTGATCCTTTTTCCCCTATCGTTCGATCTTTAGCAACACCGCAACGGCACATCATCACATCACCTGAGTTCAATGGCGTGTCTATGCAAAGTGGCGCCCATGGCAAAGTTAAGTGTGCGCCCTTTCTAATAATTTAAGGATTAGATGCAGGTACAATTTTACGAAAGATAAACCACGAAGAAAATATATGTTTTGAAAAGGAAAATATTTGTGTTCATTTTTGCTTTAAACTTTTCAGCGTGTAAAATATGAATTATCCATAAGGACCACAACATACTTCTATACTCATTTATTTATATTATGAAGAATATCAAAATATTCAAATAATAACGCTATCCTAGTTTATAGGTCTGCATAGTGTTGCCTGCCAAAATTGTATATCTTACAAAAAAAACACATTGCAACTGCAAACGACAATTTCTTTTTAATGAGACACATTTAATTTCAATTGCACAATAAATTATTTAATGCAAGTCATGCATCACTTTTGTTCGAAAAACACAATTCCCCTGAAACATACCTACATCCAGCCTTTTCCGGTTAAATTACACAAATATACTAATATAAAAACACTTTCCATGCCTTTATGGAAGCAAATCGTCTATGATTTCATCAAAGTAAGCATTCGTTGTTTCGTCCCTTTCTGTTCTCATCAAAGCTAAATCACACAACCTCCCCTGACCTATTGTTGGTCAATGAGGCCGGAGGTATGAAATGATCAGTTTCAGTTTACTGGAAGATCGTTCGCAGGTTGCAATATATTTTGCCATCGTCAGCATTATTTATAAAGCAATTCGAAGAAAGTCTGGAGGACTTCAGGACGCGATAATTTTTAGTTGCACGAGTTGAAACTAGCATTTTGCAATCTAGAATATTCTCGTGTAATTGCTTGCCATCTACATCTGAACTGTACACAGCTCCTAAATTGTCACACGTAGATTTTAGTTTCTCACAGTCAGGACTCTTTGACCTTTTCACAAGGCCTTGGACATCGAAAAGAAAGCCAAATTTGGGACAGAAAAAGCTAGCTCTTAACAAGACTAACAAATCCCTTTCATGAGCTAACATTTTTGGCGTAATTGACACGGTAACGATGCTAACTGCTAGTTTTCGAGGACTAACTAAAAATTCTCTGCCTTGTTCTCTGGATTGGGGAATTTTAATCAACCTATTTATCGGACAGGTTCTGTCACAATGTCTGACCGTTGTGTTATCAGTAGAGTGATCTCGTCTGGTGAGCTCTACTGCTGCTGGTTGGTTTCCTGTTAGTTTAATGCCCCGAATTACCATCTTTCTCTTGTGCTTGCCTCAGTAGTTCAAGGCGGTGCAGATACCTGTAACTTACGCCACTGCCTGAGTCACGTAGTATTTGCAATAATGGAAAAAGTGATTTCAACAAGAAAAGTTTACAAAAGGTGTTGCTCTCATTTTGATAAATTAGAGGCATGGACCTAGTCTGAAAACCTATGCAAGAGCAAACGATATGTTTAGGTATGATTGTGGTGAAGGCTTTTATCATAAGGGACGTTAACCAAAACAGTTGCATAACTTGCCAATGGCAGTACTGATTAAAGCTGTTCAGAACGATTAAAGACGTTGCAATCACTGCTGGGCATTAGAAAGACAGATGTCCCACTTGGCTGGGTTTGGTAATAAATTTTTCGAAATAGACGTATGTGGGTAACGAACGACGGCAAGGAATAACACTATGCACGCGTGATTGGAAAAAGGCCAACCTAACAGCTAGATCATGTTTGCAGGTGACGATGAAGGCTGCAAGCCATCGTTTCTCAACCAGTGCTAATTTTAAACTTATTCGACCTATTTTATCAAAATGTATCCCGCACCTCACGAGGGCCCGCGCAAGTGCCGACAGAGTTAACTTTTGAAACCTTTTATACAGTCTAAGAGAATTAAACCACTACTGAAACTTGAAGTGAACAATGAAACATTCTATTCATCACTGATATCATACTGTATTATTAATTTTATTATTATAGCCTGCTATGTGCAGTCTATATACTTTTTTAGTAAGATGGTGATACGAAACGAAATATAAACATACATAAATGTCTAAATTTCATAGAGTAGATATACTGCCATCACTTCTCTTAACTTTTCGTTTGATCCCCTGAAATGAGTAAACGATTAAAACCAATGGGTGCGCAGACCCGCAGACAGGAGGAGGGCATTCACGGGCAATGCCTCCCTAAATTTTTTGTGTTCCCCAAACTTTGTTGTGCCCAGAAAAATTTTTATTAAACATATGATAAAACAAAAATCTTGCCCCTACAAAAGTTTTTTTTCTCCTACAAACCTTAAAACCTGGCCACAGGCCTGTGGATGCGGCTTATCGGAGACTAAAAGCCAAAAGGGAAAATATTTGACGAAATATGCCGGGTCCATATATGCATATGTAAAAAACCGAAAAAATAGGAAAAGCAATGATGAGAAAGGTGGCAACAAGCAGAAAAACCAAGACTCGTAATCGACAATGAAAAACAAGACTCATTTCAGTTTGTGAGTGTTTGATTGTGATGTTCAAGTTGCTTTATTGTTCCTTGTACCTTTAATAAGCACAAAACATGATCTTCTTTCATTTTTAATTCTTGTTAGGAAATTTGGGGGTTGAAAGGGCGGCACTTTTATGGTTGGCCCCGGGCGGAACTTAGCCCCGCTACGCCACTGTAGGGGGGCAACCAAAAACTGAGTCTCAACATTTGAATACTTAATGCCACATGTTTTTAAAACATCATCCACAAAATATGTGTTTGTCTGGCGTTTTGTCTGAACAATTGTATTCAGATTTAGGCCAGCAAACAAAGTCTATCTTACATTGAGGTGACAAGTTTTAACAGGTAGATGAAAGTTGAAGCACCTTTAGACCAAGCTTGCATAACATAAGGCTCGCGGGCCACATGCGGCCCGCAAGATCTATTCTTGCGGCCGGCGAGAGTTTTCTCAGTTGCACAAAATGTAGATAATTTTGCTAAAGACGGACTTCGGATAATTAATTGTCGTTCCAGAATTTCTTCCATACTACAGCGAAATCAAATAGACTTTTGTGGCCCCCGGCGAATTTTTGTTGATCAGTTTGGCCGTTCAAGCTTTCTGGGTTGTGCAGGCCTGCCTTTAGACTATCCACAGGTCGGACCCTGAGTTCTTGACAAGACTGATTTTCAACTAAGCGGAAATCATAGCTGAAAACGTTAAGCCTTCTACTATGTGTGATTGAACCGTCACAATGCAAGTTTAATCATCACAACTGAATAGCGAGAATGAATGCTATTGTTGCTGAGCAATGACTACGACTTAACAATGAAGGATTGAAATTGAACTGCTTCAGAGGCAACGTTTGAGCTTCAAAGCATATAACACGTATGCCCAGGGGGGTAACGAGGGGGTCAAAGGGGGCATAATTCCCCGGGCACCGAATCATTATGGGGGCGCCGTATTACTTTGGAGGACGCCGATAAGTCCAAACAATGTCACAAGTACTTTCTTCAATACAGTACATTTGCTTCCGAAAGATCTCAGGTTCAAACATGGGGGCGCCAAACTTGTTTCTTGCCCCAGGTGCCATCTAACCTCGTGACGCCGCTGCGCATGTGACCGTCATATTCACGCAGTGGGTCTTAGAATTGTAAAAAATCAAACGTCTGCTCCATATTAGGCTATGGGCTACGGTCGGCGCTGTAGCTATAGGATACATTTTATTTCTAGGACGCCAGAGTTGTCAAGAAGGTATCTTCGCGATGCCATGCGTGAAATAAAGCCATGCGTGAAATAAAGCTTACTTCAGCATTAGGTGGGATACATCAACCTGATGCGACAGCAGCTTTTGCGAAAAGTTTTGCGCCTTGTTTTTACCTTTTCACTTGCGGTTAGTGATTGCAAACAGTTAGATACAAGTTTGTGTTTCGTAATCACCAACTCCCACACGGAGGGTAAATCTCAGGTAAAGGTTAGCTATGATATGAATTCCTTAACAATTACGCCAGGGGTGTGCAGCCCGTGGCCCGCTGGCCAAAAGTGGCCCGGGAGCTGACGTTTTGTGGCCTGATTTTAAATACTGTGGCCTGCGAGACGTTCCTCGCATGTGGTATTTCGCGCCAGTTCACCCGCACCTGGTATCCACTTTATCCAGACGCCGTCGCTTCACAAGCAAGCATTACGGTTTTCAAAGGGTATTGCCAATCTTCTGTGGGTGGCTTGCGAGTTGTCTAACCCGCAGAGCTCGGCATATGCAGCTGTGCTCGTGGACCAGTCTGGTTACGTGCATTTGGCCCGGCAGTGTTGAATGGTTGTACACCCCTGACTTACGCCATACGCGTTTGCATGATCACGGACAGTTGGTAAACCATACTGCTTCGATCAACTTCGACCAAAAGCTGAAGTAGAATAGCCTAGGTTCTTCAAAGCAGTTTCATTGATTTACACTGAAGTCTTTCTTTGGCTGATACTTCAAAGGTTTGATTAACCTGAAAATTTTTGGGTGCAACTTCATGGAAATTAGGGCTATATGCCTGCTTGCATTCGACTCGACATTTCTGCTGACTATCTATCAGGCTCGTAGCCAGAAATTTTTATAGGGGGACAAACAACAATCAAGTCTCAACGTTTAAATATTTAATGCCCTTTGTTTTTAAAACATCATCCATAAAATGTGCATTGTCTGGTGTTTTTTCCTGAACAACTGTGTTCAGATTTAAACCAGCAAGTGAAAAGCAAATTTTCATTAAATTGACAAGGTTTAAAAGCTTGTTTTTAGTAAAGTTCCAAACTACTGCCTTGGATGAAATCCACCATTTGCTCGTCAAACTTTCTTGTCAAAGAGTTTGTGGAAATTTCGACGTTATAATTGCAAGATCTGTAGTAAGCTTTTTGCAGCCAACATTACAATTAAGCAAGAAGTCATCGTGGGTGCCGTTATAATTACTGATCTAGTGCATTCTAGCGTAAGCGGTTGAAGTCTTTTTTTAATCCATTAGTGTTTGAATAACAAAATCCAATCGACGGCGAAAAAATTCAATTTAATTTCATTTTAGTCACATGCTCTTGATCGAGAAAACAGATTGCAAGCTATCTGTAAGTACTGTAATGGCAGTGTCAATGCCCTTAGTTCTTACAAAATTACGAGCATCTTGCTACCCACATTTTAGATTTTGCTGCTTACTCTTCCCGTTGCAGCTGAATGATTTCAAATTTACTGTAGGATAGGGTGGCAATCAACAGTAGGTGAAAGTAGAAACACTTTGAGAGTATGCACAGGTCGGACACTCCTTACTTAACAAGACTGATTTATTTTCATTTACGTGTTGGTAAGGTAATGTGAAATCATTGATGAAAACGTTAAGGGTCCACACAATTGTGATTGAACTTTCACAGCACATGTTTAATCGTCGCAAATGAATATCTGCAATGAATGCTATTGTTGCTAAATAGTGTCTATCTATGACCTAATTGCCTAATAAAACAGACTTTGAAGCTGTTCTTCGCCAAAGTTTGAGCTTCATGTCATACAAAACGTATATCACCGCCATATTCACGCATTTAATTTTAAAACTATACAAAAACAAAAATCTGCAATGTTAATTTAAGGCTACAGCTAACACTGCAGAAAAGCATAAGTTGTACAGTATTTGTAGCAAGCCAGAATTATCAGAGAAGAACTTTTGGGATGATTTTGAAATGAAGCTTACATCACCCTCAGGCAGGGATGTAGTGCTGACAAAAAAGGTGTGGGAACACACCCAAAAATCTAACCATGTTGAAACAGTTTCTAACTCATTTTAAAGCAAAATTTCAAAAAGGTGTGGGAACGCCGTTCCCACGCGTTCCCGCTCCGCTACACCCATGCCCTTAGGTGGGATACAGTAAGCTGGTGCGCCAGAAACAGCTGTGATAAGCGCTGCGCCTTGTTGTTGCTTGCGGTTAGTGATGACTAGCGCTTAGATATAAGTTTGTTTTTCATTATCAACTTTTTTTCTACACGGAGTTAACGATTACAAGCGCTTTGATATAAGTTTGTATTCATTACCATCAACTTCTACATGGCTATCCTTTAGGCTACCTTACCTGAGGTAAAGGATAGCCATGATATGAATTCTCCAGCCTTTGCATTATACACAAAGTTTGATTAATCACGGACAATTGGTGAACCACACAGCTTTGATCAGGTTCGACTAAAAACTGAAGGATGGGTTCCTTAAGCAGTTTTGTTGATTTTCTCTAAAGTATTTCTTTGGCTTACGTATCAAAAGCTTGATTGACCTGAAAATTTTTGGTGCAACTTTCCATAATTGTGGGGGGCAATTGCCCCCCCCCACGGGCTACGCGCCTGCTGTCTATCACCTTCAAATATTAAGACACAAGAGAGTGGAACTGATGAATGCTGACAATATTATAGGCTACGTCAGCAAAACTGTCAAGTTTCTGCAACAATAGTTAAGCAATAAAGCTGTGTGCTCAACGCTCCACTGCGCCTGCCTTGGTCTAAGCGTGGAATAGACAAAATATTTTGTGACGTATAGAGACATTGACGTAAACTTTGTTTTGCGTATTGAAGAAAGAAATCAATTGCCATGGACGTGTAAAGCACCAGTTTAAACTTTGTTGTAGAACAAGATGTTGGACATCCACTAGTGCAGCTGGTGACAAATATAGCTTCGGTATAAAGACATTCACACAAATTTTTCTTGTCTCAGAGAAGTCAACGTTTGTCGACGGAAGCAACTGCATAACAAGCATAAGTCTGTTGTAATTTTCGACCTGTTGGTGCCTTAAAACAGGAGTGGGGAACCTGCGGCCCACGTGAACATTTGATATGTCCCGCATCAGAACTTTCCTTGCCTAATTTAGACTAAAAAGCGCGTAAAAACGAAGCTCGATGATAAGCAGGTACTTAAGGTAGTATGTCATAAGAAGCCTCTATTCCTCGTAGTAAGATAAAGGTAGAATTTTAGGATAAAATAAATTGTTATTTGCGGCCGGCCAGCGATAATCTACAATTTACGCGGCCCGGGATAGTAAATAGGTTCCCCACCCCGTTAAAAACTGGGCACATGGAGTATCACCCCCCTGCATCCTCTCCTCGTTAAGCCACTGATCAAACCATTGCTATACAATGGTACTAATTTGGACACTTCAGAAAATGGCTGTGTGGTTTTTGGGTAGTTGTACTAATCTAAAGGAGCCATGGGTTTGCTTTTTACAAACGTCAACTACGTACACTTTCAGGGTATGTAGAAGATAACGGCACATAAAACTCTTGTGCGATGATTGCACGAGGTGTAGGAAGTTGATGGGATACTAACCGTGATGTGGAATGTCGCAGACAAATAAAAATAACTCAGTTATGGACTATTTTGGGCAACATTTTTTGACACCCTTTGCAAAGAAGCTACTGGTTTAATTGTTGAACCACAACAATAATAGGCCTACATTTTCCTACATTGCAAATAGGCTCCTATAAAATGAAGTCTGCAGTTGTTCTATCCAATTGTATCATTTTCTACGCAAAATCTTCACATCTAAATTTCAAGAACGCCAAACAGTTCTAACACGAACTTACAACGTTAATCTTCCACAAGATAAACAACTATTTTACAAGCGTTGGGCCATCAAGCAGTGTGTTTAACACCAGAAGTAGCATTTTGGAAACTTCTTAGTTTAGTGCATCAGAAAAACAGCATAACGTCCATCAGTTACTGCACAACCTCGTGACCGAGAGAAACAGAATTGAAATTGAACAGTGTTTGATGAAGTTTAGCAGCAGTCATTGTTAGTAAGTATTGAAATGAATAGATTGTCAGAGAGATAAGCTCGGATGACTCTGCGCATGAAACTCAATTATCCGCTTGGCGCAGACGGCAGGTTCCTCAACAGGCATTCTATGCTCAAGATCACGTCTGCAAACATATGACTCATTTCATGAATAAACATTAACGAATGGTCCTCTGCGGTCTGCTGCAGAGAAAAGCAGCTAAGTTTGAGGGACGCAGAATCTGTGGAGTTTGTCTTCATTCTAATCATCGATCATCGACTCATCGTTTCTTTGCAACACTCAAAACTGCGTTTCACAGCATGCATAGCATTTTTAAGCAAGTTTCAAAACGAAGAAATGAAGCCTTACGTGGGTTTTCTGAAGCTCTATACGCAAATGTTTACAATCTAACATTTTTATGGACAGTATTTATACTACTTGAAATTTGCTTAACTATTTTTTAAATTGCAGTTAGTTTTGAAAATTTTCAGAAATAAATTTATGCCTAAAGTCAGTGCAAGAGCTATTGACATCGTCAGACTGTTATTTCTAGTTTGCACTGCTACTGTGTGCCAAACGTCTAAGAGAATATACGAATGTTACCTACGTCACCAATGCAAACGGAAAGGATTCCTTTCAGGGTGAAAGATAATTTTGTTGCGAATCACCGAATGAATGAAAAAAGACAATTTGCTCCTGGTAAAAAATTTCATTGGTGCAGCAAATCTGTGAACACCATGTTAGCAGTGCCGGATTAAGGTGACACGGGGCCCGTAGCATATCAACAACGCGGGGCCCTAAGTTCAAAGTACACTTGAACAAGTTAATAACTATTAGGAGTCATAAATTGTGTGGGCATCCGTGTGACTACCATTATGCATATTCAATTTTTCAAGTACGAGAAATCTGCTGGTGGACATTATGGGCTACATTTCATTTTTACATTCAAACACGTATATACATATCTTCTGCATCTTCTTACCAAGAATGAATACATTACTGTACAGCTTACAAGCACAGTACAGAGACAGTACTTAATGCCCTCACGGCATCTCTGAAAAAGAGAGTAACAGGCGACCGCCTCGTTCGCCTCCCCTAATCTTTTACAAATGAGGGCAATAATATGCAAGCTTGTTTATCTCTCATGGCAACCGACAGCAATGGAGAATGGTCATTTTCTAAACTTATGATGGTAGATGAACAAAGGAGCACAATTTGATAAAACAAGCTGAACAGCCTGATTCTAAAGAGCATATAGCATGAAGTTCTATGTGAAATAGACACTACCACTACCAGTATCATAAACAAATTCGCTGCGGCAAAATCTTGAAAATGCAATCTTAAGAAGTGGGTTTGCTACTTTTGACAATCGACTTCGACAGATACTGAGACTACACTGTCTGCAGATGGAGCAATGATCAAATTTCTTGAGTCTGGAACTCATTCTCTCATCAAAAAATATGAGGCGGTCGCTTCGCACCCCCTTTTTCAGAGATGCCGTGAGGGCAGAGCCGGAGGAAGGGCTCCCCGTACCCCCCAACCGGGGGGCCCCGGGCAAAAAGGGGGACCCCAAATCTGACTGAGTACCTTTGTTACGGCATATAGAGACACCAGAACTGAACTCACCAAGAACTGATTTCACACATTTCCACTTTCAATATTCATATTTATCTAATATGTCACAGAAAATAGCTTCGTTGTCAGCATTTGTCTTGATAAGCTGGCTGCTGTGCAAGTAAAGTTTGCTTTATCCACGTTGACTGTTAGCAAATTTAGTATAGCCTAGCAAAAAATTATTCAGGAAAATTAAGTTGTAGACCAGTTGCGTAGCTAGAGGTTTTAACCAGGGTGAGAAACGTAGCTGAAAGAGGCCCAATGGCCACCGCAAGGACCCCTCGCCAACATTCAGAAAAAAGTTTAGAAATAAAAGAGTATCCGGATGAGGGTTTCTATAAACTAAAACATGAAATAGCCGGAAAACAACAGTCCAAAAACTTCCGAAAAACGCAAAAAACAACTTACTGAAAACCAAAAAAGTATTGACTGTCGAAATATAAGAAAAATGGGCTCAGTTTTGCATTTAGCTTGTCAAGGAGAGGTTCGCACCCTTGTACCCCCCTTGTACCCACGTCAGTCTCACCAACTGTTGTAGCCCTGTATTGTATCCTTTCACTGTACAAGAATATACAATAACCGATATGTAATCAAATAAAATCGTATCTCTCACTCACACATAACTTTGCTCAGCTGGATTTATTGTAAGTACCACACGCCAACATGACAATGATGGAAGTTTACAAGCCATTTATTGTAATGCATGCTATTTAGTGGGACTTCTGTGATTGCATAAGACCCACATGAAACCGGACAAAGAGCCGCGGGTTGGCCACCCCTGTTATAGGGTTTATTACATTAACATAGCATTATTGCTTTGTTACAGATAACTCAATACAACATAAGTTTGAAATTGGGCCTTCAAAAAAAGCACGGACTTTTAATTACGACTGAAAGGGCATGGGCGTCCGCAANGGGG